>OJMO01001914.1_pt1 | contig 12144 bp, 7 predicted proteins | sample 1597241 | NCBI WGS metagenome assembly OJMO01 (sample SAMEA2452129, study PRJEB22498) | human gut metagenome | biome: human feces; feature: human gut; material: feces | place: Australia | collected 2012 | reverse complement strand
CCTGAGCAAAGGTACCGATACCAAAGTATGCGCACAGAACACCGAATACAGCAAACATAACAGCCAACGGTTTGTATTTTTTGCCCAAGCCATTTTCAATGTAGTACATCGGGCCACCGGAAATATTGCCGTTAGCATCGACAGTACGATATTTTACAGCCAGCAGACATTCGGAATATTTGGTTGCCATACCGAAGAAGGCCGCCATCCACATCCAGAACAAAGCACCGGGGCCACCGGCTTTAATTGCGGTTGCAACACCAACGATGTTACCGGTACCGACAGTTGCAGCCAGTGCAGTACACAATGCTTTAAAGCTGTTTACGTCACCACTGCCATCGTTCTTGGCACTGAAGATCAAGCCCAAAGCCTGCGGCAGCTTGAAAACCTGCAGCAGCTTCAGACGGAAGGTCAGCAGAATACCGGTACCAACCAAAAGTACCAGAAGCGGCGGACCCCAGACAAACGCATCAATTTCATTCAAAATTTCCAACATGATTCAAACATCTCCCTTTAAATTCCCATTAATTACTTATAAGCAAATAAAAAACCGGAGTATACAAAAAATACTCCGGTAAAAGTCAATGACATATGATAGGCAATAGCGCCATCACATAAGCTTTGCTCTGTCCACTGGCCTGAGAGATAAGGACGTTTCTGAATTTCAGAATACATCTTTGCACCTTCGGCGCCCATTTAAGGGACTCTCCAGAGTTGTGTCAGCATACGGTTCCTGCTTAAAATTAAGCACCTGAGAGTTTTGCTCCTTCGGTAGGCAGTGCCTTCTCCCATATACATCATCCACTCGTTATTTACTTATGTACGCTATTATAACACACTTTTTGAAGAACGCAAGCCTTTTTTCAAAATTTTTTTATGTATACACGAATACATAAGGGAGTGTAACTTTTGAAGCAAATCACCTGCCGTTTTCATCAGCAAAGCTACGCTCACTTAAAAGATAACAGGGTAAAGCAATAAGCTGTGCCGCAACAGAAACAATGATGAAGGTATTCAATGAATAATCATAAACAGCTCCCAATAGCCAGCTGCCCAAAAACCACGCTAAGCCAAAGAAAAATTCGAACGCACCGTAGCTGCTGGCACGATGCTCCTTGCTCGTCATGGTGGCAACCGCTGCCTTCATAATTGATTCCTGAGCGCCCATGCCTACACCCCACAAAGCAATACCCAGCATAATCATAACAGGCGAAGTCGCGCCAAAAGCAAACACAGCAAAGAACGCGGAAATCGCAGTAGAAATAACCAATGCCTTCGTGCGCATTTTGTCAAACAGCCAGCCAAAGAAAAGCGCTGCCACCGCATCCACAAGCATCGCACCGGAATAAAGCAACGGCAAAATACTGTCATCAAAAAGCTTATTTTTTGCCAAATGCATAGTCACCAGCGGAAAATCTACAAATCCGAAAGCAAAACAGCTGATACCTGCAAGATACAAATAAAAGCTTTTCTTGCCTACAAAGCTATCCTTCTTCTCTGTCTTAGCTTCCGGCTCAAAGGATTCCGGATTCGGGAAACGGCTTTTAGCAAACAGTAAAAAAGCAATTGTGCAGACAGCAGGCAAAGTCAGAAAAGCAAAGGCTGCATTGTATACCTCGTATTCATCGCCATACTTATACAGCATCACCGCATAAAGCAGCAAGGGGCCGATAAAAGCGCCAAGCTGATCCAAGGCTTCCTGTATAGCAAAGCTTTTGCCGACACCCTCCTGCGAAGCTGCAAAGGAAAGAATAGTATTCTTCGCAGGCTTTTTTATCGCCTTACCGATGCGCTCAACAACGAGCAGTACACAGGCTGCTATCCAGCCGTCACGATGCACAAGCGCCAATGCCGGCACCGCAAAAACGTCAACGGCATAACCTAAAATCATAAAGCCCCAATAATTGTGCGTTTTATCGACTAAGCGGCCAAAAAGATAACGCAGGCCATAGCCTAAAAGCTCGCCTATGCCGGAGATAAAACCGATGGTAGAAGCACTTGCTCCTAAAATTAATAAATACGCTCCCTTAATACTTGTCGCCGCTTCATGCGTCATATCGCTGAACAAGCTGACGATACCAAGCAGAACGATAAACGCCATCGCGGAATTTTTATTGTGCATAATTACGCCTCCTGTTCAATTATCATTTTCTTATTATAGCATAATATCTTAAACTTAATTATTCTTTATTTTGCAGAATATCTGCAGATTATAAAAAGTGCCTGCAATAACACATTGCAAGCACCTATAAGCTACGTAGTATTATATCGTCTTAGCTTTTTTTGCCATCAGCACAATCCAACTTTTGTCAGCATCAATAACCTGCCATTCATCATTTTGCTGACTGATAAATTTATCATAGCTTTTTGACGTAACTACAACGATACGATACGGATTCTGTTCAAGCGTTGCATAAGGCATAACATTTTTGCTCGTCCAGGAAAAATCCTTGGGCACATAACCCGCAACCTCACGCTCGTGCATCAGCTTCACAATTTTACTGTTGCTGTAAAAAACTGCAGAAGTAGGATATTTTCCGTATAAGCCTACCTCGTGCACATCATTTTCCGTCAGCATCTCACCCAAATTCTTCGCACTGCGCTGCTCACTGAATGGTATAGCAAGGCTGAAAACAAGCGCAATATAAAATACTGCCGACATAGCCGCAATACTGCAGACACGCTCTCCCGTCACTAAGCGCAGTATATAATCAAGCATCACGCCGATAATCAGCGCCAACGGCAGCAAGAACAGCAGCTCAGATGCTATAAGCTGATGACTTACCGCAAACCATGCTCCCACAAGCAGCAAGCCAAAGCCTCCGCCGACAAATATCATATAACCGCCATCCACACAGTCCGTATATTTTGCCAGCATGCTTCCCAGCAAAAGGCTGGCCGGGAAGAGCAGCGGATAGGTATAGGTGATGTATTTCGTTGCCATACATTGGAAGAAAACGAAAACAACAAGTGCCCAAAGCAGTAAAAATTTTTGCTGCTCCCCTAGCTTGCGATGTCCCTGCCGCCACCATTTATAAGCAGCCCAGGGAACAAGTCCGCTCCACGGGAACAGCGCCAGCAGATTTACCAGCGTATAATAATAAATCACATCGTCACGCGGATGCTCCGATACCGTTGCGCGCAAGAAGTTGTGCGTGCCGAAGAAGGTATTGATGAAATCACTGCCGTGCAGGCTGTACATTACAGCATACCAGGGCACGACAACCGCCGCACACAGCAATGTGCCGCTTACAAGATGCATGCGCTTCAGTACGTGCCAATCACGCTGCCACAACAGGAATAACGTAATAATCAATCCCGGCAGCAGCACGCCAATCGGTCCCTTGGTAAGAACCGCAAAGCCTGCTGCAGCATACATAATGTACCAATAGCGCGCCCTGCCGTCACAATAGCCAAGATAGAAAAACAGCAATGTCGCACTGAAGAAAAAGAACAATACAGCATCTGTAATTACCGACTTGCTGATCAGAAAAAATTCTACACTGCTCAGCAGCACCAACGCACTGAAAAAGCCGCTGCGCGCATTTTCGAGCTTGCTGCCACCCCACGCCAATAATGCCACGCTGCCCAAACCGAACAACGCCGGAAAGAAGCGCGAAGCAAATTCCGTAAAGCCAAACATTTTATAAGCCAACGCCGTCAGCCAATAAAAGAAAATCGGCTTATCATACCAGTAATGACCGTAAATCTGCGGTGACAGCCAATCGCCGCTCAATACCATCTCCTTTGCCGTCAAAGCATAATTAGATTCTACGCTGTCTGTAATCAGCAGGCTGCCATTACCCGCAAAAAGCAATGCTGCGGCAGCTGCAAAAAGCAGCAGCCAATATTTTCGTGGCATAAAAAATCCCCCTTCGGCAGCAGAGCTTCTATACTCCGCTTTTCATTAAGCACAGTATAAACACCTTCACTTAATGATTACTGAAAGGGGTATTCATCTTAATTTCAGCTTGTAAGAAAGCTTAAGGATTACTTTACAGTCGTCGGCAGCTTCACATACATGATAGTTCCCCGCGGCTTGTTGTCGAGAACCTTGATGCTGCCGCCATGCTGCCGCACAATAGCCAACGCCAGCGACAAGCCTAAGCCAAGGCCTCCCTGACTACGGCTGCGCGCCTTGTCCACGCGGAAGAAGCGGTCAAAAATCTTCTGCTTATCATCGTCACTGATGCCACAGCCTTCATCACGTACCTCCAGCACCAGATGCGTTTTCACCTTGGCTGCACGCAGAGTAATTTGCGTCTGCTCCGATGAATACTTCATAGCATTATCCAGCAGAATAATCAGCAAGCGCGATAAAGCCATTTCATCCCCCTGCATTACCAAGTTATCCTGGATTTCCTGCTTCAGCTGCAGCTTTTTTTCTGCTGCCAAAAGCGACATCTGCGATGCAACCTTTTTACACAGCGCCGTTATATCCACCTGCGCCGTATAAACGGGAAGAATATTCTCATCGCTGCGCGCCAGCGTCATAAGATTTTCCGTAAGACGGCTAAGTCTTTCCGACTCGCTTTGCAGCATGTTTACCGACTCTTTGGCAAAATCGCTCAGCCTGCTGTCCTCATCCTCCTGCAGTCCCTGCACAGCCAGCTTCATAACGGCAAGCGGCGTGCGCATTTCATGCGAAGCATCCGCTGTGAACTGCTGCTGCTTGGCATACATGTTGCTTATAGGACGGATATTGCGTTCTGCCAGCCAATAACCGAAATAACAGGCAGCAAAATAGAGTATCAATGCCATACACAAAAGCAAAAACAGTGTTTTATAGGCCGCATGATAATAAAACTCCATATTTTTGAATATATACAGCCTGCCAACCTGCTTATCACCGTCAATAACAGGAGCAACTGCGGCAAGGTAGCGATAGCGTACGCCATTTGCACTCTGCATCCGCAAAAGGCGCGATGTATTCAGCTTCTTCGGCCAATCATCCTTATGACTCATCAGCTCCTGCCCTGCCTCGCCTGTTCCAAGCTGGTTTAAAATTACCTTCGAGCCATCTGCATTCACAAAGTATGCAAGCATCTTCCCGCTGCGGATAGCTGCTTCGGAGCAGGGAGCCTCCTCCGATTCTACCCATTCTTCGCCCTCATGGTAAATTTGCGCTACAAGATTTTCCTTTTCGTGCGCCAATATTTCCCACCATATAAAGGTATAGGCAGCAGCCACAATAACCAAAATCAAAACACCGAAGATTGCCGCATATAAGCAGGTCATGCGTCGGCGCAGCTTTTCAAAAGGCTTATTCCACATAATAGCCCACGCCCCGCATCGTCTTAATCAGTTCTTCTCCGTTCAGCTCCATAATCTTTTTACGCAGCAGACGAATATGCACATCAAGATTGTTGTCCGTCACATCGCTGTCAATGCCCCAGATACGGTCCTGCAGCACCGCACGCGGCATAACCTGCCCACGGTTGCGCAAAAGCAGCTCCAACAGCTTAAATTCACGCGGACGCAGCTCTACACGGCGCTCGCCGTAGGCCAGGCAATAGGTAGAGCTTTCCAGCGTATAAGCACCGTAACGCAGCTTTTCCGCGCTATACTGTCCCTGACGGCGGCAAAGAGCGTTAAGACGCGCCACCAGCTCCTCCAGTTCAAACGGCTTTACCAGATAGTCATCCGCACCGCTGTTTAAGCCCTGCACCTTATCAGCCAACGTATCCTTGGCCGTCAGCAGCAATATTTTGCCCTGATAATCCTCCTCTCGCAGGCGCTTGCACAGTTCAAGGCCGCTTAAAAGCGGCATCATCCAATCCAGCAGCAGCACATCATAACCGTCGGCATACACAGCATCGTAGGCAGCCTCGCCGTCCTGTACCCAGTTCACAGTTATATTTTGCTTTTTCAGTAGCATACTCAAAAGCTTGCCTAAATTTATATCATCCTCAGCTAATAAAATTTTCATTGCTTCCGCCTCCGTTACAGCTATTGTATCATAATGCAGTATAGGCATGTAAAATTAATTTTAACTGAAAAAATCGCTGCCAAGGCTTTGCCTTCAGCAGCGATTGTCTTACATGATATATCTGTTCAATGACGGCACAATTTCCGCATAGGTGCCTTTTTTATTAGCCAGCATAATATTAATGGCCCATACAGTCTGTCCGCGGTCATCCTCCGTGCGTGTGGCCTGCAGCTTACGGCTGGTACCTGTAAAGCATACGATATCTTCCAGCTCCAGCAAAAGCGCCATATCCTCACGTCTGTAGCCTTCAAGGCAGCGGTCGGAAAACATTACTGTCAGCATCAGCATATCATCCATACGCCAGCATTCCAAGCGATAGGCACGGCCGTCACTCAGCTTGCCGTTATAATAGCCGACATCCTGCACGCCGTCCTCATCCGGCTCATAGGGAGAAGGAACATAATCCACGCGGCAGGGAACAGGGAATTTTTTTATCAGCATAAAATAGTTCTCCTCAGAGAGCAAAGCGCCTCAGAGCTTGAGGCTTTGAGGCGCGCTTGCTTATACGTTATTCCTTATCGGGAGTTTCTTCTGCTGCAGTTTCAGCAGTTGCAACTTCGGGCATCGGAACATTATATTTAACTTTGATATCACGATAACGGCTCATACCGGTACCTGCCGGAATCAGCTTACCGATGATAACGTTTTCTTTCAGGCCCAGCAGCGGGTCAACCTTGCCCTTGATAGCGGCATCGGTGAGTACGCGGGTGGTTTCCTGGAAGGAAGCAGCGGACAGGAAGGAGTCGGTAGCCAAAGAAGCTTTGGTGATACCCAGCAGGATAGCACGGCCTTCTGCAGGAGCCTTGCCTGCTTCCAGCATCTCGGTATTCTGCTCTTCAAATTCTGCCACATCAACGTCTTCACCCGGCAGCATTGTAGTGTCACCGGATTCCTCGATGCGGATTTTACGCATCATCTGACGAACCATAACCTCGATGTGCTTACTGTTGATATCTACGCCCTGAGACTTATAAACGCCTACTACCTGAGATACCAGATAGTTCTGGGTAGCCTTCACGCCGCTGATACGCAGTACGTCATGCGGGTTAAGAGAACCTTCGGTCAGACGGTCGCCCTTAGCGATTTCCTCACCCTCAACAACAGACAGCTTAGCGCCATAAGGAATCTGGTATTCCTGGTTTTCGCCATCCAGTGCCATTACGGTTACCTTGCGGCTGTTGCCTTCCTGGGTAATATGTACGTGACCTGCAACCTCGGACAGAATGCCAGGATGTTTCGGTTTACGTGCTTCGAACAGCTCCTCGACACGAGGCAGACCTTGGGTAATATCGTCTGCACCTGCAACGCCGCCGGTATGGAACGTACGCATGGTCAGCTGAGTACCAGGTTCGCCGATGGACTGTGCGGCGATAGTGCCGACTGCCTCACCAACATCAACGTTCTTGCCGGTTGCCAGGTTGCGGCCATAGCATTTGCGGCAAACGCCGAATTTAGCCTTACAGGTAAGTACGCTGCGGATTTTAACCTTTTCACGCAGCTGGCAGATGCGTTCTGCCATAGGCTCGGTAACATATTCATTGATATGATAAAGAATTTCACCATTTTCATCCAGAATATCCTCAGCCAGGTTACGGCCAATGATACGGTCATGCAGGGTTTCAATGATGGTTTTCTCTTTTTTGCCTTCGGTAATTGCCTCAACCTCAATGCCGGCAATTTCGTTATTGCGGATACGCAGCTCCTTAACGGTACCGTCAGCCAGAACAGCGTTGATAATGTCTTCGGTCATAGTTTCGCCGGTATGTGCCAGCACCTCGCCTGCACCATTAACAATATCTGCTGCTATCTCTTTGCCGTTGAAGTTATGCATCATTGCTTCCTTCAGCACATTATGAGCAAAGGTATCGCTGATGTTGATGCGGACATTTTCGATATCCTCACCATTCATATCTTCGTCGGAATAGAGATTAATTTCTTCAACACCTGCATCGTTGAGCTTAGCAAAAAGCTCTTCGGTGATGTTGGTATCTGCTTCAGCAATCAGGTTGCCTTCTTCATCAAGTACGCCGGAAGCCAGGGTACGGCCCATAACCTTTTCGCGGATTTTGTTCTGGCTTGCACCAAGAACAGCCTTGCTCAGACGGCTGCGTTCTTTAACCAGGTTCATACCAACGATATCGCAATCATCCTCACGGACAATTACGTCCTGTGCAACGTCAACCAGACGACGAGTCAGGTAACCGGAGTCAGCAGTACGCAGTGCGGTATCGGCCAAGCCTTTACGAGCACCATGAGAAGAAATGAAGTATTCCAAAATAGTCAGGCCTTCACGGAAGTTAGATTTGATAGGACGGTCAATGATACGACCGGAAGGATCGGCCATCAAACCACGCATACCGGCCAGCTGACGAATCTGCTGTTTGTTACCGCGGGCACCGGAGTCAGCCATCATGGAAACAGGATTAAACTTGTTCATGGTGGATTTCATCAGCTTATCGGTAACCTTATCGGTTGCTTCGTTCCACAGGTCAATTACCTTACGATAACGTTCGTCATCGCTCATCAAACCACGGCGGAAGAGGCGCTCAACCTTATCAACCTCATGCTCTGTTGCTTCCAGAATAACTTCTTTTTCAGCAGGAATCTGAATATCGGAGGTTGCGATAGAAATACCGGATTTACAAGCATTATCGTAACCCATTTTCTTAACAATATCCAGAATCTCGGCAGTACGCAGGTTGCCGTACAGTTTGTGAGCCTTAGCAACGAGTCTGCCCAATTCTTTCTTGTCAATCAGCTTGCCGAGATGCCAACGTTCAACTTCAACGGTTGTTTCCACAACATTACCGGAAGCATCCAGGCGCTTCTCAACAACCTGATCTTTTTCTTTATGATAGTAACGCATTTCCAGAGGCAGCTCGCCATTGAAAATAGTATTACCTACAGTTGTAACTACCAGGGACATACCGGTTTCACCGACAGCTGCACCCTTTTCTTCATCATAGATTTCGCTGTTGGGAATATAAACCTCGATAGGTACCTGCAGATCTACCGCATGGTGGAAGTAAGCCAGCTGAGCTTCGTCCACGCTGCTGTAGCGGGTTCCTTCACCCTTAACGTTCGGGTCATCCTTGCTGGTCTTTACAATAGTCAGATAGTAGGAGCCCAAAACCATATCCTGTGTAGGAACAGCAACAGGCTTGCCGTCTTTCGGTGCCAGGATGTTGTTTACGGACATCATCAGCATACGTGCTTCAGCCTGAGCCTCAACAGAAAGCGGCAGATGGACAGCCATCTGGTCACCGTCAAAGTCAGCGTTATAAGCGGTACATACCAAAGGATGCAGCTTAATAGCACGGCCTTCGGACAGGATAGGCTCGAAAGCCTGAATGCCCAGTCTGTGCAGAGTCGGTGCACGGTTCAGCAGTACAGGATGTTCTTTGATTACCTCTTCCAGAACGTCCCATACAGCGTTGGTAGCACGCTCTACCATGCGCTTAGCACTCTTAATATTAGTTGCTTCACCGCTGTTTACCAAACGCTTCATAACGAAAGGTTTGAACAGCTCCAAAGCCATTTCCTTCGGCAGGCCGCACTGATGCATTTTCAGCTCAGGACCTACAACGATTACGGAACGGCCGGAATAGTCAACACGTTTACCTAACAGGTTCTGACGGAAACGTCCTTGTTTACCCTTGAGCATGTCGGACAAGGATTTCAGAGGACGGTTGCCGGGGCCGGTAACCGGACGGCCGCGACGGCCGTTATCAATCAAAGCGTCTACTGCTTCCTGCAGCATACGTTTTTCATTGCGGACAATGATATCGGGCGCATGCAGCTCCAGCAGACGTTTCAGACGGTTGTTACGGTTAATAACACGGCGATACAGATCGTTCAAGTCGGAGGTTGCGAAACGACCGCCATCCAGCTGTACCATAGGACGCAGTTCAGGCGGAATAACCGGAACTACATCCATAATCATCCATTCAGGACGGTTGCCGGATTTCAGGAATGCTTCGGCTACTTCCAGACGGCGGATAGCGCGCACACGGCGCTGACCGCTCAGCTCTTTCATTTCATGGCGCAGCTGCTCGGTCAAAGCTTCCAGATCAATAGCTTCAAGCAGCTCTTTAATAGCCTGTGCACCCATACCTACACAGATGCCTGCTTCAGGATATTTATCACGTTTTTCCATGTACTCGGGCTCGGTCAGCAGCTGGCCTTTAACCAGGTCGGTGCCTTCACCCGGATCAAGTACGATGAAGCTTGCAAAATACAAAACCTTTTCCAGGCTACGCGGAGAAATATCCAGAATCAAGCCCATACGGCTAGGGATACCCTTAAAGTACCAGATATGGGAAACCGGCGCAGCCAGTTCGATGTGACCCATACGGTCACGACGAACCTTGCTGCGGGTAACTTCAACGCCGCACTTGTCGCAGATAATACCCTTATAACGGATGCGTTTATATTTGCCGCAATGACATTCCCAATCCTTAGTAGGGCCAAAGATTCTTTCGCAGAACAGGCCATCCCGTTCCGGCTTCAGGGTTCTGTAATTGATGGTTTCGGGTTTTTTTACCTCGCCATAGGACCAGGCTCTAATCTGGTCCGGAGAAGCCAAACCGATACGCATAGACACAAAATTATTTACGTCGATCAAGAATCATTCGCTCCCTTCTCTTACATATTAGTCGGATCATCTAAGTCACCATCGGGATTATCGGTAATAGTGAAATTACCCATATCGGCAATGATGTCCCCAGAATCACTATCATCCTCGGTAGCGTCATTATCAGCATAATCATCAACAGGCTTTTCAGGTGCATTTTCAACAACCTGGCCGTTGATGTCTAAATCAACCTCGCGAGCGGTGGTTGCAATATCGTCATCCTCATCGTCGCGCAAGGAAACCTCTTCCTCGTCCTCGTTGAGAACCTTGATATCCAGACCGATGGACTGCAATTCCTTAACCAGTACCTTGAAGGATTCAGGAATACCCGGATCAGGTACATTTTCGCCCTTAACGATTGCTTCGTAGGTCTTAACACGGCCAACAACGTCATCGGACTTAACAGTCAGGATTTCCTGCAGAGTGTAAGCAGCGCCGTATGCTTCCAGCGCCCAAACTTCCATCTCACCAAATCTCTGACCGCCGAACTGTGCTTTACCACCCAACGGCTGCTGGGTAACCAAGGAGTACGGGCCGGTGCTGCGGGCATGGATCTTATCATCAACCAAATGGTGAAGCTTGAGGTAATAGGTCAGACCAACGGTAACAGGGTTATCGAAGGGTTCACCGGTACGACCGTCATACAGAGTGGTCTTAGCAGTTTTATCAATGCCTGCAAGCTCCAGTGCATCAGCAATATCCTGCTCATGCGCACCGTCGAATACAGGTACGGAAATCTGTACTGCTTTTACGCTCTTGCCACCGAATTTATCAATTTCAACAGTTTCCGGCATACCATATTTTTCATAATCGTAGCCGTAATGCTCTAATTTCTTAGCGGTTTCGGAATTAGCAAGCTCTTCCTTGAAGGCTGCTTCAAATTCCGGAGTACCTTCTGCTGCGCCGGTTTTTTCAACGGCATTCAGCTTAGCTGCCAGGTTGGTAGTATCAATTTCCATACCCAGCGCACGTGCTGCCCAGCCCAGATGGTTCTCCAGTACCTGTCCGATGTTCATACGGGAAGGTACGCCCAGTGGGTTAAGCACGATGTCCAGAGGACGGCCGTTTGGAAGGAATGGCATATCTTCTACAGGAAGTACACGGGAAACGACACCCTTGTTACCATGACGTCCAGCCATCTTATCACCAACAGAGATCTTACGTTTCTGAGCGATGTAGATACGAACGGTCTGATTTACGCCTGGTGCAAGTTCGTCACCATTTTCTCTTGTAAATACCTTAGCGTCTACGATGATACCATATGCACCATGAGGTACCTTTAAGGAGGTATCACGTACTTCTCTTGCCTTCTCACCGAAGATGGCTCTTAACAGTCTTTCTTCAGCAGTCAGCTCAGTCTCTCCCTTTGGAGTAACCTTACCTACCAGAATATCTCCGGCACGGACTTCAGCACCGATACGGATGATACCGCGCTCGTCCAGATCCTTTAAGGCATCCTCACCAACACCAGGTACGTCACGGGTGATCTCTTCCGGTCCTAACTTGGTATCACGTGCTTCTG
>OJMO01001911.1_pt1 | contig 12158 bp, 14 predicted proteins | sample 1597241 | NCBI WGS metagenome assembly OJMO01 (sample SAMEA2452129, study PRJEB22498) | human gut metagenome | biome: human feces; feature: human gut; material: feces | place: Australia | collected 2012 | reverse complement strand
TTTGTATATTTTTTAATTGACAATTTTTTAAATCCAACAATTCAAAATATAATGTATGATTTCATTAAAGAAAAAATAGGAGTATCACCCGAAAAAAATATAACTGTAAATATTCAGAATGTGAATATTGGCTGCACATTTTATGAACCAGAAGTACAGAATAAATAGTAAAATATGAATTCATATAGGTGTCTGATTTTGGTATAATTTAGGTATCACAAAAAGAAATGGAGGGCTAAATATGCCAAAAGAAAACATATTTTCTGGCAAGTATGAACCAGATCGGGACACTTGTACAGAAGCAAATGAAAGTAATGTTGCCAGATTCAGAACAGCAATGTTAAAGTTAGACAGAATACATAATGATGAAAATGAAAAAGATCTAACTGAAAACATTATGCAGTTATGCTCCAGAAACAATAAGACTGGGGAAAAGATTAATCTTAGTGAAAGCTATGAATTTGAAGATGCAATGGACTGGCTGGAAAAAGTCTATAATGATGTAGATGCTGATTTAATGATAATGGCAATAGACCAATTAGCAGAAAGATATGGTTATACATCAGATATGGATGAAACTATTGAAATTGAGCAAGAGGATAAGTGGCGTTGTTGGGAAACTTTTGAAAGTGTAATTAATAAAAGCATAAGAACATATGGTTCACTTCCAACAGCAAAACGACAGGAAGATTTTAAAACAAGAATAGCTGCAGGATATAGATTATATGAAATGGAAAGCCAACCAAGACAGCGTGTACATAGGGGTGAAATCTGGAGGGTAGAAGTGCCGACAGGTGTAGGAAGTGAAACAACTGGTATGAGATGGGCGCTTGTAATATCTCAAAAGGCACATGCAAAAGGAAGTTATACATTTAATGCTGTTTATTTAGATGGACAAGCAGTTAAAAAAAGTGCATGGCAAATGGAAATAACAGAAGCGGATCTGGAATATGGTGATTTAATAAAGGAAACAGAAGATAATAAGTGTAGAATCAATCTTACAGATATATACACATTAGATAGAAAGCGATTAATGGATCGCAAGGGAAAAGTAAATAATGCATTTATGAAAAAAGTAATGACAAGAATTGCATCACAATTAGGAATCACATTAGATAGTGGATGTAATATAGAAGGCATTTAATTTCAAATTATTGCATAAATTCAAAATACATATTATAATTGTCTCATTGAAGATATGGAGATTATACATTTCTAATCAATGATTAGATATTGCTGGTAGAAAACCAGATAGTGCTGATAGAAAATCAGATAGTACCAATAGAAAATTGGTGTAGGGTAAACAGGAGTAGTGAGTGACCTCGTTTATACTGAATCATAGCTTCACAAAAGACACATCTGGAAACAGGTGTGTTTTTTTTATGCAAAAAAGCATCATAGGAAGATTTTCTGAAAGAAAATGGGTTCCTATGATGGTAAAAACAGGTTGTTAAAAGGCATCACAGGAAGATTTAAGGTTTTAGTGATGGTAAAAGGCGTTGCCTAAAAGTATGCTAAATAACGGTATATCTTTTTACTGTCAAAAAGCCAAGGGGGGGACTTTTTGGAAGCTGTCAAAAATATTACAAGACTTTTTGATAGTATCTGTCATATTGTATGTGAAAACTTGTGGAGGTGGTATTTATGAGAAATAATAAAAAATCATTTGATGAAATAATTGATGATATTTTAATTTTAATAGTTATAATTGGCTTCGCTACATTTGGAATAGGATGTGTGATTGATTCTATATTCATTTGGATTGCAATATTTACAGGAAAAATTATGATTTCGGCAAACACATACATATTGCTTATGGGAGTACCAGCAGTTGGCACTCCTGCAATATTTTTATTGTCATTGTTAATTATAAGGGTGATGAAATTTTTTGTTAAATGATGTTATAAATGCTTCTCTTTTTTTAAAATAACTTCGTATATAGAATGAAATGAAATATAAAGCAAACGTAATAGATGTAACTATATTGGGGATATGTGAATCTATATTTTGCATAGTCTGTATATATAAATCGGCATCTATTTTATTCCAAATATATAAAGGAATCATAGTTATTATAAAAAGTATTGGTATTATTAACATAACAATCGTTTTATTTTTCAAAATATAGGTTGCTAAGCGTGAAGATATTGATTCGGATTTGAAATCCATCCATTCTAAGGCTTCAAAACTAAAAGTTGTAATGAATGAAAATATAGCTAAAATAAGTGAAAAAAATGCTAAATCTGTAGCAATCGACAGCAAGAAAAAAACAACAACATAACATAGCATAAGAGATAAATATATAAGATCAAACCTGTTTTCTTCATGATACTTTTTTATTGCTTTATTGCGAATTTCATTCTCAGCGTCTTGAACCATATTTCGATTTGTATTAGGCATATAAATATTCCTCCTTAAGTTTATATAGAAATTATAGCATTTTAGTTTATAGAAGGGAAGTGGTTTTATGGTCTATGGTTATCATAGAACAAGCACAAAAGAGCAACACTTAGATCGTGGTATAGCTGAAATTACAAAATATTGTGAAGAACATAATATGAAGTTGGAAAAAGTTTATACCGACCAGCAGACAGGTAAGAATTTTGAAAGAGCCAGATACATTGTTTTAACAGAAGATGTATTAAGGGCAGGAGACATATTGATTATCACTGAGATAGATAGACTTGGAAGAACTAAACAAGATACATTAGATGAACTTAGAAAGTTAAGAGAAAAGGATGTTCGTGTTATGGTTTTAGAACTTCCAACAACCTTAATAGATTATTCTTCAATAGATAATGAAATGGCAAAAATGATGATGGAAACAGTCAATAATATGATGATTGAATTATATGCATCTATGGCAGAGGCAGAAATGCATAAAAAGCAAAAAAGACAAAAAGAAGGATATGAAGCATTAAAAGCAAGAGGCGAATGGGATAAGTTAGGCAGACCAGCGGCAATAGATTATAAGAAATTCTGTAAGGAATATGAAAAGGTTGAATCTGGCAAAAAGAAACCATTTGAACTAATGAAGGAATTGAAATTAAATCAATCAACTTATTATAGATATAGAAAAAGATATTTAAAAGAACATAAAAAAGGGGAGTGATGCAGGTGAAAAGGATAAAATATAGATTAGTAGCACTTCTTTTGGTACTTGTTACAATATTTGCAAATATTCAACCTGCATTAGCATTAGAAGATTATGAATTGAATTTAGGGGTTGATATATTATCAGCTTGGAATAACTGGACACCAATATCAGCATATTCTGGTGGAACGATGCAGTACCCTGGACAATGGAGTTATAATTCAAATGGATATATAGTAAATGCTGAGAATACCGATGATATGACAGGCTTTTATAATCCAACAACAAATTATTCTGATATGGATATTTCTATTTCAATGGGATCATGGAGTGGTGATGATGACACATTAGGAGCTATGATTAGATTTTCAGAAGATAAAGATCATAACTGCACAGGTTATGTTTTTGCTTATGATGGTGCAGATATAAATGATGGATGGTTTAGAGGACTATATAAAATAAATGGGAAACAATTTTCAGTTAAAAATTTAGAAAAAGTAGTAGACCTTCCAACAACACATTGGAAACGTGGGAATTATGAAACTATTAGAATTTCTGCACAAGGAAATAATATAAAAGTGTGGCGAAATAATACATTGATAGTAAATTATACAGATCCCAATCCAATAGAAGCAGGATCATACGGATTTATGTCAGCAAGTCAACCAGATGCAAGATTTAAAGGAATAACAGGCAAGGCAACTTTAGCACATTTTACAGCTTCTTTTAATGCGAATGATGGTACATTATCTGGCAATGAAAGTAAGATAGTAACATCAACAAAAACATATGGAACATTACCAACAGCGACAAGAAAAGGATATATATTTGATGGTTGGTATGATGCTAAAACAGGTGGAAATAAAATAACATCTACGGATGCAGTAGGTATATCATCAGATACTACATTTTATGCACATTGGACACCTGTAGAATCAACTATAAATTTTGATGCAAATAGTGGAACTGTTTCAACTGCAAGTAAAAAAGTATATTACGAACAAAAAATTGGTGAGATGCCAACACCTACAAAAACTGGATATACTTTTGCTGGATGGTGTACAGATAAAGACGGTAAAGGTGGATATATAACATCTGATTATGAAATAGCATGGGACACATCAAGAACAGCAACATTATATGCACAATGGACAATAAACAAATATAAAAATAAATATGAGCACTGGGCATGGGGATTCAAAAATGAAGGTAATAACAGCAATAAAACAGCCTTTTTATTACAAACAACATATGGTGAAGAAAACTATGGAGAAGAATTTACACCAGATGCAACTTATGGATTGACAGTACCTAATGGATTCTATTTAGCGCAAAGATTTGGCAATGGACAAATAACAGGCAAGTGGACAACATTTAATTTTGGAACAAAGATAACACAACCTGCATATGTGATGAATTTTGAATATGACTATTTTCCAACAGATTATACAATAACATATAATCTAAATGGTGGAACAAATAATTCAAGTAATCCAAGTACATATAATGTATTGTATGGGGTAACATTTTCTAATCCAACAAAAGCAGGATATGATTTTTTAGGCTGGTATGATGCAAATGGAAATAAGATAACAGGAATCAATGAAGGCTGTAATGCAACATTTAGTGATACAGCAGATTTATACAGCAAATTAAAGACCAGAAAAACAGGAAATGTAAGTATAACAGCTAAATGGACACCAATAAATTATATAATTTCGTATAACTTAAATGGTGGGACAGCAAACAACAAAACAAGCTATACAATAGAAACTGAAAAGTTTACATTAAATGCACCAACAAAGAAAGGTTATAGATTCTTAGGTTGGACAGATAGTAATGGAACAACAGCACAAAAATCTGTAAGTATAGATAAAGGAACTACAGGTAATAAATCATATACAGCAAATTGGACACCAATAAATTATACAATAACATATAACTTAGATGGTGGTACTGCAAATAATAAGACTTCTTATAATATAGAAACTGCAACATTTACACTTAGTAATCCTACAAAAAATGGTTATGTGTTTGTAGGCTGGACAGGTTCAAATGGAACAACACCACAAAAAACTGTAAGCATTGCAAAGGAATCTACAGGTAATAAATCATATACAGCAGTATTTGAAAAAATTATTTATACAATAACAACAAGTAAAGCTGGAAGCGGAGCGATATCAAATAGTTGCATAGTATCATATGCAAATGATAATTCAATATTCATAACACCAGCACAAGGCTATGTCACAAGTAGTTTAAAAATAGATGGTGTATCAGTAAATCCAGTAAACAAATATAATTTCTTGGATGTTAACAAAAATCATAAGATAGAAGTAACATTTACAATAACACAAAATAAAAAAATGGAGCTTATGCAGAAAGAATATAGTTGGATTGATTTGAAATTATGAAAGCAATCAAACAGCATCACGAAGAAGATTATTGATTTTCACAAGTGATGGTCGGTCACACAAAATGTGGAAAGTTGGATTAATTTAAAATTATAATATGAAATTGACAGCTTCGGCTGTCTTTTTTATTGTGGAAAAATGGTATTGAGTATATAATCAATCTAAATGACAGGAGGGATTATATGGGAAAGATAGATACTTTACAAAAATATATAGATGCGTGTGATGAAATAAAGAGTCATAGTGAAAACGAAAAGGATAAACTAATAGATGAAATAGTGAATGTTTATAATAATGAAATTAAAAATATACATAGAGGATTAGATATGTATGAATGGATGAGTGACGGGAGAGGAATTGATTATGATGGTGATATTATAAAGATAAAAGCTAAATTGATTAATTATAAAGATAACTTAGAGATGGAAGAACAAAAGCGAAAAGATGAATTAGAACTTGCAAGATTAGGTCAGAATAATATAAATTTATCAGCAAATGCAAATAATTCTAATAATATCAATATAAGTATTACATTGGAACAGGCGATAAAGAATATTGAACAGATTCCAGAAGAAACTATGTCAAAAGATGAGAAGGATGATTTGGAGGATAAATTATCTGGAATAGATGCAGCAGTAAAAAGTGGGAAGAAGGAAAAAGCAAAAGAAAAAATAGCAGGAGTTTTAAAGTTTTTGGCTGATAAAGGAGCAGATGCATTAATTGCAATGTTACCATATTTAGGACAAATGGCTGGAATGATAAAATAAGTATAAAAATAATTAAAAAGGATATATATATAATAGTGTGATGGTTTTAAAAAAATTATTGACTTTTTTAAAAATCTATCATATTATAATTATACAAAGGCTTGTTGTATTTGATACAATGGCAATTGAATACGGTGTACCACTACCAAAGGCGTTGAAGTGTGGAACGATATAGGTTGGTTTGCTGCTACCAAAGATGTTGAAATGCAGAACGATAAAAATGAGCGTGGTCCTGCTTAGTGGACGATTCAAAATGAGCGTGGTCCTGCTTAGTGGACAGGAAAAGACCATTTGTTGAGTGCAGATGGTCTTTTTTTTACAAAAGGAGATTTATGGATGAAGCAAAAGAATTAGTAACAGAAAAAAGTAGGGAAAAAGAAAATCCTATTTTGTGTTATGTAGAAAAGGGATTTTTGAAATACATGCATAGCATAGATTGGAGAATAAGCGTAAAATATAATAATAGGGTTTTTGCTGGTGTTGTTACCAGTATTAATGACAAAAAATATGTTATTCCATTGACTTCGCAGACAACAGAGGAACGTGCCAAAGCAGGAAAGAAAAAGAGAAGTGCTCTAATAACAACATTTATAGAAGATGGGGATGGAGAAATTGCCAATCTTTTATATAATAACATGTTTCCTATTCAGGATAATATTATAAAAACTGTAAAGATAGATCCACTTGTTGATACATATTGTGCAAATGAAATACGTTATATAAGAAAAAAGTGGAAAGATATAGAAGAGAAAGCAAAAAATGTATATAACGAACGATATGATATGGGTTCAAGAAATTATTCTTTTTTGCAAAGAACTTGTTGTGATTTTAAGAAATTAGAACAGGAATATGAAAAATATTCGCTTAAATAAAAATGAATATAGATTACATAAAATGGCAGCTTCGGCTGCTTTTTTTATTGAAATTGACTTTACAAAATGTAATAAGAGAGTTAACATGCGAACACGAACAGAGAACAACTGTTCTGAAATTTGATAAGGAGGAATTAATATGCCTGATTTAGAAACTTGGACAGAAGGATGTAAAGATTCAAATTGTAAACTATTTATTACATTATTTGGAAAGGAGCCACCATTAGAAGATCTGAAAGATAATTATTATGAATTTAGAAATAAGGTTGCTGATTGTCTGCAACTGGCATCTGAAGATTTGGATGATACAGAAGCATTTGAAGAGCATTATGATGAAGTAATGGATTTGAAGGAATCAAATGATATTATGTATCATGCATTTGAAGCAGCATATGAAATAGCTTGTGGAAAGATTGATACAGATGATGATTTCTATTCAGAATATTATAGCGAAAATGATTGTATGGTAGCACTAATGGAAATGCAGTCATTACATGATAAGATAGTGAATATGTTAAAAGCTATTGATTTATTAGCTGTATCAGCAGGAATAAATGTATAGTTAGAAAACAAAATTGACAGCTTCAGCTGTCTTTTTTGTTGTACAGTAAAGTTTTTCTGTATAGCCAATTTTGTATTATTGATAGGTGGTAAGAAGAATAAGACTGATAAAAAGTAAAAATAGATTTGTGGACAATAGAAATTAATGTCAAGCCATTTTAAATTGCTTATTAGCCAAAAAAAATATATGTAAGCATTGATAAAATAAAAATGCAATGATTATACTTAATTAAAATTATAGGAATGACTTTTGCACATTGGAAGGATTACGACCTTTGTGCATTAGGAATGACATTAGAATGAATATCACAATACCTTGTGATATGAATGATAGAAAATGCCTTATGATGCAAAAGTGCATCATAGGGCATTTTTGTGTAAATGGGGGTAGGGGTTCCCATTTACGAAATACGAAACAAATACCTTTGTGAAGTATTTCTTTTATGAGATATGCCAGACCTGAAAAGGTCGGGAATGTCCATAAAATCCCCGTAGGGCACTATATTTTGAACGTAGTTCAAAGTATAGTGCCACCTTGAAGCTTTCAACACACTAATGAGGTTTTGATTAGTGAATAATGCACATTATGAACAAAAGCATATTGGGAATGAAATGACCTTTATGCTTGCGGTGAATTTTGTGCATTATGAACGGTTATAACTTACTACTATTTGTAAAGTTGGGACTGGAAAGCTGAAAGGTGAGCACTATACGAAATATAGTGCAGCGAAGCTCCCTACGGCGGAATAAAATAGCTATAGGAATGAAGCAGGACAAACTTTGCTGGCATAAGCCAGCATTGAGCGTCCTGAGCAATGGATAGCTATTTTATGTAGCGCGCGATAGTTGATTTTGCTGCATTTTTGCTTAAAATAATTTATTTTGGCTATACAGCAATAAAAAAATGAATGACATACATAATTTATGAAATAAAAGAAGATGCGGATGGATGCTGTCAAATAGAAAATGTAATCTTATCATTTTGAATTTATAAATCAAAAATTAAAATGGAAACAATGCAATTACAATTAAATTTGAAAAATATTTTGTGGTATAGAAAAAATATTGACTTATAATTGAGCCATTTAAAATGGCTATACAGTAATTTTAAATTATTTTTGTACTTATTTACCTGTGCTGATAATCATATTAATTTTAGTAATGATTAATATAAAATGGAAGAGGTGAAAAATTTATGGTGTTAGACGATTTAAAAAAATTGCCAGATGAACAGGTTATAGAAATAGTTCGTAAAAGATTAATGGAATTGAAGAAAGAAAAATCAGGAACAAGTGCATTTAGAAATGATGAACTTGATATGACATGGTCTGCTGTGACAGATTATTTAAGAGATATTGGGTATAAGATGATTGACCAAAAGACATATGAAATTGCAAGATTTCAAAGAAAGGGAGAAGTAATTATAAGTGCAAAGGAATACGAAAAATTACAAAAGATAGAAGATATGAATACAGAATTAATTAACAGTAAAAAGATATTAGAAGAAAAAATTGCACAATGTGAAAGCAACGTAGGTTTATCTAAAAGCAATGAAGAAATTTTAGCAGATTATATAGGTGATGAAACAGAATTATTTTATGCCAAAGTACCAGCAAATCTTGCAAATGAATGGAGAACATTTTGCAGCCAGCAAATATATAGTAAAATTGACAAACTGATTACTGATTTGGAAGAGGTAAAAAAAGAGGTCGACGAAGTTGAACAGTGCAAGTTGTTGAACAAAATTTTTGGTGATGATTTCAAAGTTCCAGAGACAAAGGATGCTTCAAAAAAGCAGATGAATTATATACCGTCTTCAAGTTCTTCAGGAGTATGATATTTATGGATTTAAATGTTATTGAAAAAGTTTTGTATGCTTGTTCTGATGTTCATAATGTGAAGGTTGTTGATATGACAATATTTAGAGAAGAAGAATATCAGAAAATAATTGAATGTGATTTGTCAGTTGCAAAGCAGGTTGTTCCTATTGTAGTTGCTGTTCCGCAAAACTGGCAAAGGACATTGATTGATATTTATATTGCACAGAATATGACTTTCCCCTTTATACCCCATGTAGATATATGGTTGTCTATTTTAGTATTCTCGGAATTATTACTATGAAAAGGGGAATGCATAATATTAAGAAGTGTGATGATGAACTTTTTACAAAAATTGATCAATATAAAAAATGTTGGGGTGAAGATAACAATTATTATATAAAACAAATTGAAATAATAAATTTGCTTTATAAAAAGGATGGAAAAGTTGATGAATTAGTAAAAAATAAAGAAATAGAAAGATTGTATGCACGTGCAGATTTTCTTTTCGTTCAAAATTCTTTATATGATAATTTAACAACATGTTTCAGTTCATTGGTTATATCTGTTATTGCATCATTTGTATGTCAAATGATGCAATGTAAAAGGGTAATTCTTATGTTTGTATGGATGATAACAATATTAATTTGCTTTTTTGGAATTGTTTTGTCAAGATATGCAAAAAAGGGACATGACGGTTCATATAGATATTATATTGATGAATATGAAAGAAAATTATTGATGGATAAAATAAGGGACTTAGAAAATGAATTAATAATTACAGATCAAGACGAACAGATTTTAGAGACCAAGCAAGTTGTAATAAATAAACTTATTGAGATCAGACAAAAGAAAAAATTAAAAAAACAAAAAGAAAAATTAGAGACCGATATAAAGCAAGTAGGACAATTGAATTTATGCATGGGTGATTATACTACATATTATATTCAAAAAATTAATATAAAAGGAGTGTCTGGGTGCTTGGTTTATGATCTTGAAAAAGGGAAAGAAAATAATTACATGGGTGAATTAAATTTAATAAATGAAGATTACTCAATTTTATATCAAATATTAAATAGATATGATCTCATATCATATTATGAAAGAGAAAAGTAAAAAAGTATAAAAATATTTTAAATATATAATTACATAGAGAGGTTATCAATAATTAAACAATCAGGTTAAGCAATTAAAAGGAGGTAATCCTATTTGAAAAAGAAAAAAGATGAAGTAACAATCCGTTCCAGCGCGGCAGAATATCTAACATATGTTGCCTCTGTTGGCGAACAGCAGGACAGTGTTGAAATGCGTTATGAGGATGAGAATATATGGCTGACACAGAAGATGATGGCTACATTGTATGATGTAGATGTACGTACGATTAATGAGCACATAAAAAAGATATATTTAGATTCAGAACTTGAGGAAGATTCAACTATCCGGAATTTCCGGATAGTTCAAACGGAAGGTTCCCGTCAGGTAACACGTGATACCAAGCATTATAATCTTCAAATGATTATCGCAGTCGGATTTAAAGTGAATAATGAGCGTGCAGTGCAGTTTCGTAAATGGGCTAACAATATCGTTAAGGACTACACCATCAAAGGCTGGGCTATGGATGATGAAAGGTTAAAAAGAGGAACTTATCTGACAGAAAAGTACTTTGACGAGCAGTTAGAGCGCATTCGTGAAATAAGAGCAAGTGAAAGAAAGTTTTATCAGAAAATTACAGACCTTTATGCTACTGCAATAGATTATGATAAAAATTCAGCTGAAACAAAGAGATTTTATGCTACGGTTCAGAATAAGATGCATTTTGCGGTTCATGGACATACAGCATCAGAGCTGATTGTAGAAAGAGCAGACCATACCAAAGAACATATGGGATTAACTACTTGGGCAGATGCTCCTGATGGTAAGATAAAGAGAAGTGATGTTACAATTGCTAAAAACTATTTAAGTCAGGATGAGATGAAACAATTGAATCGTATGGTTACTGCGTATTTAGATTTTGCTGAAAATATGACACTGAGGCATATTCCATTGACTATGGAGGACTGGGAGAAACGTCTAAATAGTTTTATTGAAATGTTTGATTATGGGATTTTGCAGGATGCAGGTAAGGTGTCTGCTGAGATTGCAAAGCTTCATGCTGAGACTGAGTTTGAGAAATATCGAGTTGTTCAGGACAGATTGTTTATGTCTGATTTTGATAAGTATATGTTGGAATTAGAGAAAAAAGCAAAATAAATAAGAATATGATTTAGTGGGATGATGAATCTATTGCCGCAAATTAATTAACGAGAGTGGGTTATTTTGCAAAAAGATATATTAGAAGAGTGGTAATCGAAGGTACATAAAAGCACTTTCAGTAGAGAGACTGTTGAAAGTGCTTTTTGTTATCATAGAAGATTGTATTTACTAACATTTATTCACAATTTATTTTGACTTGTCCATTATATGTTCCAATACGCCAATACTTTTAATAAAATCCTTCTCAACAGGAGAGAGCTTATCTTCAAGACGATTCTTGTATTTATTATATTCTGCATGAGCTTTTTAATAGCTTGTATATGGTTGATATGACCACTGCTGGTAAGAATATCACGGCGTGTCATTTTAAGGTAATCGTC
>OJMO01001908.1_pt1 | contig 12162 bp, 6 predicted proteins | sample 1597241 | NCBI WGS metagenome assembly OJMO01 (sample SAMEA2452129, study PRJEB22498) | human gut metagenome | biome: human feces; feature: human gut; material: feces | place: Australia | collected 2012 | reverse complement strand
AGGGCGTTGCCCTGGGCTAAGAGCTTCTGCCCTTTCAGGGCGTGCTGCTTATATGGGCTTTTGGACCATTTCAGGGCGTGTTGCTGTGGGCTTCTTGATCTTTTGGTCGTGCTTCTGTGAACTTTTGGGCCTTCGCCTGTACTTGAAACCTGCTACCTTTAAAAGAATTATCCAGAAAAAAGAGAGAAAATGATGGCAATTTGAGAAAATAATCGTAAATTTGCAATTGTAAACCAAAGATCCTGGAAGATGGTAGAGATAAACGATAGAAGATTGCCAGTAGGCATCCAGTCTTTTGAGGTAATCAGAGAGGGTGGATACCTTTATGTTGACAAGACAGATATCATCTGGCAGCTTGCCAACAGAGATAAAAAGTATAATTACCTGAGCCGCCCACGCCGCTTTGGTAAATCTGTCCTTGTTGATACACTCGAAGCTTATTTCTTGGGTAAGAAGGAACTCTTTGAGGGACTGAAGATCATGCAGATGGAGACAGAATGGGTGAAGCGTCCTGTCATCCGACTGGATATGAGTCTTGCAGGAGCTGCACCGGAAAGTGTGCGGAGCTATCTGGACAATGCCTTCCATCAACTTGAGTCGGAGTATGATATTGCTGTGCGACAGGACAGTTCTCTTGCCGACCGTTTTGATGCTATCATTCAGACTGCATATAATAAAACCGGGCTTCAGGTGGCGATTCTCATCGACGAATACGACTCGCCCTTGCAACATTCCTGGAAAACTCCGCAGCATGAAGCATGTACTGCTGTTTATCGTGAGGTGTTTGCCATCCTCAAGGCAGATGACAAATACGAGAAGTTTGTCTTTATCACAGGTATCACCAAGTTTACGCAAATCTCTCTCTTCTCTGTACTCAACAATCTGAGCAATATCAGTTTTGAGCCAAACTATGCCGCCATTTGCGGTATTACCAAGGAAGAAGTCTTGCGTGATTTCAAGCCGGAAATCAATAAATTGGCTGCAAAGAACGATTGGAACCTCGACGAGGCTGTGGCACAACTGGCAGCCTACTATGACGGCTATCATTTCTGTCATGAGAATATGGTGGATGTATTCAATCCCTTCAGTCTTATCAATGCCCTGGCAGATTCCAAACTGAAGAACTACTGGGCTTCATCAGGTGCAACCTCCATGTTGCCTAAGTTTGTGGATAATATGGAAATTCGTTTGAAGGATTTTGAAAATTGTCCGGTAGACTGCGATACATTGGAGACTTCCGATGTAACAGGTGGCGGCGCCGAGCTATTCCTCTATCAGTCGGGCTATCTTACGATAAAAGGGTATATGGATGATATCTATCTGCTTGGCATTCCAAACTATGAAGTCCGTAAGGCTCTCTATAGGATTGTTTTGCCTGCCTTGACGTTGAAAACGAATGCCCAAGTTATAACTACTCAGAATATGTTGTTGTACTCGCTGAAGCTTGGCAATCTTCCCGAAGCCATGAAATGCCTGAAAGCCCTCATTGCGGATGTGCCCTACAGCAACAAGAAGCTCGCCAGTATGGACATGGAGGAGCGTTATCGCCTGATTATGAGCACCATATTCAATGCCATCGGTTGCAGGGTGGAAGTGGAAAAGATGATTGCTACGGGCAGGATTGACATGGTGGTGGAAACCACCCAATATATCTACGTTCTGGAGTTGAAGTTGAGCGACAATGGTGGTGTGGATGCTGCAGCAGAGCAAATCAGAGCCAAGCAGTATGCCGAGCCTTTCAAGGCCGACAAGCGCAAGGTCATCGCCCTCGCCATAGAGTTGGATGATAGGGGAAAGGGATTGGTAGATTGGAAGGAAGTTTAACTTCTATAATTTCTGAACTTGAAAACCACTTTGTTTGGGTGGTAAAATATAATTTTAAGTCCTGATTTAACATTATTAGATACAAATATGTCAAAGATATCTACTTTTATGTTATTTTTCTTACTGAAAAGTTTGTGTTATCAATAATTATTTGTATTTTTGCAGCACGAGAACCCGCCAAGCCTCTCAACGATGCTCAAATGTGCGGGTCGTTTTTTTATAGGTATATGGCAACAAAAATTCCGTTCATAAAAACATACTCCACACCCCAAGAGTTAGTACAACTACTCAAAACAAGAGGTATGGAGATAACCGATGAAGAAAAGGCTCAGCATTATCTTTCCCACATCGGTTACTATCGTTTGTCTGCCTATATGTACCCATTGCTTTCCATTCCCAAGGAGCAACATCTATTCAAGCGAGGAGAATCTTTCGGTAAGGTTATGATGTTGTATCGCTTTGACAAGAAGCTACGCTTACTCCTATTCAATGAAATTGAAAAGATAGAGGTCGCAGTGCGTTGCGCTATCGTCAACTTTGGAACTGAAATGACAGGTAACCCTTTTTGGATGACTGATTCCGACAATTTCTCAAATCCGTCCAAGTTCAATCGCTCTATACGTCTTATAGAAGATGAACTGAACCATACAAAAGAGGATTTCATCAACCATTTCAAAGAGACATATACCAATCAGTACCCACCTTCATGGATGCTGGCCGAGATATTGCCATTTGGGGTAATCACCAATATTTATTCTAACATCAAGAATAAGAAAATAAAGAAGCGTATAGCACAGTCATTTGGCTTACAAGTTGCACCTTTTGAATCTTGGCTTACCGTTATCACTGTAACAAGAAACTCATGTTGTCATCATTCACGTGTATGGAATAGGGTGTTCTCTATTCGTGCTACCATGCCTGTCAGAATGTCACGTCCTTGGATTACCTTGCCAACTGATCCTTTGAAAGTGTACTTTGATATGTGCATCATCAAGTACTTCCTTGATATTATCTCTCCAAACAATGATATGCTTGATAAGATGAACAGTCTTTTTGCTACGTTTCCAGAAATAGATAAGGCTGCCCTTGGTTTTCCTTCTGGTTGGGAAAACGAACCATTGTGGCAATAAAAGGCATATGGAGCTACTACAAACCACCTCACATCACCCACATTTTTTGTAATTCCAGTGTGACAGAAGGTTAAACCTCTGATTTTTGAAGCAACTTTTTTAGATAAATCCTTGTTGGTTTCAAAATAAAAACGTAATTTTGCATAAGATATCCTGCATAGGGCAATCTGAAAGATAACTTTCATTGCGCTCGATAGTGCTATCTTTGCATAAGATTTTAGAAAACAAACGATAATGGAACAGGTAGAAGAAAGATATATTAGTTTGCTAACCGACTTTGGTTTCAAGCGAATTTTTGGATCGGCTCCCAATAAGGATTTGCTGATTTGTTTTCTCAACAGCTTGTTTAATGGCAAACAGGTTGTGAAGGACGTGTCGTATCTGAACCCGGAGCATGTGGGAGATGTATATACCGACCGCAAAGACATCTTCGATGTATATTGTGAGGGCGAAAACGGCGAGAAGTTCATCGTTGAAATGCAGAATGCTTATCAGGCGTATTTCAAGGACCGCTCCCTCTTCTACTCAACCTTCCCTATCCGTGAACAGGCACCCAAGGGGAACGACTGGGATTTCAAGATCAATCATGTCTATACTGTTGCGCTGCTCAATTTCAACATGTATGAGGATGCCTTCGACAAGGAGAAAACCCGCCATCATGTACAGTTGTGCAATACCGCTACCCACAAGATTTCCTACGACAAGCAGGAGTTTATCTATGTAGTACTAGCTAAATTCAATAAGACACTAGGAGAATTGGAAACGCTCTACGAGAAGTGGCTCTATGCACTGAAGAACCTCTCTAAGCTTAGTCAACGACCTAAAGAACTGTGCGACAAGGTTTTCGACCGCCTCTTCGAGGAAGCAGAGATAGCCAAGTTTTCTCCGCTGGAAATGCGGGAGTATGAAGCCAGTAAAAAGGCTTATCGTGACATTAAGAATTCCGTGGATACAGCCAAGCGCCAAGGAATCGTTGAAGGCATGGAGAAGGGTATGAAGCAAGGTATGGAGAAGGGCATGAAGCAAGGCATGGAGAAGGGCATGAAGCAAGGCATGAAGCAAGGCATGGAGCAGCGAAGCTTTGAGATTGCCAGAAAGATGCTCGCAAAGGGAATGGATGCTGCGTCGGTGATGGAAATTACTGGTCTGTCGGCGGAGCAGATGCAGCAGCTGAAAGCTTAATGACTAACAGAGATTTCTCGGTAAGTCATTGTGACATCTCTGTGACTTGCCAAGATGTACTAACTTCCTTACATGCGAACCTTTTGACATGAATGCTAGTGTAATCGTTTGCACAGATTTTTGCGCAAAAAATACCTTGTATTCGTACCTTGACTTTTACATTTTTTATATATTTGCAGCGAAAAAGAAAAGTGAACCAATAAAATCGCCTACGGGCGTTGCAGGAAAGGACTGCAATTCATTAATCAGAAATATTGAGCAAAGGAAAATTGTTGTTTCTAACTAACTTATTATTCTTTCAATTAAGAACAATGTAGTTATCCATTCCGATGGAATTCCTTGGTTTTGTAAAACAAGGAAAGTAAAACCTACAGGAAATGACGAGTTAACTAAAAGCTAAACATAAAGTTTAAAACTATAAAAATATGAAGAAAAGATTTACACTAATGATGATGGTGTTATGCATCTTAATGAGCATACCACTGAAAATGATGGCTAAAACTGTCACTATCAGCTACATCGATGATGAGAGCTGGGGTCAAATTTGGGCTTATGTTTATAGTGATGGTGGACAAATAGGTCCCGACTGGGGAGGAACTCAGTGTAATACTATTACGACGAATGCTGACGGACAAAGAGTGGCTACGTGGACTTTCAATTTGGATGACAATTTAGCTTCTAATGCCTACGTTGTATTCAATAATGGAAAAGGTAATGGTAAACAGTATCCTGCAAAAGGTGTAAAATGGATTATAGAAGATGGTGCCTCCTATAACAAAAATGGTAAAATAACTTCTTCAGGAGGCGACAGTGGCACACCTGGTGGTGGCTCACCTGACCCAACCGAGAAATGGGATACAGAGACTGTCAATCGCCTTAAAGGTCATGTTTACTCTCAGGGATTCTATCTCGCTGGTAACTTCTTCAGCTTTCAACCGAAAGAGAATGTTGATCATGGTGATCTAATAACTTATGACGATGCTGTGTTCAAGTTCCAGCAGCAGACGGATCAGGATATTTCAAGTGCTAAAGGTGCAAGAACTGTATATGAAGTATATAAGGTAGAGATTCCTGCTTCTCTTACTGCTCATGCACAGGTAATGTATGTCGATAAGTTCGGAAAAATAAAAAATATCTTTGGCCCAGGTAGTGCTTGTGGTATCAGTAAAACTAACCCCAAAACGGATGAGTCTACAGGGTGGTTAGAAGCTACGGTTAATGATTGTGATCCTATTACTCAAGAGAATACCAATTATTGGCTTTTTGCCAGTCGTAATGAAACCGAAAATGAATATTCTGATGGTATGTATAATCTGTATATCGCTGTCGATGCTAAGACTCATACTGTTGAGAAGTGGAAGATTGTACATGATAGTGACATGCGTGTAGCTTACTTTATCAGTGATGCGCCTGATGCAACAGCTTTGCCTGTTTATGATGCTTACGATAAGAATGTTAAATATTTTAGTAATAGATTCTATGCATCAGTTAATTTTTCTGCTGACCGTTCTTACTATGTAATATCAAATTATGTTCATGACCAACAATTAGTTTCAATTACTAAAGATAAGGGTTATGGAACTATAAAGAATAATAAGAATTATCTTTCAACAGCAAACAAACTGTTCTTGCAAGGTAATGGTGGTTATGAATTTAGTACAAGTGATCAGCATAACGAATTCTCTCCTAATGAAAAACCAATGCCTGGTAATGATTTAGGTACTATAATCGTTGAATATAAAGCTAAACAAGCTAATTATCAATCCGCAGAAAAAGAAAATCACCTTGGTATTCGTGGTCAAGTACACTTTCGTGATGGTTTTAAGATAATTAAGTCTGTGTCTATGGTAGGTGACGCTATTCCTGGTACATTGAATGATGATGATTCATGGGATTACACCTCTAAGGCTGCAGATATGATTTACGATGATGTTGAGCAGTGCTATACGACAACTATTGTAACAACTGTTGATGATGGCAAAAAGCATTTCAGATTCGTGGGTAACCATACTGAGGAAATTAACTGGTATGAGGATACTGATGGATCAGAACCAAAGAAGATGGCTAGGACGCTTTATACAGATTCCGAAAAGGAAGGACATACTGCTGATGTAAATGATCCTAATAAGGTTAATTACACTAAAAAAGATGGTGCAAAAAGCGAAGCTGCTTATCATATCATCTGGAATCGCCCTGCTGGCAGATGGACAGTACGTTTTTATTTCTATACATATAACGTTGATGGTGAGCCTGTTACTGACTACTATTATAGCATCAGCCCATGCAAGGATTTGGAATTGCGCGACTGTGTGAACATTGTTTACAAGAGCGAAGATAACAAACGTGTTATTCAAAATGTGGGTGAATATAAGTTCCTCAGAACCTGGAGTGATGAAAAGGCATGGAAGGTGTCTAAGGATATAGATATTTACGTAGTAGATCAACTCTCGGCAGATAAACTTAATAACGCAGTGACTCTCCATTTGAATCTGCTTGATTCTAAGGATAAATCTGGTAATTATAATGTCATCCCTGCTGATATAGGTGTTATTCTTGGTACTAAGAAGGAAGCTGCAAACATAGAAGGTGGTGCTGTGTTCCATAAGCGTACCTCACTCACATCTTTGAATACTGTTGTTGTTCCAATGTATGAGTATAATGCTAATGAAGAAACTGCAGGAACTTCTGTAACAAGAATGTTGAGGACTCTCACTTATGCAAAGGTAGTTCCAACTTCAGAGATATTAGATGGTAAAGTAACTTATAACTACTTGTTTGGCGCAGGTAAAGGAAAATCTGTTGGAATAACCGGTTGTGAAGACAATGATTTCTTTATGGGTTTTTGGATTTCTAATGGTAAAGGAAACTTCTACAGCAATAGCTGCTGTTTGTCTATAGATGAGGAAACTGCAAATATCTTAGGAGTTGGAATCAGAAATAATCAATTTGATATTGTTACTCATGCAAAGAGGGTTCCAGGAGTCATATTCGACTTTGCCAATGTTGGCGGTACAACAGGTATCAACGAGGTGGTAAATCAGAGCACTAAGTTGAATGATGGTAAATACTATACCCTGAGCGGTCAGCAGGTAGAGAAGCCTACAGCAGGTGGTATCTATATCCACAACGGCAGAAAGTTCGTTGTTAAGTAAATATAAACATTGTAGAACAAGTAAGCAAAGAGTAAAATGAAAAAGAAATATATACAACCGACTGTTTCAGTAAGTTTTGTAGTTGTGGAGTCACAACTCTTAGCAGGTGGTTCGGGACCTGGTGCTCAAAAAGGACAGAATGATGATTTTATCACATTCTCTAAACAGCACGATTTCACCGACGACAGTTTTGACAACACAGCTTGGCCTAAGGGTAAATCACCCTGGGAAGACTGATGGTTAGGCTTCATTACATTTTCAGTAAATAGTAAGAATAGGTTGAGAAAAGTGTAAAATTAATTAAAGGGTTAGTTTGATTATTTTAATTAATCGCTATTATCATTAAAGAGGGCTGCAGAGATGCAGTCCTCTTTTGTTTTGTAGAGTGTAGAATGTTAAGATATTTATGCAATCGATTGCATATTAATATTCGCAATTTTTAGCATTTATTTTACCACCTTATATATATAAAGAGTAATTTTGTGCCAGTAAGCGAACAGAAGAATCGAAAGTGGTTTAAGTGTGGGCCGAAGGCCCCAAAGCTCCAATGAGCAGCACGCCCTGAACCAACGGTCACCGGCGCGTAGCGGAAAGGTAAAGGGCAGAAGCTCTTAGCCCAGGGCATCGCCCTGGGTATAAAGGTAATGAGCAATGCGCCCTGTAAGGGCAACAGCTTTATATTGCCAGGAGTTTTAAAGCTTTTGCCCTTACAGGGCGACAGGTTACCGCCCCAAACAACCCAGGGCGTTGCCCTGGGCTATGAGCTTCTGCCCCTTCAGGGCGTGTTGGGGACAGGGTTATCATAAACGAAGGAATTAACAATCAAATAACTAACATAGATATTCATCACTAACTAAAAATTAAATAACCAGTCTATCAAATGAGGAAATTTACATTTAGGCTATGGGCAGTCCTTATGCTCATGTTGGTCTCCTTGCAGACGATGGCAACGGATACGTTTACCAGCAATCGTACTGACTTCCGAGACGAAAGTATTTATTTCATGATGACCACTCGTTTCTACGATGGTGACACAGGAAACAATGTGCTCTGCTGGGATAACCAGTCAGAGCAGATCAAAACAAAAGACCCTTGCTGGCGAGGCGACTTCCAGGGTGTCATCGACAAGCTCGACTACATCAAGGCACTCGGTTTTACTGCCATTTGGATTACACCAGTAGTGCAGAACGCATCCGGTTACGACTACCACGGTTATCATGCCATGGATTTCCAGCATGTTGACTGCCGTTATCAGAGCAGCGATGGTAGCAAGGACGGTGACGCCATGTTCCAGGAACTCATCGACAAGGCACACGAAAAGGGTATCAAGATTATCCTCGACATCGTGCTCAACCACACCGGTAACTTCGGTGAGCAGACACTCTGCAAGGAGTTTGACCGTAATACCGACTTGGAAACTCAGGCACTCATCAATGCTTGTATGATTCCTAACGAGGAGAAGTTGGGTTCCGACTACCTTACAAGTGTCCCTTATGAGCAGTATCAGCGTCGTCTTGGCCTGTTGAAGAACGTCCGTGGCAAGAACGAGGATGTTCACAACTACTGGCACCACTTTGGTGACTTCAACTGGGATTATCCTAACCGCTGGTGGGCTCAGATTGCAGGTGACTGCGTTGACCTGAATACCGAGAACGACTACGTAGCAGATTATCTCGTAAAGTGCTATGGCAGCTTTATCAAGATGGGTGTCGATGGATTCCGTATCGATACATCCGGTCATATCTCACGTTTGACATTCTGCAAGCAGTTTATTCCTCAGTTTACAGCTCTTGGTGAGCAGTATAAGAACAAGCGATTGAACCAGGCTCCATTCTTCATGTATGGTGAGGTTTGCGCCCGTTACAGTGATGTCACATACCGTGGTCAGGATAACCTCTCTTGCTATTATTACACATGGCAGGCTCCACAGGACTTGCTCGACAAATGGGATGGCAGCCAGAAATACTGGGATACACAGGTACTCTTTGATAAAGCCAATGGCGGTACAGGTGTGGATGACCATCAGATGGCTCTCTGTGAGTCAGACAATGCCCCAACACCAACAAGCGACAATACCTTTATGGTGAATGGTAAGTGGCATGAGCCAGACTATTCTCAGGCAAGTGGTTTCCATGTGATCGACTTCCCATTGCACTACAACTTCGGTAATGCTGCCGCCGCATACGGTTTGGCAAAGTCAGGTGACAAGAGATATAATGATGCTACCTATAATGTGGTATATGTTGATAGCCACGACTACGGTCCTCAGCAAACCAACGACCAATTCCGTTTCTCTGGTGATGATGCTCAGTGGGCAGAGAATCTCTCTCTGATGTTTACCTTCCGTGGTATTCCATGTCTCTATTATGGTTCTGAGGTTGGTTTCCGTCGCGGGGCTCCGATTGACAGAGGTCCTCACGGTCCTCTTTCAGAAACTGGTCGTGCTTACTTCGGTGGTTACCTCACAGGTGATGTAGAAGCCAAGGATTTCGGTGACTACAAGGCAACAGGTAATGTGGCTGCTACATTGAATCATGATGTCGCTCAGCACCTCATCCGTCTGAACAAGATTCGTCAGGCTGTTCCTGCTTTGCGTAAGGGTCAGTGGACCGACGATGGTTGTACTCCTGCTGATGGCGGTATCGCCTTCAAGCGTGCTTATAAGAATGACAGCTATGCACTCGTAGCCATCAATGGTGGTGCAACATTCACTGATTGCCCTGATGGTACTTATACCGACGTGGTAACAGGTAAGACATACACTGGTACTACTATCACCGTTGATGCTCCTGCTACTCAGGGTCAGCTCCGTGTTCTCGTGAAGGACTGGAAGGGCGGTCAGATAGGTGAGGATGGTCCTTTCATCTATAATGAGACTCCTAAGTCTAAGTCAGAGGCTGATCAGGCTTATGATGGTCATGAGGAAGATGGTACAACATGGGTTGAGCCACAGACTAATGAGTTTGGTTTGAAGTTCTCTCAGAATGGTGGTACTTTCCGCACCAATACTGTTACTGTAGAGGTAAGCCTTAGCGGTAAGGCAACATCTGGTTGGTTCCAGGTAGAAGGTCAGGACAAGGTAGAGCTGGCTCCTGATGAGACCAAGAAATTCACTATCGGTGAAGACATGAACTTCAAGCAGAGCAAGACTGTAACATGGTATGCTAAGAACGACAAGAGTGAGAAGAATGGTTCTGTATCCTTCACCAAGGTGGATCCTAACGCATCTATCACCGTATATGTAAAGGCAGACAATGCTCCAACTATCTATGCTTGGGTTCCTGGTACTCCAGCTAAGGAGTTGACAGGTGCATGGCACGGTACGACCATGGATGGTCCTGAAGAGATTGGTGGTGTCAACTACTGGTACAAGACTTTCGATGGAGTAGAGAGCTTCAATGTGATTCTGAATAATGGTAATGACAAGCAGTCAAGTGACATCACTGGTATCACAGGCGATATCTACTTGGAGTATGACGGTGGTTCAAATGTCAAGACTCTTGATGCTCCTGTCAACACAACAGCCAAGGTTACTTTGAGTCCTAACGGTGGTGACTTCCAGAAGAGTGTTACCGTAACAGCTACATTGAGCGACAATGCCAAGAGCGGTTGGTACAAGATTGGTAATGGTGAGCAGGTGGCTCTTACTCCTGGTAAGCCATCAACCTTCACCCTCGGTGCTGACATGATGGAAGGCGAGAGCAAGACTGTAACTTGGAGCGCAACTAATGCAGATAACGAAACCAAGACTGGTTCTGCAACCTTCAACAAGATCAAAGAGGTAGTTATTCCTACTCCAACAGGTATCTTCGCTTACTTCCTCGCTCCTGCAGACTGGAGTAAGGTTGTCTGCTGGGCTTGGAATAATACAGACAACTTTACTGGTGGTAACTGGCCAGGTGTAGCATGTACCAAGATCGGTGTGAAGAAGAATGGTCTGGATGTCTGGATGTGGAAGTATGATGGCGATTTGACAACTGCTCCTACTATGATCATCTTCAGCAATGGCAGTGGTACGCAGACAAAGGATTTGGAATTCGAAAACGGTGCAGTTTATAACCTTGCCGGTAAGACCAATGAGAGTGTCTCAACAGGCATCAACCAGACTGTAGCAGCTCAGAAGGCAGGTGCAGTGAAGATCTACACCCTTTCAGGTGTGAAGGTTGCTGAGGTAAGCAACGCTCAGGATGCTGAGTACATCTTGGCTCCAGGTGCTTATATCTGCAACGGTAAGAAGTTTGTGATTAAGTAACTTTTGATGATTGCAAATTGTCAATATAAATATACGTTTAGTTAATTAGGTTTTATTAAGTGCTATTATAAAAGGGGATTGCAGTGATGCAGTCCTCTTTTTTTGTTTTTCTGTCTGCTGTTTGTCAAGATTTGTGTGTAATCGTTTGCACACGTTTATTCGTTCTTTTTTGCATCATTTTTCCCCATCATTTATATATAATGTGTAAATTTGCATTAGTAAGCTAACAGAAGAATATTGCCAAGAGTTTTAAAGTGAAGGAATTAACAATCAAATAACTAACATAGATATTCATCACTAACTAAAAAATAATAACCTGTCAATCTTATGAAGAGATTTACTACAAGGCTATGGGCAGTCCTTATGCTCATGTTGGTCTCCTTGCAGACGATGGCAACCGATGTATTTACATCGAATCGTACTGACTTCCGAGACGAAAGTATCTATTTCATGATCACCACCCGTTTCTACGATGGTGATCCTTCTAATAACGTGCTTTGCTGGGATAACCAGGAAGCACAGATGAGTACCAAGGACCCTTGTTGGCGAGGTGACTTCCAGGGTGTTATCGACAAGCTCGACTACATCAAGGCGTTAGGTTTCACTGCCATCTGGATTACTC
>OJMO01001900.1_pt1 | contig 12224 bp, 10 predicted proteins | sample 1597241 | NCBI WGS metagenome assembly OJMO01 (sample SAMEA2452129, study PRJEB22498) | human gut metagenome | biome: human feces; feature: human gut; material: feces | place: Australia | collected 2012 | reverse complement strand
TTGTTTAGTATTCATCGTATTCCCCTTCTGTAAGTTCCGTCACTGTTTTATCTTCAAGTGATTTCTTTACATTTATAATTCTTTGATTTTCAGACCCTCTGAATTTCAATTTCAAATTTTTCTTTTCCGCCACAAATGCACCGTCAACAAGCACGTCAATATACTTTAAAATATCTTCACATTCTCCGACAAGCTCTTCAAAAGCAAAACCACTGTAACACCATACGGTTTTATTCGGAAAATGTTCCTTTATTGTTTTTAAAATATATTGTACCGCCATGCGATTTTCCTTTTCAAAAGGCTCACCGCCGAGCAGGCTGAAACCTTTTATATACTCCTTATCCATTGCGGTTATAATTTCGTTCATTGTATCGTCCGTGAACTCATTGCCATAACAAAAATCCCACGTTTCACTGTTAAAACAGTCCTTACAGTGACGTCTGCAACCGCTGACAAAAAGCGATACTCTCACGCCTGTTCCGTTTGCAATGTCAGTTTTCTTTATATTTCCATAATACATAATTAATTTCCACAGCATTTCTGCCCACAAATAGTAATTAAAAACCTTAACTGCTCTTGCTTGTGGGCTGACAAGGCGTTAAGTGGAAATTATGTCCATGTGCGTTCGCCATAGGCGAAAATCGCACGGACAATTAAATCAAATAACGTGATTTTTCACGTTATTTTCCCTTATTACAAATGCAAAACTCTGCTCTTAATCTCTTTCGTCTTTCCCGTATTCCAAAAATTTTCGCCGAGATAACCGCAAGTACGTCTTGTAACATTCAATTTACTGTGGTCTTTATTATGACATTGCGGACATTCCCATTCCATATTGTCATTAATCATAATCTCACCGTCAAAGCCACAGTCTTGGCAATAGTCCGACTTTGTATTAAATTCGCCGTACTGAATGTTATCATAAATATACTTCACGAGTGTTTCAAGTGCAGGCAGGTTATTCTGCATATTCGGTATTTCCACATAAGAAATCGCACCGCCGAGCGAAATATTTTGGAATTCGCTTTCAATATCGAATTTATCAAAAGCATTGATTTTCTCTCTGACGTCAACGTGGTAAGAATTTGTATAATAACCCTTATCGGTAACATTCTTAATCGGTCCGAATTTCTCATAATCAATTTTAGCAAAACGATAGCATAACGTTTCCGCAGGTGTGCCGTAAAGACTGAAACCCAATCCTGTTTCCTCTTTCCACTTTTCCGCCGCGTCACGCATATGATACATTACTTTAAGTGCAAATTCTTTACCCTTACCGCTTGTTTGGCTTTCGCCGGTCATAAGGTAAGTAAGTTCATAAAGACCGATATATCCGAGCGACAACGTAGAATACCCATTGTGCAAGTATTTATCAATCGTTTCACCTTTTTTCAAACGTGCTATAGCACCGTATTGCCAGTGAATAGGGCTTACGTCAGACACAACCCCCTCCAATGCTTTATGACGGCACATAAGCGCCTCATAGCAAAGTTCCAAACGTTCGTCAAACAGTTTCCAAAACTTTTCTTCATCACCCTTAGCTACAAGTCCGATTTGCGGAAGATTTATACTTACAACACCTTGATTAAATCTTCCCTCCCACTTGTACTCACCGTTTTCGTCTTTCCAAGGTGAAAGGAACGAGCGACAGCCCATACAGCTGAACACGTTACCCTCATAATTTTCACGCATTTTCTTTGCTGAAATATAGTCGGGATACATTCTTTTAGCGGAACATTTAACCGCAAGTTTCGTAACGTAATCGTATTTACCGCCCTTTAGACAGTTGTTTTCATCAAGCACATATATAAGTTTTGGGAATGCAGGTGTAACATATACACCCTGTTCATTCTTAACGCCCTGCATTCTCTGTCTTAATACTTCCTCAGTAACAAGTGCAAGGTCATCTCTTGTCTGACCTTCCGGAACCTCATCAATATACATGAAAACAGTAACAAAAGGTGCCTGTCCATTAGTTGTCATAAGAGTGATAACCTGATACTGAATCATCTGTACACCACGCTTAATCTCATCCTTTACTCGAAGCTCTGCAACCTCTTTAATCTTCTCTTCTGAAGCATCTATTCCGGTTTTTTCGAACTCATCTCTTACCTGTCCGATAAACTTCTCACGGCTTACCTGGACAAATGGTGCAAGATGTGCTAAAGATATACTCTGTCCGCCATACTGTGAACTTGCAATCTGTGCTATCGCCTGAGTTGCAATATTACATGCAGTAGAAAAGCTGTGTGGCTTCTCAATCATAGTCTCGCTTATTACAGTTCCATTCTGTAACATATCCTCAAGATTGACAAGACAGCAGTTGTGCATATGTTGTGCAAAATAATCTGCATCATGGAAATGTATAAGTCCCTGCTCATGCGCATCCACAATATCTGGAGGGAGAAGGAATCTCTTTGTAATATCCTTGCTTACCTCGCCAGCCATATAATCTCTCTGAACACTGTTTACAGTAGGATTCTTGTTAGAATTCTCCTGCTTTACTTCCTCATTATTGCACTCCAGAAGGCTTAATATCTGCTTATCTGTAGAATTAGATTTACGCACAAGTGCTCTCTTATAACGATAAGTAATATACTTTCTTGCAACTGAAAATGCTCTGAAATTCATAATCTGATTCTCTACAAGATCCTGAATCTCTTCAACGCTTAAAGACCTGTTCATCTCTTTACAAATGCTCTCAACATTATTAGAGATTGTCTCAATCTGTTCCTCTGATAATCTCTCACTATGGACAACTTCCATATTAGCTTTTGATACAGCATCCATAATTTTACTGATATCAAATGTTACCTCTGAACCACTTCTTTTAATAATTTTCATACTTCAAACCCTCACAAAAAGACCATCATATCTCTATATATACTGCTTTCAGCAATACAGACGATACACCTTTACATTAAAAAAATCTGCTGGAAACGCAGTGTTTATGCTGTTTCCCAAGCAGATTTGATTATACAACATATAGTTTGATAAGTCAATTGAAAACACAATATCTTGTAATAAAAAACTATATATATTAATTCTCATCACATTCAGTTTCAGCCAGAATATTGATAAGAGAAGCCGTTACAACAGCCATCTCAATCTCATATTCAGCCCACTGTGCAGACTCCTTACAACGGTCAATAGTAAACAATCCTTTCACATTATCTGGTGATCCTATTATGCATTGTACAGTAGAAAACACTCTCTTTTCTCTCATGGCTGTTCCAAATTCAGGTGCAAGGTCTGTCTGCCTTCCGACGAATCCCACAGCAGCATGATTCTTTCCATCCAGAAGCTTCTTAAAACCTTCTGTCTTAACATAATCAGCATTCATTGAACCGCCAAGCTCAACACCCATATAGTATGCACGGTTCAGATTAGCTCCCCAGTAAAGATTAATGCTGTCCAGTTTAAATGTATCATACATATGATGTATAAGCTCTTTAATAGCTGCTTTGCCATCTTCTGAAAAATTCTCCATAATGCCTGTAAGAAATCTGAGTTCCTTCATTTCCCTGCCATCATTGACATTCTTATCCTTTGTATTAAGAGAATTCTCATATGAATCCTTATGGAGATCATCCCTAAAGAATACATATCTGTCTCTTCCCTTTTCTTTCGCTACATACAGACAATAATCTGCTTTCTTGAAAAGCTCCTCATACTCATGTCCGTTGTTAGGACTGTATGCTGCTCCAATCGAACATGTTATCATTAAATCTTCAAAATCATCAACAAATTCCCACTTAATCTGGGTTCTTATCGCACGAAGCATCCCCCTTAACTCATGCTCATCATTAATACCATTGAATATAATAACAAATTCATCTCCTCCGATACGTCCTACAACTCCATCTTCGCCTACAACTTCCTTAAGCTTTCTTCCAACCCTTGCAAGCACCTTATCACCATACATGTGACCATATACATCATTGACCTTCTTAAAATGGTCAACATCAAGAACGGCTATCGTAACTCTGTTATTCTGCTCTTCCTTGAGACATTTTACAGCATATGCGGTAATAGTTTTCTTGTTATACACATGTGTAAGAGAATCAAACTGTAATTCTTCTATTATATCAGTAATCTGATTATAATTGCCATGGCTGTCTGCCTCAGGGACAACACGACCTATCACAATCCTGCTTCCATCGCTTTTATTCATTACAGTTCCTTTAAATCTTAAAGTCTCCTTCACCCTTTTATATGTACGCATGCTTGTTCTGAATTTTATAGAAAATGTCTGCGTATAAGAGCGTACTTCTGATATAAAATTAGCAAAGATTTCCTTATCATTCTCGTCAATATAGCCCTCTGAAAGCATCCTCTTCTTCCATTCATCAATATCAGACTTATATATGACATCTCTTGAGTCAACATCATACCTGTACATACTGAATATGCCATTATCTCTGTTATATGTAAATGTATATTCTCTATCCAGTCCAAGCAGCATCTTATGTTTAGAAACATCATCTCTTAAACTCTTATTAGCCTCCTCTATAGACTCAACATCAACAAGTTCAATATCTCTCATATGCCCATTGCCCACAGCTCTTCGTTCATACACAAATAAATGATTATATCTTTCTATGCCCTGTGCGTTAATAAATTTAAACATTCCGCTCTTAGCTGTTCCATCATACTTCTCTATAAAATCCATCAGTCTTTCTTTATCCTGAGGTGCAACTACTTCTATAAGAGTCTCCTTAATTTCTCCAAAATATTCTTCAAATGCTTTATTCGCAACACTTATAACACAATACTTATCAACAGATGCTATTCTTCTACTCATCTTATGAACAATCTCAAATTTCTCACTGGCAGCAATATAATTATCGCTCATATTAATGTACCTCTTATATTTTTTATTATTAGTTATACGTACTTAATCTTTCTACATGTTATAAAAATTATATTATATACATGTCGATTTTACAAGTATAATAGTGCGTTTAATTTGAATTTTTTGGTACTTTAGTACCAATACCAAATATAGTATTTCCTTTTATTAAAAAGCATGCTATAATACAACATATTGTTGGTTTTTACTTAGTAACACTATTATTAAATGTGAGGAGGTCTTTTAATGGAACGCGTAAAGTACAACAGAGTTGAGGTAAGTCACGGCAATACATCCAAGAAATTTCCTGTGTACGAAATCTATCTTGATGGGGTTATAATTACTAAGGTATCATCTGAGAATGAGGCTTTAGAAATGGTATCACGCTGGCAGAAAAATTACAGATAATATATACTCATAAGTAAGTAAAAGCAGTGCCTGCAATCAATGCAGACACTGCTTTTATAGCATTTTCTTCTTCCTTAATACCCATAAAACTATTATACATATCAGAAGTATTATTCCACTTATTATCTCAAATCCAAAAGGTGTCTTTGCAAACGGCATCCATTCTCCACCTACATTCATTCCATATATGCCTGATATTATTGTCGGAATAGCCATCACAATTGTAATTGAAGTAAGGTATTTCATTACATTATTCAGCTTACTGTCAATTACTGATGACATCAGTTCCCTTGTACCATCAATGACATCCCTGTATATCGTGGTCATCTCTATAGCCTGCTGGTACTCGACCATGACATCCTCAAGAAGCTCCATATCTTCAGGATACTGCTCAAGTCTTTTATATCTTCTGAGTCTTTCTAACACAATACTGTTAGCTCGAAGAGATGTTGCAAAATAAACAAGTGTAGATTCTAACTCATGAAGCTCAATAAGATCAGTATCTGACGTATCTCCATCAACCCGCTCTTCTATCTCAATTCTTTTCTTATCAATAAGACGAAGATTAGCCTGATACACAAAAGCTGAACGGAAAAGCATCTGATATATAAAACGCATCTTTTTCTTTGTACTGAACTCTTTCACCTTATTTCTTACAAAATAATTAATAATCGGTGTATCTACCTTACACACTGTAATTATTGCTTCACTTTTAAGGATAATACCAAGAGGAATTGTTGTATACATTTTTTTCTCATGTCTTACCTCAGGTGTAGGAATATCCACAAGTATAACAGTATATCCGTCTTCAAGGCTTATACGCGAACTTTCTTCTTCATCAAGTGCAGATGAGATATCCTCAGGTTCTATTTCAAAGCGTTCTGCTATCTGCTCAAGCTCCTTGCTTGTCGGATCTACCATATTAATCCAGCATCCATCCTGAATATCTGTCAATGTATTTAATACCTGCTGGTCTGTTCTATATATCTCTACCATAAGTCCGGCCTTTCATAATTATTATTTCATCATAGTCGTCCCTGATGCGTCTCATAATAAAATCTCTTAACGGTTCATCAAAACACCTGTATATATTGTTTACAGCCTCACAATCAAGTGGATTACGCGTAAGAAAATATTGCACATTAAATCCATACATATCATATACTATCTGTAAAGTCTTTACATCTGGTCTTGACAAACCATTCTCTAATGTACAATAGCTTCTCTCTGATATTCCAAGCACATTTGCCATGTCCTTTTTATTCATATCATGTATCCGTCTTATCTCTGTAAGTGTATATCCTGTACGCACATTATCTGGAACATCCAGTTCCATTCCATTAACAATCTCAAGTATCATTCTATGGTAATATGCCACTACCCTTTCTTTCTTATACCCGAATTGAAGCATGCTGTCAAACAAACATAGCAGATTTCTTATAAAAACTTTTTTCCTGAAATCAGGGCATAGTGTGTGCAACTCTGAAAATGGATTATTATTATCTATTCCATGCAGGATATAATCGCTGTTCCAGCCTTCAAGTTTTGCCACCTTCTCTATAATCCTGTATGTAACCGGTTGTGTCCCTGTCTCCAAACGGGCAAGATAGTCAGTACTGACATTCAGCATTTCTGACATTTCCCCTCTGGATAAGCCTTTCATAATGCGGCATTCTTTTAACCTGTCCCCCGTATTACGCATTAAAGCCTCACTTCTTGTCAGTTTTACAGCTTCTTAATCCACATGAGCCGCAATTACCATCACAGCCCTTCCCAAGACCGCTTTTTTCGTGCTTATATGAAACTGCAATATATATGGCAACAACCACAACTAACAATATTCCTGCTGATATAACCTGTCCCATTCTTTATCTCCTTATTAATTGCTCTTATAAGCTTTTCCAATCTCACCTGTAAGTGAAGCAAATATCTTAAGTATCATTGCACGTTCTGATTTGTCAAGTTCCCTGAAAGACTTAAGAACGGCATTAATATTCTTAAACCTGGCTGTACTTATCTCTGAAAGGTTCTTTGCACCACTTGCAGTTACCAGTGAGAATAATGTATCTACGAATTCTGCCCTCTGTTCTCTTGTAAGCCCGTCTATCCATGCGCTCAGTGCTGCATTTAACCTTTTACTCTTAGGACTTAACTCCTGCTCAGTCTCAAAATCTGGTCCTATAACCTGCCATGACATAGAATCATGCTGCATAAGACCTGACTGGCTGCTCTTTACAACCTCATAATCCCCATCATGATTAAGAAGCATTCCAACAACTGAACAATAAGGAACAATACTCTTAATCTTAGGCAGAATTGCCAGATAATCCGGATGCTTTACAAAATCACTGTCAAATCCCGGACCATCATTATTATAAACAGTAATAATTCTTTTCTTCACTGATGGTCTTGCAAATACTGATGCATATACTGCCAGATTACCACCTTTGGAATGTCCGCCAAGAATCAGCTTTCCTTCTGAACGCTGCACGGTTGTGTCAATATATCTTACCGCATCCTTCTGCGATGGAACAGGGGATAAGAAACTCATGTTAAAATCCTCTTTCCAGCCCACAAGTGTATCATCAGTTCCCCTGAAAGCAATATACGTAAGTCTGTTATCGATTCTTACATGAAATGCTGCAAACTGTTCTTCTTTGCCGCCATCGACATAATCAACATAATTAGTAAGTATAAGTGAACCAAATCTTTTTGTTGCTGCTGCCTCCCTTAAAAGATACGGAGCTTTTCCTATGAAAGATTTGCATTTCTTAATCTCCTTCTCATCATGGGTATCAAAAAATGTGTCTGCCGCTTCCGCAATTGTAATAGTCTCGATACTTCCCGGTGCCGGTACAATATCAGTAAAATCAACATATGCAATCTGCGCAAGTATTAAATTGTCCACGTCATTAAATGGTGCCTGGCTAAAATCAAGGTCACCTCTCCATTTCAAATAATCAGATACATTACTCATACTTAACCCCTTCTTATTCTACGCATTTTCCTTTCAGAAACCTTCTTGGTTACAAGATCCTTCCATATTGAAGGTGTGAACAGAATTATCAGTGGAAATAACTCCAGTCGTCCGGCAAGCATATCAAACATCAGTACATATTTGCTGAAATCAGAATAACTTCCAAAATTCTGTGTCGGTCCGACAGCCGAAAGCCCCGGACCTATATTATTAATAGTCGCTGCTACTGCAGTGAAATTCGTCACAATATCCTTTCCTTCAATAGATATTAGCAGTAAAGACGCTGTGAATATCATGATAAATGTTATGAAATATATACTCACCGACCTGCATGTTTCACTATCAACAGGCTTTCCTTCTGTCTTAATCACCTTAACACTCTTAGGATGAATATATGACTGAATCTCTCTGAATATTGTCTTTATCCCTATTATAAACCTGGAAACCTTAATTCCGCCACCTGTACTTCCGGCACATGCTCCCACAAACATCAGTACAACAAGCACCGACTTTGACAGTGACGGCCACATATCAAAATCCACTGATGAAAATCCGGTTGTCGTTATAATAGATGCAACCTGAAACATTGACTGTCTCAGTGTAAGTTCAACAGCACCTACACTTCTGTATATATTAACAAATATAATTGCTGTTGCTGCAAGGATAATTCCGAAATAACATCTTACCTCTTCTACTTTAACAGCCTTCTTAAACTGTCTTAGAACAATAAGATAATACGCGTTGAAATTAACGCCAAACAATATCATAAATATGGTTACAACCCACTGGATATAAGGTGAAAAGCTTGTAAAGCTGTCATTTCTGATACCAAATCCACCTGTTCCTGCTGTTCCCATGGCTGTATTAAGTGCATCAAGGAATGTCATTCCTCCAAAAAGAAGAAGAATTGTCTGAAGTACAGTCATCCCAAAATATATAATATACAGTATTCTTGCTGTATATCTGATCTTAGGAACAAGTTTACCCACTGATGGTCCCGGACTCTCTGCTTTCATAAGATTGATATTAGAGCCACCTGTAAGAGGTATTACTGCAAGCAGAAATACCAGAACTCCCATACCACCAATCCAGTGAGTAAAGCATCTCCAGAACATAATGCTCTGTGACAGTCCTTCAACTTCACTTAATATACTTGCTCCTGTTGTTGTAAATCCTGATATTGTCTCAAAAAGTGCATCTGTAAATGAAGGAATTTCCCTGCTTATAAAAAAAGGCAGGCAGCCAAATATACTCATAAGAATCCAGCTGAGTGCAGTTGTAACACACCCCTCCTTCAGATAAAAAACTGTATTGGCAGGTTTTTTAATTGTCATAAGAATCCCACATACAGCACATAATGCCATTGTTATCAAGAATGCAGATATTGCCTTCTCCCTGTATATAACGCCAACAATCACAGGAATGACCATAAGAGCCGCTTCTATCTTTAAAACATGTCCAAGAATATATCTTACTATAGAACTGTTCATATCAATGTTCCCAGCCTTTCCTATCTAAGAATATCAGTTATAGCATCAAACCCTGTATGAGTTGTTACAATAACCACAGTATCTCCAACCATAAGGCTGTCAGTACCACTTGGAATAATAATCTTACCATTACGGTTAATAAGTGCTATAAGCAGATTATCCTTCAGCTTAAGTTCCATAAACTGCTTGCCCGTAACTCCTGATTCCTTATCAACGTTAAACTCTATAGCTTCCGCCTTCTGGTCAAACAAATGATACAAGGTCTGTATGTTATTGCTTCCCATAGACTCCTTCTTAGCTCTTACATAAGCAATGATAGCTTCTGATGTTATATATCTTGGATAAATCACACTGCCAAGATCAAGGCTGTTAATAACACTGCTGAATCCCATTCTTGTTATTTTCGTAATACATTTGGCTTCAGATACTTTTCTTGCATATAGAGTAAGCATTACATTCTCTTCATCAATCCCTGTAAGAGGGACAAAGCTCTCCACATACTCAATCCCCTCTTCTCTTAAAAGGCTCTCGTCAGTACCATCACCATTGATAATAACAGCTCCCGAAAGCTCTTCGCTTAACTTTAACGCGCGTTCCTTGTCATTCTCAATAATCTTTACATCAATTCCCATGTTAAGAAGCTGTTTTGCAAGATAATATGCAACTCTTCCACCTCCGACAATCATGGTACTCTTGACCTGATGTGTCTGAAAACCTACACTTGCAAGAAATGTCCTTGCATTCTTTCTTGATGCAATGAAAGATAACTTATCATCTGCCCTTATAATAAAATGTCCTGATGGAATGAACACCTCCCCATCCCTCTCAACTGCACATATAAGAACCTTAGATGATGAAGCCTTAGATATCTCCGCAAGAGTATGGCCACACATCTGGTTACCCTCAGGGACTTTTATCTTAATCATCTCTGCCTGTCCATGTGCGAATGTTCCAATCTCAAGTGCTGTCGGCATGTAAAGCACACGTGCTATCTCACTTGCAGCCTCAAATTCCGGATTAATAATCATTGCCAGACCTAATCTGTCTCTTAAAAATGCAGCCTCCTGACTGTATTCAGGTGTTCTTACTCTTGCAATTGCCTCACATCTGCCAGCCCTCTTTGCAAGTGTACAGCATAAAAGATTCAGCTCATCAGAATCAGTTACCGATATAAGAAGGTCAGCTGAGTCAATACCGGCTTCTTTCTGAACAGCAAAGCTAGCACCATTGCCCTCAACTCCCATAACATCATATGCACCTGTTATTGCATCAAGCTTAACCCTGTTCTTATCAATAAGAGTAACATCATGGTTCTCCCTGCTGAGTCTCTCAACAAGAGTGGCACCAACCTTACCGCCTCCTACAACTATAATATTAAGTCCGTTCTTTCTGGACTTGTCATTCCCAAACATTCCAATCCTCCTTATTATTTCGCGTTGTTTTGCGAAGCAAACTATCTCCCCATTTCTTTTAATTCTTCAAGCAGTTCCAAATCAGACTGCTGTACCTTTATATTAGATGTTATAGGTGCCTCTCCAGGATTAGTAACTGTAATCTCAATTATAGTTCCTTCCTTAAGACCTCCTGCAAAACATCTGTTAAGAAATGCCACAAACTTCGGATGATTCTTCTGAAACTTGTTCTTGGCACTCATAAGCTTCATAATTGATGCTGGATTCATAATAATCTCCATTCTTTCTAATTCTGCTACTCAGCATGCAAAGTATACCATATTATCAAAAAAATAGAAATCCCTGACGTCCTTTCCCATATATTAATTTTTCAGAAATTAGAATTTAAAATATTTTTTCTAAAAAAGTGTTGACAAAATATCATTTTGCCATTATTATCTTAAATGTGTTTGCGCGAGTGGCTCAGTGGTGGAGCACCTCCTTGCCAAGGAGGGGGTCGCGGGTTCGATCCCCGTCTCGCGCTCTTTTATTTTTTAAGAGAAAGCCAGTACATGCTGACTTTCTCTTTTTTGTGTTCAATTTGTTTCAAGACATTATGATTGCCGCAAAGCACACATAAATAACCTACTATCTCATCAATTTTCATAATCCAGTAGGTCTTTTTCTTATTGTTAGCTGGTATGTAATGCTTCTTCCCAACTTAAATACCTACTATTTTGTCATAATTCACACTTTTAGTATGTCTTTTTTCTCATATCTGTAATATCAGACAGATTTGGTTTGAAAAAAAACCTACTATTCTCGCATAAATCATCAATTTAGTAGGTAATTTTCTTTATTCTCGTTAATTCTCCTCAGAATTTCCTCTTGATAAACCTACCATTTCATCATATTTAGCAGTCTTAGTAGGTATCCCCCTCATCTATAGCATTATAGATTCAACTTTTTTAATTTTACACTTGACAGATTAAAGTTTTATGTGTATTATCTTGTTTGTGTTCACAAGAGAATTTAATTAAAGAACATTAATTATGCGCGAGTGGCTCAGTGGTGGAGCACCTCCTTGCCAAGGAGGGGGTCGCGGG
>OJMO01001894.1_pt1 | contig 12254 bp, 30 predicted proteins | sample 1597241 | NCBI WGS metagenome assembly OJMO01 (sample SAMEA2452129, study PRJEB22498) | human gut metagenome | biome: human feces; feature: human gut; material: feces | place: Australia | collected 2012 | reverse complement strand
CATTTATTTTGTTTTATTCTTTTTTTAAAGTATTCTTCTCTTCTCCATTCAGCAACTATTTCTGCTGCTATAGAACTTCCTTTTCTTTTCATATGCATTCCTCTTTTGATTTAATTTATAAACACTACTCAATATATATAAATCTCTTTATATTCTTTACAGTTAGAATATTTAGCTAGCTCCTACTCTATACTTAAAGTTTTCTTACTATCAACGTTCATAGATATTTCTTATATATACTGAATACTATTTACATATTAGAAAATAGAGCTATGTACTTTTATACATAACTCTGTAAAAGAATATTCTTTTTCTAAGATATGTCTGTATTATAGTGGGAATTATACAGCTAACTGTTTTTACTCTTACCGAACCCTACTATACATATCCGATTTCATACGTTACTAGGGAAATCTTTTACTAGAATGATTTAATTACCTTATAACCTAGATTTATAGATTTTTTACGATATATCCATTAACTTCGATATACTTGCTCTATGTCGAGTATATTAGACAACCCTTTATAATTAACATCTAGTATTGCCAAAAGAGAAAATGCAATTGGTGTGTCCTCTAAGAATTGAACTTAGGCACTCTGAGCTTCAATCAGATGCTCTACCAACTGAGCTAAAGACACATATATTAGAGCTCACTAGGAAAGCTCTATTGCAAAAATTTATATAACTTTTCGTCAAAGGAGGTGTTTAACCTTTTTATATTATCAGATACATAGCATGCTGATAATAAGCATAATTAAAGAGCTGACATTTAAAACATCAACTCTTTGTAGTACGAAAAAATAATTTAGGAGCCTTACTTGCTCTTTATTTTTAGTAGCTCGGACTTATATCTGCTACTTTCACTGATACTATTTTAACACGTTTTTTTACTGTTTTTTTGCCAAATTTATGCCAACTTTTTTTAATTCATTTCCAACTGCATATATTAATTCTTGTTTTCTTCTTCCGAATGTCCTTTCAGACATACCAGAATTGATTATATCCCATTTTGATTTGCTTTGTATGTAATATTTTTCAAATAACTCTTTGCAGTCTTTATTAACTAATTCTAGAGCTTGTACAACTGCTTTGTATTCTTTTATTGATTTCTGCAAATGCTCATCTTCTTGTAATTTTATAACACTGCTAAATACTCTATCTGAAATAGCATATGGAGCTTTTGGCATACCATCTATTCCTTGCCCACCTAAACTCATTATATCTGCTCTTATATTCATTATATTTATGCAATTATAGTTATATCTTTTTAAACAGCCTTTAGCTTCTTTATATTCTTCTCTGCTTATTTTATTCATTTGTTCTCCTTTCCCAACTTTTACAAGTATCTCTTTTTAATACACAATCTTTATTATGCTTTTTTGAATTATCTGAAATACATAATCCTGTTCCGTATTTTCCTTGTCCAATTCTAAAATATTTACAAGTTTCACATATCTTTGTCATTTGTTTGCACCTCTCTATCTTTCTATGGGTTCAAATGTAAATCCTTTTTCATTAAAATCAGTTAATTTTGTATTCCAATGCTCTATAGGTTTCTTTACTTTTAAACTTTCTTTAAAATTATTTTTATGCTTTTCTTCATATTCTGCAATTAATTCTTCTATGTAATCTGCTTCTATCATCATTCTGCTTTCTCCATATGTTCCTTCTAGACCTTCAACTAGTTCTTTTAAGTCTTCTAGTCTAACATATACTTCTTTTCTGCCATTTCTTGTTTGTTCTTCTATTTCTTTCTTTAGTTTTTTAATGTTCATAATTTTCTCCTTTCAGAATTGATAATATTTCTCTAAATTCATCTATAAATTTCTTTATAACTGTACCATCTGAATAATTGTCATTACTAGTTGCAAGTATTTCATCATTTTCTTCATAATATCTTATTTTCTTTTCTAACTTCTCTATTAGCTTTTGCTTGTCTGATTCTAGTTGGTCTATATATTCAAGTAATATTTTTTCATCTCTATCATTCTCTTCTTGACTATATAATGTACCAAACCATATATCATTTAAATATTTTGTTATATTTTCTTTTGCTTTTTCTATTTCTTCTTTACTTGGCATTTGTTGTCCTCCTAACTCAAACTTAACAATCTTTCTATTGCTTCGTTTGGTGTATGTCCATCCCATTTAGGTGCTTTATCTAATTCTTTAATATGGAAATAATCCCAGTACTTCATTTCATAATGATATGTAGCTTGTCCTTTTGGAGTATTTATTCCTACTATGAAATATCCATCAAACATTGTTCCATCATCATGTAGCCTACTTTTCCATGCATTTTCACATATAAAATCTTGATTACATATAATACTAAATAACTTTGCTCTATGGTCGTATAACTCTCCAAAAGTATGACAACCATCTAATATATCATTTGTATTTATTACTTTTGCATTTTCGTATTCTTTTATTTTTTTGTTTATTTCTGATATGTAATCATGTTTTTGTCTTTCTAAAAATCTAATTTCTTTATTACACTTTTTACATTTTAGAATTTGTCCAAATTGTATTGGCTCATAATCTGGATAATGCACAGGGACATTTCCTTCTATAAGTTCATAATCATGCTTACAAAACATTTTCTTTAATTTTCTTTTTCCCATCTTACTTCTCCTTTAACTCCTTTTCTACTTCTTCAATAGCTTTATCTAAATCTTCTTTTGATGTATTTTCTATATCTTGTATTATTTCTTTTATTAACTTTGGATTATTAATCATCTGTTTGCTCCTTTATACTTTTTATTTCTTTGTTTAGTTGCTTTACTGCTTGTAATAATGTTTCGTTTTCTTTCGATACTTTTAAAATGGCATCTACTAATCTACTATTATTTTCATTAATTACTTTTAAGATATATTTTTCATTTCCTTTAAATAAATCACATTGTCCTAGTATTTCTTGTAAAATTTCTAATTCTTTGTGTTTTATACTATCTATATCTATTTTATCTTTTAATGGTTCAAAATCTGCTACCATTGTGCTTTGAATATTAAACATTTCAAAAAGATTTCTCTTACCTGTTTCGTTCCAGTTTTCATCAAATATTATCCAATATAATGTCCCATTGTAATATTCTACTTCTCCATTAAAATTATTATTTTCAAAATCAAATCTTGTTCCATCTTCTATTTGTCCTTTTGATATCATTTGCATTATTTCTAATCCTTTATATTTCATTTTATTATCTCCCTTCTAGTAGTTCTTGACACATATGTATTCTTCCTCTTAGAGTTTTGGTCTTGTTACTTTCTTTTCCACTTTGATATTCTAATAATAATTCGTACTCTTCTTGATACTTTATTAAATTATCTTTTACTATTTGTTTTGATATATAATTATTATCTACAAGTTGTCTAGCTGAACTGTAGTATTCTTTATATTTCTTTAGTTTTTCATTCTCTTTTAATACTCTTTTATAATCTTGTAAAATATGTTGCATAGATTTTGGTATTTCTAAATCTACTGTCTCCCAACCACTATTTTTAAAAAAATTACTGTCTATTTCATTCATAGCACTATTTGCTAAATAATTTTCAACTATTTTTATATCTTCTTTTATACTATCTTCCATTTATTCCTCCTCAAATATTCTATACTTTTATCTATCATTGCTAATTCGCAATTTTTTTCTTTGCTTGGTTCAAATAAATTTACACCTTTAGTTTTTACCTTTTGGAGCTCTAACAATTTAATTGTATATTCTCTACACAAATCTAATATTTCTATATCTTCTTCTATACTATCTTCTTTCACTTAAAACACCTCGATTTCTTCTGGTTTTTCTATGCTAACAGTTTCACAAACTTTTAAATTAAAGAATGTAAACTCTTCTGTTTTATAATCTATCTTTAAATCTACTTCACACATTGTTTGCTTTAAGCAGTCAAATATCCATAAAGGTAATTTGATGTATTTAGGGTAATTATGATATTTTGAAATATAATCATGTATTCTATTATTAACAATACATTCTAGTTCTAAATATTCGATACTATCTTTAGTTGTTCTTTTGTTTATTTTTTCTTTCACTATGTATCACTCCTCTCTAATATCCACTCATATAAATATGATGTCCTTCTTTTATTTTGTATACTTCTCTTTTTTTATCAAAGTCCCATTCTGTTTTATAATCTTCATCTATTGCTTTTAAAAAATTATAAGTAACAAACATATACCCACATTCGACTAGATTACTTATTTTATATGTTAAATTCTTATTTTTGTTTTCATCTAAAATTGTTTTAAAATCAGCTATACTTCCATAGTTATTTTTTATATACCACTCTTCTTTTTCTATAATATATTTTTCTAAAGCCTCAATAATTGGTTGTAATTCTTTTATTTCAAAATTACTAAAATAATAATCGTTGCTTGGATATATTTTTGCCCCGTTGTTTGTTTAGTGCTTTTCTTAACACTTCAGGAAATTCATTATTTCCTAAACATTGATAATCGTTGACATATACTCTATAACTCATATCTTATTTACTCCCCTCAAAATATTTTTCAAAATCTTCTTTTAAAATTACTTCTGCAATCACTTCTTTATCTCCACAAATAATCATTTGTAGTATTTCAACTTCTTTTACTTTTTCTAACCCTCTATTACCACTATCAACCAAATTATATTTATCTGTAGAATATCCATATCCTGGTCTATAATAACACCCTTCTTTTCTCAATATTTTATTAGCTAAAGTATCATCTAAATGGAAATTTATAAACCAACTTTCTTTATATGTTTTATATATTCCACCATTACAAGCATTTATTTTTAAATTTGTATCTCCTGCATTATAAGTATTAAACATATCTTATTTACTCCTTAAATCATATTTATCTAAAATTTTTTTATTTTTTACTGTTAAATCAATAACAGGTTTAAACCATTTTGCTAAATCTAAACAGCTTTTTTCGATTTCTTCTAAGTCTATTCCTTGTTTTGCTAAATCTATTGCTATTTTCATTTTTTCTTCTTCGCTCATATTTACTCCTTTACTTTAGATTGTTGTTAGTTACTCTATGTAGTGGTTTTATACTTAAATCATTAATTGCTAAATTGTTATATACTAAGCATCCACACACATGCACCCATATCCATATTTTCCCCGCATCTATAACTTCACATTTGAGTGATATTTTTGAATTGTTTGCTCCAGTTGTATTCCAATATAATATTCTCCAACTTCAATATCCATATTTTTATCTCTGCTTTCTTTACTTGCACCATTTGCAATTCTTGTAGCTTTGTTTTCTTCATCATCTAAATCAAATGCCATTTTTTATTCCTCCTCAATTTTTAAAATAACTTTTGATTCTTTGCCATATTCAAAAGTATCTGTAAATCCCTTTACATAGTTTCTGTTGTCATCTTTAAGTTTCCCTGCTTTTACCATTGAATCTAATATAAACTTTTTAGCAAAACATACATTGTCTAAGTCTCTTCTTTTATTCTCTTCTACCCAATGAAAATGGATTCTAATAGGTCTTTTATACTGAGGTAATAAATTTATATAGTATCCTATATCGCTTTCAATATTCTTCTTCATATTTGCACCTGCAAATCTATTTTTTCTACACTCATTTATGTATTGATTCAGAGAGATGGCAATCTAAAAGGTATTTCTATTTTGCAAATTGCCATATATAACCACCTGCTTTCTTTAATTTATTATTACAACATTTGCTTATCGCTGAGCTATCTATTCCAATCTTTTTTTGCGCTTGAAATGCTGAATCCCATTTTTTTATAAAATTCATATTTAAATCAAATTGATTGACTGGTTTGTTTACATGTATATATTTTCTAGCTATTTTAAGATTTTCTTTTGATGTCTCTCTTATTTTCTCTTTTAATCCGTTTTTCCAAGCATGTATCTCATTTTCTTGTCTTGTACACCACTCTAAATTATCAATATTATTGTTATGCTTGTTGCCATCTTTATGATTAACAAATTCTTTTTTATTTACATTTGGAACAAAAGTTTCTGCAACCAATCTATGTATATAGTATGTTTTGTATTTATCATCTAATTTCAACCTAATTATTTTATATGTTGGTTTGTCCGAAATTTTTAAATTTCTTTTGTTTCTACGGATATTTCCCAATGTTGATATTTCATATTCACTTGAATTTTTAATATATTTCCATTTTTCTTGATTTAAGCTTGGTAATCTAAATGGTATTTCAATTCTATTCACTTTTTCTTTAATTCCTCTCTCATTAAATCTTGCCAGTTTATTTGATTAGCTTCAAAGTCTTTGCATCTGTATCTACTCTTAAAGTTTTCATCTTCTAGTCTTAAACAGCCAACACAATATTTGCATATTCCGTGGCATATCTACTAATTGCTTCATTGTTTTCTCCTAATCTTCAAATTTAGTATTTTCATCAACTTGTGAATTGTCTATTATTTTATACTTCATATCATCTGTTATTTTAATTCTTGTTTCTGTGGGTGTTTCTCCAAAAGGCAGCCAAGTTTTCCATTTATAGCAAACTATTTCATTATCTTCTATTTTCCATATATTATTATGACAATCCTTTAATTCTGTTCCATTTTTTAAACTATTAATAAATGCTGTTCTGCCAACAAAATTCATTTCTACATCTTTATATTCTGGATATTCATTAGTGAAGTTATCATATATTTCTTTAAATTCTGTTTTTAATTCATATAAAAATCTTGGAACAGTCTTTTCCTGATAGTCTTTTATAACTGCATTATCCATAAATGTTCTTGGTTTTCCGTCGCAAATTAATGATATTAATTTATTTTTAAAGTCATTTTCATCTATATAAATTAATGGGTGTGAAAATATATTTGTTTCAATTTCATATCCTCCACCTTCTTTTTCATGTAAGTACCTAACATTTATTACGAATGTATCTTCTATTTTTCCAATTGTATTATTTGGTTCATCTAGCTTGTTGTAACATTCATCTTCTCTGTATTTATCTCTAAAATCGTTGTATTTTAGAGCTCTACTTGTATATCCTTTTTGTCTAACTTTTTTTCCAAATTTACAGTTCTGTTGCCATCTTCCTGCGCTAAAACATTTTCCTTGTTTATAGAAACTGCAATTTTTATATTTATCGCAATATGTAATTTCAGCTTCTAATGGTGTTTCTCTTCCACCAAATATACTTTTTCCTCCATATAAATTAACATTTATTTTATCCATAACTCCTCCTAAATACTTGAAATATGTCTTGAATATTCTAAATAATATTCTTGCTCTTTTTCTCGTCTTGCTTTTTCTGCTTTGTCTATTTTTAACTCTGGATTATCTTCAAAAAACTTTCTTCTAGCTCTTGTTATACTTTCAATGCTTACTCCTGAAAATTGAAGGTTGTCCATAATCGTTTTAAAACTGTTTTTATATAAATTTGGTTCTAGTTCTTCTATAACTCGTCTTATTAGATAGCCGTCGTTTTCTCTAGCATACGGTTCTGTTTGTAATATCTCTATTGTTTTATTTGGTACATCTTTTCTTCTCATTTGTTTACTCCTTTCAGTAATCTTTAAAACTTATTAATTCATTAAATATCGACTCTTTTTCTTTTTGAGATAAATTTATATAATCATTTTCTCGTTTCATTTCTCCAATAAAAATAATTTTCCTATTTGGCTCTCGTTCGATTTTTTCTTTGTATTTTTTTAATAAATTAATATATATATAATTATCATCTAAATTAACATTATCATCTACATCTACATTATCATCTTCATTATCATTAAGGTTTTTGTTTGCTTCTTCTTGGGTTTCGTTTAGGTTTTTCTCGGGTTTTTCTTGGGTTTCCTTTTTAGGTCTTCCACCTTTTTTCCCATTTTCTACACTTGCCTTGTATCTAGCATTTGCGCTATCTATATTAGGTTTTATTAATATAAACATTGCCTTCGCAATTCCATCTTCAATTTTTGGTTCTTTTTCTGTAAATGAATAATCAAATATTGCATTATATAATTTTAATTGTTCTTCTTGAGGTATATTTTTTATTGCCTCATAAAAACTTTTATAAAAAACTATACTTTCTTTCATTTTGTTTTTCTCCTTTTGTATAATTAAAGGGTAATGATTTATTTTGTCATTACCCAAGTTGCTATAAATAACTTTTTCCTATTAATTTTATAAACTCATCTCTAGTATGATTTTTTTCGTATTCTTTTTGGTATGCTCTTTTAAGTTCTAAATCCATTGCTCTATTGTTATGTACTGACCTAGCTGACATATTATGCTCTTTATGACATAAACCTACGCAGAAGCCATTCTCAATTGAAATTCGCCTATTTGCAGTACCAAAGTAAACTTCATGAATGCACTCTGCTGGTCTGCCACAAAAGAAACATTTGTCTAAATTGTTCATTATTGAATATCTTTTCATTTCCATTTCTCCAACAAACTATTTATTTCATTCCCTGATTTAGTTTCTATATTCAAGCTTTCTGCTAATTCAACTAATAAATTTATTAATAAACTCATTTCTTTTGTGTTATATGTTGAACTTCCATAATAGCAATTTACTCTTATACATTTATCTTTTCTGCTAACCTCTTGAACTATAAAACCTAAACCTTGCCTACTCCAGATTCTTTCAAAGTTTTCAAACGCTTTTTCCTCAATTATCATTGGCTCGAAAGAACCTATTTGAGTTATTGCATCTTTGTAAACTATTTCTTTTGTTGTGACAGTTCCCTCTTTTGATAATTCTTTTGCTATCTTGTCACATAATACCCAGCAATAAGCATTAGCATTTAAACTTCTTTTTTCTGTATATTCTTTTAATTCAAATTGCTTATCTTTTGCTTGTTCTATTAAGTAAGTTATTAATTTGTTTGCAGTTCCTACCATAGTACCTCCTAAAATGGCAAATCCTCATAATCTGTATTTGTTTTTTCAATTTCAGATATCATATCTAAAACTCCCTTTGTTTTTATTAAATTAGTCATTTTTTCAGTCTTTTGCATTAAACCTTTTAAATCTTCCCACATTTTTTTGTAATCCATAATTAACTCCTTTCTATATGTTGATGCATTAAAATATACTCTGATTTTTCTCCCATGTTATTTAATAAAAATTCACTTGCTTGTTGTTTACTTAAATGACTATCTTTTGCTCTAAATTCGTATACATATTTGCATTCTTGTTGTTTTTCTTTTATTCTTTCTTCTATTTCATCTTCATCATAATTGCCTTCAACAAGATACAAATCATAATTTTTAGCACTTATTCCTTCAACTGTTTTTGTATCTGTCATATAGATTACTTTATAATCATCAAATAGCACTCTATAACCACATTGTGGTACATCGTGATATAATTTAATTGGTATAATTTTAAATAGCTTATAATCGTATTTAGTGCCAATTTGAAGTACATCTATATTTTTCCTTTCAACTCCACATTCTAAAAGTGGTTTTAATAGCCATTCGCAACAAGCAAATCTCAATGTTGGTCTTTCTTGTGCTAATTTCTTAATTGTTTCTTTTTTAAAGTGGTCCGAATGTATATGAGTGAGAAGTACTATTTTAAATTGCTTGTAATACTTCTCCAATCTTTTGAAAGTAACTCCACAATCTGTCAAGATTACGTCTCTAATTATTGTTGCATTTCCTGTACTACAACTTGATATAATCTTATAGTTCATTCATTGATACCTCTTTTACATTTTCTGTTTGTTCATCTATATCTGTTTGTATCTCAATAGGTTCTTCTTGTTGTGGAATTTCTTGTTGCATTTCTTCTGCTTCATACATTCCTGCTAAATCTTCAACAAATGTTTCTCTCAATGCTCTTACTTTTGCAACTTTCTCAACCATCGTTGCACCTTTATTGTTCCAATTAGAATTTAATTGACCTTGTCCTGTTTTTTGTGCTACTTCATTAAAACTTACACTTGAATATGTAGGATGTGCCCAATCTTTTCTAAATACTCTAGCCCAACCGCCTACAAGTTGTTCATTTCCTAATCTAAATGTTCCTTGTCTTTCTTCTACTGTTCCATCATCTTTTTGAACTATGATTCCACTTTCCATTCCATCATAATTTGAATTTAATACTGCTCTTTTTAATATTGCATCTTTTCCAACAACTAACTGTGCAGGTACTCCTGCTTTATATTTAATTAAATATGCTTCTCTCAAAAACGGATTTAATTTTCTAACTTTACAAAGTTCTGTAAATAGTTTAAATTCTTGATTAGTTATTTTTGCATCCGTTCCTACTATGTATTCTTGTACTATACTTGGTGTTAATTTAATTTCATTTCCGTCAATATCAAATTTAACCATTAATTCATTATTTTTTTGTACTTCATTACTCATAATCATAACCTCCACTTTCTAAAAATTGTTTTAATTCTTTTAATTTTGTTCTTGTTCCTCTTACTGTGAATTTTAATGTCAATATTTCTTCTTGTTTTTCTTCTTTTGGTTGTTCTAATGGCTTGTTAAATGCATTTTCTAATTGTTCATAACTTTTTTGAGTTATTTCATGATTTCCGTTCATTTCAATATGTACTACTTTTTGTTCTTGTCTTTTCTTTTCTTCTTCAATAGCTTTAAATCTGTTTGTTACACTTGTTATTGATTGTGCTACATTTAATGTTTGTTTATATTCAACTAATATCTCTGCTTTATGCTCTTGTGTTTCAATTAGGTTTAAATCATCTATTATTTTGTCTATAAATTGTTTTGCTTGTTCTTTTAGGCTTTTCATGCTTGCTGATAATGTTACATTTATTCTTGCTTGACCATATGTAATGAAATCAATATTATTAGCTATTTTATATTCTTCAAAATAATCTTTTATTTCTTGTTCTTTTTTGTTCTTTAATTCATCTTCAACACTATTAATTTTCAATTTTAAATCTGCATCTGCATCTTTATATTTGTCTGATATGTATTGTTTGTAAATAGTTTCAAACTGCATATATGGTGCTAATACTTGTTCTTTTACTAATTTTCTTTGTTGCTCAACTTCTTTAAATTCTTTATTTAACTCTGCTCTTATTTGCTTTATTGTTTTTACATTTTCATCTGTGCATACTAAAGATTTTGCATCTTCTACCTTTTTATCAACTTCTATTGATAAATCTTTTAAATGTTCCTCTATTTGAGGTAATTGTTTTACTATTATTAAATTTTGCATTATAAAACTCCTTTTATAAATTATTTTCCCAAGCTTCATCTTCTTTTTCAGCTTGTATTTCGTGGTATCTATCTAGATTTGCACTATAACTATCTTCTGCATAATATTCTAAAATTTTCGTACTTAATGTTTGTTCTTCCATTTTTCCTCCTTGCAATTCTCATTAAATTATGTTAATATAATTAATGAGAATGTTTTATAAAATATTTTTTTGTTGGCATACTAAAATGATTTAGCGGTCTTTAGTATGCTTTTTATTTTGTTTTTTAAATTTTCTATGTTGTTATATTGTTGTTTATTTAGTTCTTTTTCTATTTCATTTAAGCAGTCTCTTATAGCATCAATTTCTGTTCTTAATTCTTTGTTTTCATTATGTACTGTTAAGTTCTCCTCTTTTAATTCAGTCTTTATTTTCATTAAGTCCTTTATTAAAATGTCCCTGTTTTTTATCATAGCTTTTTGATTTGCTATCTTTCTATCTTTTCTTGTTTTAATAATCATTATCTTTTACACTCCTTTAAATTTAATTTTAATTTTGCTAACGTTATAATGTGATATATGTAGCATTTGTCTAGCTTGTCCATTTTTTCACTTCCTTTCTTTTTGTGTTATAATTACCTCGAAAGTGAGGTGATTAATATGTCTAATGCTGAAATCGCTAAAGATATTATTGTAGCTTTAATTGGCAATAATAATGACAAGTTTTTTGCAGACCCTCAATCTGCAGAATTAGCTGCCCAAAGCTATGAAATTATCTTTAACAAAGTTAAAGAATTAAATAAATAATTTTTTATAGTCCGCTTTACTCGCAATTTAGCGGATTATTTATTACTTTTATTAATCCCATTGCCATTGCCATTGATGTTGCTTCTCCATCTTGTATTAATTCTCTTATTTTTTCATTAATTAATTTTAATGTTTCTTCTTCCATACTTCCTCCTTATCTCATTAAAAATCCTACAAAAATAGCTGTAAAATATCCTACAACTCCTATGTAACCAATTACATCTCTAATAGCATTTCTGTATGCTCTTTTGTATATTGCTTTTTCTCTTTTACTCATCTTTTGTTCCTCCTTTCTAT
>OJMO01001893.1_pt1 | contig 12258 bp, 7 predicted proteins | sample 1597241 | NCBI WGS metagenome assembly OJMO01 (sample SAMEA2452129, study PRJEB22498) | human gut metagenome | biome: human feces; feature: human gut; material: feces | place: Australia | collected 2012 | reverse complement strand
TATTGTTCATTTTCTTTATATTCATTTCCATGATACCAGGAAGGTACAAAATACATCATAAATATTACCCCCTAAATAAATGGCTTATATGAATCAAAGTCACGATAAGCACGAATCTCTAAATAAATACTACAAATAAATCCTGAAAGCATCATAAACGTAGATGGAAGCATAGCCACGGTTGCATCTACAATACCTTTATACTGTAAATACATACAAAGACTTAAACAACCACACATAACCAAGCCGCTTATACAGCTAAAGAATAAAACCCATTTGCGAATATATCGACGAGTCGGTTTACCTGCAGGAATATTTTCAACACAATCTCCACCCTGAAGAAGATCATCTGATAAGTCTTTAGGATTCACAAATAATAAGCTTAATAGAATGGTAAACACAAACATCATGACTACATATACACGCATACCAAATAATGTAGACATATTTAAATTCTTATATAAAAAATTAATAATTTCTGATTTATGATAATGATGAATCAACGCCACAATCAATTGTGGAATCATAAAAATTGCAGAACCAAACATTAACGCCATAAATCCTACAGGATTGTATTTAATAGCCATATAATTCTTTTCGGCATGCACATTATGAACTGAAACTCTTTGAACAGGTATTCTTTTCTCATGCATTTCCATAAAGATCATAATTATGACCATCACAAAAGAAATAGCTAGTGGAATCATTAACGCGTCAAGAGAAGATTTCATTAATATTCCAACCAAAGTTTCTGTCATATTCACAATAATAATTGGTGCAAATCCACCCACACCATACTTTTGATTTTTCATTAATAAATATTGTGCAATACTTGCTCCGGCCATCAGTTCAAATATAACCACTAAAATACTCATTATATTACGATCTACATATTTTAGATTTAAAGCATAAAAAATAGATTGAAGCAACGCAACAATAAAAGTAATGGACGTAATCCAATAATTCATAGCCTTAGGCGAAGTACGAGCCTTTGCCTCTTTTGAGCGCATCGCAAATAAAATCATTACAATTAAACTTGCCGTAATATAAGGTGAAATACCTAAGCTCATAACATAACATTGTTTATTTGAACCATTTACAGCTAGTGACAACACAGCACCTAGATCCAAACTTAAATTATCATAAGCACTCATATCAATTCCGTTCAATGGAATTCTATGACATACAAAATAAATTAAAATAATAACAATTGAAAAAAGACATCGATTTCTAACTAAATGCGTTTTTTCCTTCATAAACACCACTCCCAAAAAAATAACAGTAACTAAAAGTTAGTTACTGTTATATTTTATCATTATTTCATCTTTTTATCTTTAGATTCTTCTTTTTCCTTCTCTTTTTCTTCTTTACGACGCTTACGAGTCTCATTCGAAGAAATTAAAGCACCAATAATTGGAATCCAAGACCACCATACTCTATGAGCAACATCCAATGTTGACTTAGGCATCTTTTCTTTTTCGATTGATTCTTCCTTAGCCTTAGGAGTTACATCATCCTCTACAACTTCTTCCTCACTAACTCTTGGAGCTACTTGTAAAGGAGCACGAGTATCAACTACAACCTGACGATAAGCAATTCCGCCACCAGCAGTACTTGTAGTAACACTTGTTGCGTAGCTTTCTGATGTAGAAGCACTTTCACTGCTTGATGCAGATTCACTACTACTCAATGATTCAGATGTACTTGTAGATTCACTGTCACTCAATGAAGCTGACGTGCTTTCTGATTCAGAAGTACTTAGAGATTCAGATTCACTTGCAGATGCTGATGTACTTTCACTTGAACTAACTGATTCAGAAGTAGATTCATTCTCACTTGCTGATGTACTTGTTGATTGACTGTCACTTACAGAAGTAGAAGTGCTTTGACTTGAACTTACTGAAGTACTTGTTGATTGACTTTCACTCACAGAAGTTGAAGTACTCTGACTTGAACTTACTGATGTACTTGTTGATTGACTTTCACTTACAGAAGTTGAAGTACTTTGGCTAGAACTTACTGATGTAGAAGTTGATTGGCTATCACTTACACTTGTTGAAGTACTTTGACTTGAGCTTACTGAAGTAGAAGTTGATTGGCTTTCACTTACAGAAGTTGAAGTACTTTGACTTGAACTTACTGATGTACTAGTTGATTGACTTTCACTTACACTTGTTGAAGTACTTTGACTACTACTTACTGATGTACTTGTTGATTGACTATCACTTACACTTGTTGAAGTGCTTTGGCTGCTACTTACTGAAGTTGAAGTTGATTGACTCTCGCTTACAGAAGTTGAAGTGCTTTGACTTGTGGCAATTTCTGTACTTTCTAATAATGAATGACTTATGCTTCTTGATTCAATATCAGATTTTTCTGCAGAAAGACTTGTCGATTTTGAAAGGCTATCAGAAGTAATTGAATTAGACTTACTATTTGACAAACTCAGACTTTCACTCTTGCTTTCACTATTCTTTATAGAATCACTCTTGTGTCTACTTTGTTTTTCAGACACACTCGTAAATTCACTTCTTTGTTTATCATATTTTGTTTGTTGGTTTTCATAATCTTTAATTGAAAAATATGGTGTACCTTTAGTTGTTGTATCATTAGTACTTCCATCTCTATCAGAATCCAATTTATCTGGAACTTCACCAAAATATGGGTAATAATGATCTCCATTACTTTCCTTCACAACAGAAAATTTATACGTCTTACCATTATATTCAAATTCAATTTCATCACCATTCTCCGAATTAATCTGAACTTTAGTAGAATCTAGAGCTTTATATTCATATTTAGTTTTATATACAGGAACTTTATTCCACCGCGAACCAACATAATAATCAACATCATTTGTAGTTTCTTTCTCAGTTAAGAAAAAGTGTTTTCCGCCAGATTCATCTTCATAGTAATAAAAGCTTTCTTTATTACCATAGCTGTCAACATTACCTGAATCAGAATATATTGGTGCTTTCTTAAGAACAACAATCTGAACTACTTCTGAAGCAGGCACTTGATTATATTCAACACGTTTATATTGAACTTTACCATCTTTATCTAATATAAGGTTGCCAAATGAATCTTTTTTCTCAGTTACAGCAATCCAGTCAAAATATCCAGTATGTTTTACACTACCTTGTGGGCCCTGAGTCGTATATTCTAAATAGGTGTTATTTCTAACATATGATCCACCAATTCCATTATTATTAAATTTTGTGTTTGTGTTTGTAATCTTTCCATCACCATATTTTTGATAGAAATTGTATTGAGCTAAATACTTAGCTAAGTCATCAGCTTTTAATCTATATGCCTCTCCTAATGTGGTATTATTTTTAATTGCAGTCTGTCGAATTTTTTCTAATTCTCGCTTAGTATTATTGATATTTGTAATCAAATCTTCTAAAGTTTGATTCTTTTGAGTTTCAAAGGCTTCAGAAGCACTTGTAAATTCTTTTGATAAACTTTCTGATTCACTTGTATAAGTAGAAGTTTCTGTAGATGAACTCAAAGATACACTTGTTGAAAGACTTTCAGACTCAGATTTAAAACCTTCTGTACTAGTGCTTGTTGAAAGAGATTCAGAAGCCATTTTACTTTCAGCTTCACTTTCAGAAATACTTTCACTAGAAATTTGTGATCCAACTTCTGAAATAGATCCTGATACAGAACCAGAAACGGATAAAGATGCAGCTTCTTGTTCAGCACCATTTTCATTAACCGCTTTTTCATTTCCTGTCTCATCAGCAAGCATAATATTTTGTTCATCTGAACCTTGTGCTTGTGCATTATTAAAGAATCTAGGTGCATGTTTAACAAATGCTTTTTGATTTGTTTGAACAGTATTACCTTCTACTGCGGAAGTTGCAGCAGATGCTTCACTTTCAAAACTACTAGTTTCTGATTTAGTTTGAGATAAAGATTCTGTTGTTGATTCAGAAACAGATTGAGATTCAATAATTTGTTCTTCTGATTGAATAACACCATGTTCATTTTCAGCAGCATAAACAGCATTGTTACCCGCAAAAATAGTTCCGCCACCTACAACAGCGCCAGCAGCAGCCATTCCCTTTAAAAGATTGTTCGATTTTTTTCTTCTTATATTCTTTTTCTTTTTCGACATTCTACTCATTCCTTCCCAAAAAACTTTTATATTTCTATATAGCCCATAAATTAGAAATAAAAAAATCAAGCAGAGCACACGAAAAGATGTACTCTTCCCTTACTAGGTTTAATAGTAAACGGAAAGCTTGATTTATTCAAGTAAAAAACACGATTTATAACCAATTTTTTTAAAAAAAATCTACATTTGTTAATATGCGTGAACATATATTAAAATAAGCATTTAAATAATATAACCAGTATGCTAACCAGAGTTATATTTAGATAAACTCATCTAATCCATGGCCATGATTGTATCTACAAATAATTTCTTAGTAAAATAGCCATTATTTATTAAATATTGTACATGTTTTAAATTCGAAACCATCTGATTATAATTATCTTCTGTACAATTTTGAATCATCTCATCCGCCTCTTCTAGACTTGAGACTACATATCCAATTCCTTTTTCTTTCACAAAATCTGCATTTGATAAATAATCTGGAACTATAACCGGGATCCCCGCTGATAAATAGGAAGCTAACTTATACGAACAATTCATCTTATAATATACTTTTTCATCTTTTGGATCTTCTTGATTACCCCAAACCAATCCAAAACCACCCTTAGATAATTCCAACAATAATTCTGTTTTATTTAACCATCCACCAAAATGTACTTTAGAATAATCATAATCTGGTTTGTGATTACCAAAAACATGAAGCGGTGTATCGTATTGCCAATTTTGAAAGAAAGGGAATCTTGAAACATCCCCTAGAAAATAGAGCTTTTTTTCAAAAGAAGGTGTATGCAAATCCATATGCACATTAAAATCCCACATCTTCTGCACTACATATTTCTTAACAGTTAACCCCTCTTCTACAAGTCTTTGATACATTCTTTCAGAAGGAACAATCACTACTTCAGCTTTATTGTACATATCAATAAAATAAGGCATTAAAAAATAATTGTTCTCAAATTGAATTGGAGGAACATCCTGAATAAAAAATACTACTTTTCCTCCATACGCCTTAATTCTATCAACTAAACCATTATCCCAATCCACTATATTCCATGTAGGTGATTGAAAAATAACGACATCTCCAGGCGTAACTCTAGCTATTATCCCATCATATCGCGAAGATAATTCATTTTTTGGTTCTTTATCGTAAGAATATACAAACAAACCAATTTCGCTATCGCATAAATCTTTTAAAATATCCACCACTTCATGTTGCGATAATTGAACCACGCTTCTCGGGCTAAACCCATAAACATTTGTCACATGTATCCTCATAAATATCCTCCGATTTTCTAACTATAATACATATCCACCTTGTACATACGAAAGTAAACATCTAACATCAAAGAAATCAACATTATAATCCAATCCTATTGATTCCAAATTTTGAAATGCTTTTCCACCATCTATTACCGTATCTACGATGATAGTAAATAAATGTCCCTCATTTGTGTCTATTATATTCTTAACAGCTTCAAAATCTTCTGCCACATGAATCGTATGAAACAAAGGCTTTACTTGATTTATTAAACGAATATTACTTCCATAATATATATTTATATTGTTCACATCTGAAACACGTGTAAATAGTTTCTCAAAAATTTCTATTTGAAAATCCACCTTATAAATTGAACGATTCAAAAAATCAAATGGGTCATTGGACCAAGGTGTATTCAACAATGTTTTATAATACAAATAATCCATTTCTGTCTGACTATTTACAGTACATAATGTTCCAACATAATGATACACCTTATTTTTTAATTCTCTTTCATCCGCATGACGAATACTTTCCGCAAAATAATTCCAATTCTCATCAATCAACAAAGTATCATCTTTGTAAATCACATTCAACGCATCTTGATCCGGTAAATCCGATTCTGGATGTTCTTTCAAATATTCAATTGTCTGCGTATGCAAATCGCCTTTTTTTCGAATATTTTCTAAGTTCATATATAAAACACCCGAATTAAAATATTTAGATTTTTCAATCACTTTACCCCTAGTGGGATATGTCCAAATATAGCCTTTTTTCACATTCAAATCCGGCACGGCAGCCAAACAATAATCATTAATATCAATATCCCATAATTCTTGAATATCTCTATTGAACAATAAATCGGCATCTAAATAAATAATTCGATTCAAATCACCAAGAATTTTTGGCAACATTACTCTAAACATAGCTCCAACCGTATAATTTCCCATTTGAGCATTATATTCTTCAAACAAATCATCTGATAAAGAGTAAAACTGAATACGATCATCAAACTTTTCAACAATCTCAATCAATTTAATTTTATTCGCATTACTCAAAGTAGAATCATGTAGTATATGGAAACAAATCTTTGAATTTGTATGTTCCAATATAGATTGAATTGTCACACCAACCCAAGACGTATAATCCCCTGTTTTATCATACAAGCCAAAACCCACTTGTATTTCATTTTCAACAACACGATTACGCATACAAAGTAATGTATTCTCAACAAAGCATAAACGCTCAATAGCATCCATCAAACACTTCTTTGTATGACCATAATTTGAATCTAAAAATACACTACAAAAACCACGATTCTTAAGAAAATGGTAATTCACATTTTTGTTTACAATGATAGAATCAGCTCTTTTTAAAAGATTTAAATAACTAGAATCCAAACACTCCCCATGCATATAAATAATTAACTTTGTATGATACGCCAAGATTTTTGCCATCAATAAACAATCATACTTATACCCATTTGATGTTGGTAACTGTAATACAACAATATCGTCAAATCCCAAAGCCGAAATAATTCCATCCAATCGTTTTGACAATTCTACATCACTATCACTATCAACAGGATATGTATAGATTCCCATTTCATAGGCCCCTAATTCAATACCAACCTTAGAAATTTTTGTCTGAGCATCCAACAATTCTTTAGAAGCATTAAATCCATTAATATTCGATATATGTAACTTCATAATAACCCCCTACATAAAACCACCATCATTAACCGAAAAGAATCTCGCGACGACAAAGAAATCTTTTCCATTTTTAAAGCCTAGCTCTTCTAAATTTTGTATTGCCCTACAATCATCTGATTCCCAATTGACAAAAATAATGATTGGATCCTTTTCATCCTTCAATACAAATAAATCTTTACATGGTAATATATCAGAATCCAAATTTTTCGCATGTTCTAACACTCGATAATCTCCATCCTTTAGATGAATGCGACTATAAAGTGTTTTTAACTTCTTATTTTCTTCACCATAAAAAACATGTTTAACATCCGAATCACTCAATAAACAAAGCATATTTTGATACTGATACACTCTATCATTCATTCTATCAAAGCATCGTTCAAATTGATGATTCATTTCATAGTCTTTCCATGGAGTTCTACAAATTGTTCTAAAATACTCTTTATCAAGTTGACTATGTGAATATAATATTAATAAGTCAGTCGCATAATGAAAAATAGCTTTATCTAACTTTTCAACATTATCCTTTCTGTGCATAAAAACAAATTGATTCCAACTACCATCCAAATATAAAACTTTATCATGAAATAACACATTTAAAGCATCTTGATCGGATAAATCCGCTTCAGGATTATCAATCAAAAAATCAACAACTAGTTTTTTTAAATTTCCAAATTCACGAATCTTTTTAAGATTCATATAAAGTACACCCGAATTAAAATAAGATTCTTTTTTTATTTCAGGATATTTATTTAAGATCCTAGGATAATTATGAACAGCCACACCTTCATCCACAACTCCAGCTAAACAATATTCACGAACATCGACATCCCATAATTCTTTTATATCTCGATTCACAAATAAATCGGCATCCAAATAAATAATGCGATTTAAATCTGGCAATAATTCCGGTAATGAGCACCTAAACATAGCCCCAATTGTAAAACGACTCATCTGATTTTTTACGACAGAAAAATCATTCTCATCTATTTTATGAAATTCAACTATTGAAGATCTATTATACGCTACCTTTTCTAGCTTATACCTATTATCACTACTTAAAGTCTCATCATGCAAAATATGGAAACAAATTCTAGAATCCGTATGCTCAAGTATAGACTGCATTACAGTACCAACCCAAACACTATAATGACCATCCTTATCATGTAGTCCAAATCCTATATGAATAATATCCTCATCCTGTTCATTTAATACAGGTTCTTCTAATTGATCTTGTGCATCTATTAAATACTTCTTGATATAAAAATCTGAAGATAAAATATTTGATGAATTTGAAATCATTGAAAATTCATGATTAATATTCTTCTTATAGAAAACATTGGAATAATTATGTTCCTTTAAATAAGCATGTACCTCATTATGTGTAGGCATGATCAAATCAGCAGCATTTAATACATACTCATATTCAATTGTTTGATGCAAAAGAATACAAACCTTTGTATTATAAGCCTTAATTTTATGAATCAATAAATTATCATAATGTTCACCATTACCAGTAGGCAATTGTACAAACACCAAATCATTGAATTGAATAGATGAAATGATTCCATCTATTCTTTTTGACAATTCATTCTCTGTATCTGTACTCACATCAAAATTAAAGATGCCCATCTCCTTAAATCCCAACGCATGAGCTGCATCCGCATAAAGATTTTGTTTCTTTCTTAAATTTTGATCATGTATAAACCCATAAATATTTGTTATATGTACATTCACACCCAACACCTCCCATAAGAAAAAATGGACATGTTGTTAACACATCCATATTATTCTGGAATCGTAACTCCAACTTTCCATATCTGATTCAAAAAGCTAAGATTCAACGTAGCCAAACGATTATGCTTATCATACTTCACAATATAATCATCCATGTTAATAAGCGGACCTCTTGTAATATGAATCTTTTTATTCACTAATTCACCATACGACATTCTTAAAACCTTTTCATCATCCAACAACATATTCAAAATACGAATCTCCTCATCCGTTAAAGCTGAAACTTCCTCTTCATATTTCAATTCATGAATAAAAACACTCTGCAAAGGAAACTTTTTAAAGATCACATCTACTTCAACCTGAGAAAGTTTACTCACCACAAATACATACCCACCAAATAAAGCTCTTTGTTGAATCTGTTTTGAAACTCTATGATAAAATTCCATCTTCGGACTAAAAGCGTAAATACCATCATTCTCATTCAAATATTTACATACCTCTTCTTCCTTAGAACGAATGGTCAATAACACATACCAATGTTCATTATTCATACGTAAAACCCTTTCAATACATACAAAAATTATAAAATGTATATTTCGTTATGTCAATTTTATAACAAAAAGGATATGCACATGGCATACCCTAATATTTTTTATAAGCTTTTTAATTCTTCTGTGATCGCATTGATTGCTTCATCAACCTTAGAAGCATCCTTACCACCGGCTTGAGCCATATCTGGCTTTCCACCACCATTACCAGAACAGATTTGAGCCGCTTTCTTAACCAATTGACCCGCATGTACACCAGCCTTAACAGCCTCTTTACCTGCACCAGACACAAAGACAACCTTTTCACCATTTGTATTCACAAAGAATACAACCATCTTGTCATCATTCGCTTTTAAGTTAGAAACAATATCCTTTAATGCACCTGCATCCATGCCAGAAACAGATTTGATCAATACATTGACTTTACCAAAGTCTTTCGCTTCTGTAGCCCATTCTTTAGACTTCAAAGTAAAGATTTGATTTTTCAAATTATCAATTTCCTTTTGCATATCATGCATTGTCTTATAAGCAGCCTCAACCTTTGTATCAATATTCTTAATACCCTTTTGTTTTGCACTATCCGCAATATTTTCTAACATTGCATGTTCAGACGCAAAGTCTTCATAAGCCGCAAACTTAGTTTTCGCTGTAATACGACGAGAATCCGAACCAATACTTTCCTCACTAATAATCTTGCATAAACCAATCTGAGCTGTATTTTCTACATGACATCCTGCACAGAATTCTTTCGATACATCTCCCATTGTTACAACACGAACTGTATCTCCATACTTTTCATCAAATAATGCAGTTGCACCAGACTTCTTAGCCTCTTCAATCGGCATAACCTCTTTAGTAACTGGATAAGCAGCACTAATATATTCATTCACAATACGTTCTACTTCAGCCAATTGTTCAGCAGTAACCTTTTCATAGTGATTAAAGTCAAAACGCAAATATTCTGGACAATTGTAAGAACCAGCTTGGTGAATATGATCCCCCAACACTTTAACTAAAGCCGACTGCAACAAGTGTGTACAAGAGTGGTTCGCTGTAGTTGCCAAACGATCTTTGACATTTACTTCACCATGTAAAGCCATACCCTTCTCTAATACACCACTATTGATTTTAACTGTGTGGATATGTTGTTTATTACGCGTCTTTTGAACATCCAATACTTCAACATCTACACCATCTGCACTAAATGTACCCTTATCGGCAACCTGTCCACCACTTTCAGCATAGAAACAAGTCTTATCTAAAATGATCATTCCTTCATCTTCTAAAGAATCAACCATCTTACCTTCTACATTAAATAACGCAATGATTTTACCATCACAAGTTAAGTGATCATAACCAATAAACTCACTAGGCTCATTGAAGTTCATCAACTCTTCATTTTGAGACGCAAAAGAATCCTTTACATTACGCGCATTACGAGCACGCTCTTTTTGTTTATTCATTTGAGCATCAAAATCTTCATGACTTACAGTAATTCCACTTTCCTCCGCAATTTCTTGTGTTAATTCAAATGGGAATCCATACGTATCATACAATTTGAAGACAACTTCACCACTCAACTTACCATCTTTAGCCTTGCTGATTTCATCATCCAATAAAGCTTGACCAACCTTTAAAGTCTTCTTGAAAGTTTCTTCTTCCACCTTAATCAATTTTTGATTGAACTCTACATGCTCTTGTAAGTAAGGATAGAAATCCTTCATTAAATCCGCAACAACAGGAACTAATTTATATAAGAATGGTTCATCCAAACCTAATTTTAAACCATAACGAACCGCACGACGAAGTACACGACGAAGCACATATCCACGACCACTATTTGAGAAGTTAGCCCCATCACTCAATGCGAAAGTCACTGTACGAACGTGGTCCGCAATAACACGATACGCCATCTTATATTCCCCTTCATAAGGATGTTTAGCCATAGCTTCAGTGGCACGAATAATAGGCAAGAATAAATCGGTATCGAAGTTTGTTTCACCATCCTGAACTAAGGCAACCAAACGCTCAAGACCCATACCTGTATCAATATTCTTCTGAGGAAGTTCCTTATAATCTTTACGATCAATACTTGGATCACAATCATATTGAGAGAATACAACATTCCATACTTCTACATAACGATCATTTTCCATTTCATCAAAGAATAATTTTTCTCCCAAACCTTCAGGATCATATTTTTCTCCACGATCAAAGAAAATTTCACTGTCCGGTCCACCAGGTCCCTTACCAATTTCCCAGAAGTTATCATCTGTCTTTAAGATATGACTAGGATCTACACCACAAATTGTAGTCCATACTTCATAAGCACGCGCATCATCTGTATATACAGACACATACAATTTGTCCTTATCAATACCCATCCATTCTTCGCTTGTTAAAAATTCCCATGCGAATTGAATAGCTTCATCTTTGAAATAATCTCCAATTGAGAAGTTTCCTAACATTTCAAAGAATGTGTGGTGACGAGCTGTACGCCCAACATTTTCAATATCGTTTGTACGAATTGATTTCTGTGCATTCGCAATACGATTTGAAGCTGGTTTTTCACTACCATCAAAATATTTTTTCAAAGCCGCAACACCCGCATTGATCCATAATAAAGTTGGATCATTGTGCGGAATCAAACTTGCGCCCGGCTCAATCATATGTCCCTTTGATTTAAAATAATCCAAGAACATCTGACGAATCTGATTACCAGTTAATTGTTTCATCTTTCTTTCCTCCAATAAAAAAACGCTCCTATTTCTAGGAACGTATAATTACGCGGTACCATCCTAGTTCATTTTTCAAAATCGAAAAATGCCCTCAATTCACTCGTTAACGCCGACTACGTTTCAACTCCAAAGTAGCTTCAAA
>OJMO01001888.1_pt1 | contig 12271 bp, 10 predicted proteins | sample 1597241 | NCBI WGS metagenome assembly OJMO01 (sample SAMEA2452129, study PRJEB22498) | human gut metagenome | biome: human feces; feature: human gut; material: feces | place: Australia | collected 2012 | reverse complement strand
ATACGCTGCCAAGACGACGATAGCTTGAGAAATCGATATATACACGATCATAATAATTTCCTGTCAAATTGAAGAACCAACCTTTTACGTTATAATCCAAAGCAAGACTATAAGCAGAAAGCGGAGTGCCATTGGCACGCATACCTTTAGCATAAACACGGTCGAGGTTTGACTCATTCTCACTTTCATACGTCAACACAGCATCCGGATTATTGGTATACTTAGCTTCGCTCCAAGTACCGATAGCTGTTAATGACAGCTCACTTGTCAATTTAAAGGTAGCAGCAGCTTCTATTCCCCAATGTTCCTTTTCAATACCGTTCATAGAAAGATAAGTGAAACGTGCTTCGCTATCGTTATAGAAAGCATCCATTTCTACTTGATTCTGGAAACGAGTGTAATAACCCGTTAAACGTCCCATCACCCAAGGAGTATTGAAGTTGTAAGTCAAATCACCACCAATGATACGCTCTGTTTTCAAATCTCTCACAAAATCGTTCTTAATACGCGGAGCGATGAAAGAGTTGTAAGCCAGCGGTGCACGTTCTTCATATCCGGCATTCAACGTAAAGGAATGATTGCCATTGATAGCCCAATTCAGACCAGCTTTTATACCGCCTTCCAGGAACTTCGCCGTACCGCTACTACCTAGTGATTTCAATGGCGCACGTCCGTTTCTCATCAAGCCATCACGGAACATTTGTGTAGATCCGATTTTACCGGAAGCAAAATAATTTAATGATCCACCATTATTACCCTGGTAACGTACCCATGCGCTCTGCTTATTCACATAGATGTTATAGTCATAACCAAATTTATCACCTTCACCAATACGACGGTTAGGATTATCGAGGTCATTCTGCACCATGCTGGAACTAGCGCCATGGTCACGTACTGCGAACTTGTCGACATCCGTATAAAGCTGTCCACCCAGCAAGTCTTTCATTTTCTTATAATGCATACCTTTGGTTGTATTCACTGCAATTCCAGCAACATAGCTATTGCGCTCATTCCATTGATGATTGAATACCGAACTAAGGTTGAAAGCCAACTGATCGTCATGACGTTCTTCTACATAATAAAGTGTCTCTTTACCTAATGCATTCGCTTGTTTATTGGCAAAATAAAGAGCATCCCAATCCAACTGGCGATAAGCTTTATTATTCTTCCAATTATCAGTAACCTCATTAAACTGCTGCAGTTCATCGGCAGTAGGAACGGATTCCCACACGTCGAAGATAGAGCTAGGCAATTTTTTATAATAATCCGGACGCGGATCGGCTGCATTACCATTCCAGCCTAAAGCACTTTTACCATAATTGGAATATTTGAATCCGGCACTCGTCACCAGTTTCTTATTATCATCAATGGTGAAATTCCATGAAGCGATGGCTGATGGCTCGAACTGGCGTACAATACGCGCATTTCTTTTTTCTCCATTCTGATATCCCCAGTTCGGATTATAATAATGACTGTTTGCTAAATAATAGGCTTCTTCAGTTGCCGCCATTTGCTGCCCTCTCTCTGTAGGTGTTCCCCAAGTTGCCAAAGAAAGACTATGGCGATCATTGAATACTTTCTCTGCACCGAGGAAGTAAGAAAAAGAGTTGTACTTGATTCCTTCAATATTTCCCTCATTACCCCAGCGATAACCTAATGATCCGGTAAATGCCCAACCATTGTTCATCAGACCTGTAGAATAAGTATACATTCCACGCAAAATGTAGTTGCGGTTACTACCTGACAGTGTTAGTTTTGAGCCGGCCGCATATTGGCTGGCACGTAAATTGATATTGGTGGCACCTCCTATCGCACCAAAAGTAAAGTTGTTAAATTCAAAAGGACCGATCCCCTCCTTATTACGGGTAGCATCGTTCAATCCTCCTATTAATCCGTAGCTGAAACGTCCTGTTTCTGCATCATTAAACTGTACCCCATTGATATACATGTCACTATACTGGGAATCATATCCCCTCACACGAAATCTCATTGGGCTAAACAGATAACCTACATTTGACAGATAAACATCATTGTTAGAAGTGACCAATGCAGATGTGCTCTGTGCTGCATCATCATCCTCATTCAATTGTGATTCTGTAAACATGAAAGAAGCATTGTCCTCACGGGCGTTTTGCTTTGCCTTTTGCTGAGCAAAAAGTGCTGGCATTAAGCAAAATAGCACGATCGCTAACCCTAGTCGTTGTTTCATAATTTAATTTATATTAATGTTAATTGGTCTTTCGCTTTGCAATACAAATGAAATAAGCTGTTACGCAAAATAACAAAGAATTTTATAAATAACAATGTTTTTTACAAAAAAAGTAACTCGCAAGGGTGGGTTTTTCGTTTTCTTTTTAGATATTTGTCATACAAATGACAAATTACCCACTTTTAAAATCAATTTCAAAGATGAAAAAAAGCTTAATGACTTTAGGTGTACTCGCTCTTTTTGTCCTCATGGCCTACGGACAAGAAAAGAAATTTGCCCTCTACAGTGTAGCGTTCTACAATATGGAGAATTTGTTTGATACCATTCACGATGAAGGTAAGAATGACTACGAGTATCTTCCTAACGGTACTAATCAGTGGAATACGATGAAGTATAAGGCTAAGCTGAAAAACATGTCGGAAATATTAAGTATGTTAAGTACCGACAAGTTACCAATGGGTCCCGCCATTATCGGCGTTTCTGAAATCGAAAATTACAGAGTATTGGAGGACATACTGAAACAACCTGCTTTAGCGGACAGAGGGTACCAATATGTTCACTACGAAGGAGCAGACCAACGTGGTGTGGACTGTGCTTTCTTCTATAATCCCAAATTGTTTGAACTGACAAATAGTAAACTCGTACCTTATGTATATATCAATGATACAGTGCATAAGACACGTGGTTTCCTGATTGCCAGCGGCAATATCGCAGATGAGAAAATGCACTTTATCGTCAATCACTGGCCTTCGAGAGCAGCTGCTTCTCCGGCGCGTGAACGCGCAGGGGAGCAGGTTAGAGCGATCAAAGACTCACTGTTAAGGGAAGACTCCGCAGCCAAAATTGTTATCATGGGGGATATGAACGATGACCCGATGGATAAAAGTATGGCTGTAGCACTTGGAGCTAAACGGAAACCTGTTGATGCAGGTCCTACAGACTTGTACAATCCATGGTGGGATACTTTGAAGAAAGGATATGGAACTCTGATGTACAAAGGTAAATGGAATTTGTTCGATCAAATTGTATTCACCGGAAATTTGTTGGGCACTGACCGCAGTACACTGAAATTCTATAAACATGAAATCTTCAGCCGTGATTTTATGTTCCAAAAAGAAGGGAAATACAAAGGTTATCCTAAACGGACGCAAGCAGGTGGTGTATGGCTAAATGGGTATAGCGATCACTTGCCTACTATTATTTATCTAATTAAAGAAGTGAAATGACAAAAGCATTATTTAAACTATTCATCCTGTTCATAACTTGTAGCACTGCAATCTCATGTAGTGAACAGGATTCGCCTGAACTTCCAGACAACTCAGGCAATACCAATCAAGGAATTGCCTCTATTGACCAAACACAAATCAATGCCAATGGAGGCGGATTTATCATTCGTGTAAAAGCTGATGGCACATGGCAGGCTTCAAGTAGTGAGACTTGGTGTACATTGAGTAGAACATCCGGCAATGGAAATGGCTCTATCAGTGGATATATGAAAGCAAATACCGGAGCTGAACGAAGTGTCATTATTACAATCACAGCCGGAAAAGAGGAGGCCAAATTCACACTCAAACAATTAGCAGGCAATGGTTCAAATCCTGTTCCAGATCCGGAAAAACCTTCGGGATATGCAAGCATGCTTGAGATTCCAGCGTTAAAAGGTGGAAGTATGAACCAATTTATCACTCATACAACTAAACGGAATGGCAAAGATTACCCAACTTATAGTTTGGAATACAGTTACAAGTATAAACATTCTTATTGGATAGCTTATCGTTTCGACAATACAACAGGCGGAAATGTTGGACGTAATGAAGCATACAAACCCGATCCTGAATTACCATCACAATATGCGGCAAAGCACAACGACTATACAAATTCCGGATATACTAGAGGGCATTTATGCGCATCATCAGACAGACAGTACTCCAAAGAGGCCAATCAACAAACATTCTATATGTCAAACATAAGCCCGCAATCTGGTAACGGATTCAATCAAAGTGGAAGTGCCTGGAATACGGGAGAAGACAAAGTACAAGCATGGGGATATAACATTTCAAGATCAACAGATACACTATATGTTGTAAAAGGAGGAACTATTGGAGAAGGCATGATAAAAGGATATATAAAAAATGAGATAGCTATTCCAAAATATTTCTTTATGGCAGTACTTTTCCGTAGCGGAGATAATTATAAAGCAATAGGATTTTATATGCCTCACGAAAATCTTAAAGATGATCCTGACAAAAAAGACCCAAAGAAATATCTCATGTCGATTGATGCTTTGGAACAAGAAACTGGCATAGATTTCTTCCATAATCTACCCGACAATATCGAAAATACAGTAGAAGCAACTTATAATGTAAATGATTGGCAGTGGTAAAAAACAAGACACGTTACTAGCAATCATTAGATAAAAGATTTCATGTGATTTTTAAATATAATAAAAAAGAGGGGTGCACATTAATCTGGCATACCCTCTTTTAATATTTAGTCCTGAATTTTTATTATCCAGGCATCTTTACAAATCAGGAATAGCTTATTCATCCTTCATCATCCAGCAACCACCTCCACACCGGCACAACCCGAATCGTCTTCTCTCCTTCTACGATCATTTCCTCTTCGTCTCTGGTAATAATACACAGATCATCCACTGCCACATTTTCTGCAAGTTTCAGTAAGGCATTCACTTCTCGTTTTCGAGTCTCCGGATCTTTTAAACTATATGATACTTGTATGGCCTTATGCCCTTCATCCAGATAAAAGTCTACTTCTATATTCCGATGATAGAAATATAAATCATCGCCATACCGTTTTTTTAATGTAACTGCCACGAGATTTTCCAATAAAGAAGTTTCCGGATCCATTAAAAACAGACTAAGTATTCCATTATCCATAAAATAATATTTTTTATTGGACACTTTATCGGCTAACTTACTAGCGTAGTTTTCTAAAGAAAACATGATCCAGGTATCTTCCAGATAATTCAAATAGTCTATAATAGTATCAGTGGTAATCTTCTTGCCTGTGGAAGATACTAAATTAGCCAGACGAGTGAAAGAAGAAGGCTGCTTCACGCTTTCAGCCAGTTTTCGAATGAGTACCTTTAACGCCATATCATTTCGAATAGAATAACGAGCCACTAAATCACCGAAGAATATCTTATTAAAAAGACTACTCAGCCATTGTCGTTTCTCTTGTCCCTCGGCCACTAACAGTTCGGGTAAACCACCAAAACGAAAGTAAGTATCGAAATGTCGGACTACCTCCGAACGGTTCTTATAAATCCAAAGCTTATCTAATTGAACACCGTTAGATGACAAATACTCACGAAACGAGAAAGGATAGACGTATTGAATCATAAAACGTCCCCCTAAAGTAGTAGCTATATCCTTACTCAACATCTTAGCATTGCTCCCTGTTACATAAACCCTGTACTTCTGATCGGCAAGCCGTCGGACAAATTGTTCCCAATGCGGTACAATCTGTATTTCATCTAAAAAAAATATAGGACGATGAGAATACATCTCTTCATAACATCTCTTTATCATATCAAGATGTTCTGTATCCATACCAGCTATTCGCTCATCCTCAAAATTAAAGAAAAGAATCTCTTCCGGTGAAATACCTGTCTCTATTAAATGATGTATCTGCTGATACATCAAATAAGACTTCCCAACCCGACGTAAACCTACAAAGACATAATTGAAGTTATCAGATAGAGTCACCGCACGTTTCACGAATGACACGCTCTTTACAAACTGCTGATATTCAGCTATCAATCCTTTTATCAGTTCCTTATCCATTTTACATTATCGATTATATTCGACAAATATAGACTATTTTTATCGAATATAATCGATAAAAATATCTCTATTTTATCGATTATATTCGACAAAATAATAAATTACTAGAATTTGAGCCTATGAAAAAGAACCTATTACTCTATTTCTTAAATATAAAAGAACAGCAACAAAACGAGATTACAAGTAATTACCACACCGAATCCTCCCAAAATCCAAGGACGAAGTTTACTCCCCTTTCCTGCAAAGAATAGAGCATAGAACATATTTACCATTATATTGCTAATGATAGCCTGCATACTACAAGCAGTAATTATCAATGCAGCCACACTACCTGTATTTTGCAACAAGTTTAAGATGAAAGGAGTTATATCACTAAAACCGGAAACAAAAGACAAGAGATTTAATCCGCCTGTGCCCGCATACACTAACGTATAGTGAGTTAAGAAAGTGAATATCACAAAGAGTACGGCAAAAATCAAAGCAACTTTAAATTCCAACGGGTTGCTACTATCATCTTCTTCTGTTTCAGCAGGCTGGTCTTCCGGTCGTTTTTGTCGGGAATGGATAAACCAGGCAACAATAGCCGCCACCACCGCCATAGTCAACAGATACGGATAAATAGACAGGAAGATTTCTCTACTGAAAATAAGTATCAGTATCATAAATCGCAGAAACATCATGCTAACAGCCAGCAACATGGCAGCAACATAATCAGTCGCTTCCTGCTCTGATGCTTTTCGGCTTTTACGGGCAAGTACCGAGATCGTAGCCGTACTGCTGTATAATCCACCAATAATACCAGAAACTAACGTTCCGGATTCATGGAATACATATCTCTTTAATAGGTAAGAGAGATAGGAAATGCCGGATACTACTACCGTTGCCAACCAAATAGAATAAGGAGTAAGATTAATATCCGGAATCAGATTCTTATGCGGAAGCATCGGTAATATGATACCGCTGATAGCCAAGAACTTGGCTAACGTAATCATTTCATCATTCTTCATCCGTTGCGCAAACTCCGTAAAAGTATGTTTGAGTTCAGTCAGCAGAAGCACAGTCACAACTACCATAACATAAAACCAGGAAGGTTGGGTAGCTACGATAGGAGCCATACAATAAGTAATCAGGGCAATAATGATGGTAGTTACACCAAAAACATGAAATTGTGATTGCTTTACATAATAGTTTAATCCCAACAGCAATCCCAATACCGCTCCACCTCCCATAAACAGACGCATATCCGTAGGGTCTAAGATATAAAGCAAGTAACCCAGTATACCAATAAAGGTAAAGGTGCGGTCGGTTCCGAAAAGAGTAGTTTCCCCCTCACGCTTCAGACTGATTCGACGTTGCGAAAGTCCGATTAATAAAGAAAACAAGGTTACTAAAACAAAAGTAACCAATTCACGCGGCACATAACTGTACAACTGTTCCATATCCATATACTGCTCTCTTTTTTATATAAGAACAAATATACGGTTTATTTGTTAACGCTCACCACGTTTTATACGGTTTTTTCATTAGCTGTGAGTTATAGTAGCGTATGTCGCCCGTTACCTCCTCACCGATAAAGTCGGGTTTTACAAAAGCCTCATCTTCCGATTCCAACTCTACTTCTGCCACAATAAGTCCTTCATTCTCACCATAAAACTCGTCGACTTCAAATACATGTTTGCCACTACGTACCAAATAACGGATCTTGTCAATAATCCCCGGTTCGCAAAGCCTCATCAATTCTTCTGCTTCTGATAAGGCCAGTTCCTTTTCCCATTCATAACGACTGGTACCGGAAGCATTAGAAGCTCCCTTTATTGTCAGATAACCTTTATCATCCCGAATACGAACCCGGACAGTACGCCCGCGAGCACTACTGATATACCCCTGCACAATATGACTCTGCGCAAAAGCCGAAGACTTGAATTCACCGATAACTAAAAATTTACGTTCTATTTCCTGTGCCATGGCACAAAGATAAATTAAAAATTGAAAATTGAGAATTAAAAAATGATAGTTTGACATCTCACATCATGTATCAGAAAACTACAATTCTTAATTCTCAATTTTCAAGTCTCAATTTATTTCAGAATCTCGTCATAAACTCAATCACGATTTTGTCCCGTTCCGATTCTTTTGGAACGCCGGAGTTCTTATAGAAATATTTCTCGAAGTTCAATCGGAGGTCGGCAATGAAAGCTTTGGAAAGACTTAGCGTGATTCCACCCGTCACACGATGTCGGGCATAATCATTTATAATCAGAGCTTTTGTCGTTTCATCCATCTTGCCATCACTATGATCGGTCATCATATCATAGCGAGCCAGGAAGGAGATTTTATTGAATACTTTCTTTAATGGTAAATCGTAATTAATAAAACTATTCACTGCATGAACATCTTTAAATGCTTCGTGACCGTACATTTTATATAAATATTCCGCCTCAATATGAAAACGGTCATTCTGATAATAGATACCGGCATCGTACATATTAATCCGCACATTTTCCGGTTTTATCATTTGGGTGCTAAGTGTCAGATTCCAGTTCTTATTGGGCAATAACTGCGCTTTTATGGAGTAATTCAGCGTTTTATGCCATTCTTTCTGATTTGTCAGACCGGAGCCGTTAAACAATCCCCCTTCAAGAATAAATGGGATACCTTTTTTATTCGTATAACCAGCCGTCAAACCGACATCACGCACATTTCCTACTTGCTTGGCAATGAATGAACGGTTGGCAAAATACTGCTGATGTGGTGAGCGGTGAGCATCTATCGTGAAAGGAACGCGCATCTGACCGATCGTAAAATTCAGGTCTTTCACCGGAAAAACACGTGCATACGCATCAAGCATCTTGATAGAGCCTTCATCGGAAAGGTCGATTTCCGCTTTATAAGCAACTATCGGATGCACATTTCCCGAAACACTGAAGCGTGCATTACGTACTTCAAAACGGCTTTCACTTGTTTCTGTCTGGTATTCGTACTTTCCCCGGATTGTTCCGTGAATCTCCGGCAGATAATCCTTAAACTCCATGGTCTGTTTATCCAGCATCTTACCATCCCCTGCATCTTCTTTTGCCTGTCCAAAGGCCATTGTCGCCAGCAAAAGCATAACGACGGTTGTTCTGATTCTACTCATTTCAGTTGTCTGCTACTAAATTCACGGCAAAAGTACAACTGTGAGGATACACGGAGATGACAAATTAACTACGGGAAAATGACAGAAAAGTTACATTTATATTACAGAGAACACAAATGCATTACAAAACAAAGAGTTCGCCACAAATTACGCAGATTAACACAGATCGGATTTGATATTTATCCTATCAATAACCAAACAATCTGGGTTAACCGTATAATTTGTGGCGAACTTATCAGCCGAAAAAGGAAAATGCGATCAGCATAATCAATGCCAAAATAATTAATGAGACGAACACTATTTTGACAACCTTCTGGGCTTGTTCTTCTTCTTTCTTACTAATTGCTACTTTTTTCTTCACCTTACCCATAATAGTTAGCTTTAAAGTTCAACGCTAACAAAGTAAGTACAAATCTATTAACTTTCCAAAAATAATTCTTGCTAATTTTATTTTTTATGATTCTTGTGAAGAAAACTCCATCAAATAAGCTTTGATAAAACCATCTATTTTGCCATCCATCACGCCGTTCACATCCGAGGTTTGATAGTTGGTACGGTGGTCTTTCACACGACGGTCATCAAATACGTAGCTTCGGATTTGAGAACCCCATTCGATTTTCTTCTTACCGGCTTCCACCTTCGCCTGTTCTGCCATACGGTGCTGCAATTCCTTATCATATAAGATAGAACGTAACTGACGCATTGCATTCTCACGATTCTTCGGTTGGTCACGGGTTTCGGTATTCTCGATCAGGATTTCTTCTTCCTCACCGGTATAAGGATCTTTATACTGATAACGCAAACGGACACCGGATTCTACCTTATTTACATTCTGTCCACCGGCACCACCACTTCGGAAAGTATCCCATTTGATTTCTCCTTCGTTGATGACTACATCGAATTCTTCAGCTTCGGGAAGTACCGCCACTGATGCGGCAGAAGTATGAACACGTCCTTGTGTTTCGGTAGCAGGAACGCGCTGTACGCGGTGTACTCCCGATTCGTATTTTAAAATTCCGTATACATTATCGCCTGTCACACTACAAACAATTTCTTTGAATCCACCGGCTGTCCCTTCATTCGCATTGGAGACTTCCATTTTCCAACCTTTGGTTTCACAGAATTTGGCATACATACGGAAGAGGTCGCCGGCAAAGATAGCTGCTTCGTCGCCTCCTGCACCTCCGCGGATTTCGAGAATAGCGTTCTTGCTGTCTTGCGGATCGGCAGGGACAAGCATCAGTTTGATTTCTTCTTCCAATACCGGAAGGCGCTCTTGACTATTGTCCATTTCTTCTTTCGCCATCTCGCGCATTTCAGCATCCGATTCATTAGCAAGGATATTTTTAGCTTCTTCAATATTACCCAGTAATTGGATATATTCTTTCCTTGCTTTCATCAAGTCGTCTAATTCCTTATATTCTTTAGTCAACTTGACATAACGTTTCTGGTCGGCAATCACTGCCGGGTCTGTGATAAGGGTAGATATTTCTTCAAAACGGGCTACGAGTCCGTCTAATTTTTCTAATATGGTACTGTTATCTGCCATTCTTTAGTATCTAAATTCTCCGAATTCGCTCTTAATGATTAATTCTGTTTGCTCGCATGCTTCAACACGTCCTACAATCTGTGCCGGGATACCGAATGACTCGGAGATAGCTATCACTTCTTCTGCATGTTCCGGTGACAGGTAGACTTCAAGGCGATGTCCCATATTGAATACCTTGTACATTTCTGCCCAGTCCGTACCACTTTGTTCTTGAATAGTTTTGAATAAAGGAGGAACAGGGAAAAGATTATCTTTTACTACGCGTACGTTTTCTACAAAATGCAGAACTTTAGTTTGTGCACCACCGGAGCAGTGTACCATTCCGTGGATTTCCGGGCGCAATGCATCAAGTAATTTTTTGACTACCGGTGCGTATGTACGGGTAGGAGAGAGTACTAACTTACCTGCATTAATTGGAGAATCTTCTACGCTGTCTGTTAGTTTTAACTTACCGGAATAAACTAACTCTTCAGGAACTGCAGCATCATAGCTTTCCGGATATTTTTCAGCAAGATATTTGCCGAATACGTCGTGACGGGCACTCGTCAAACCGTTGCTACCCATACCGCCATTATATTCTTTTTCGTAAGTAGCTTGTCCGTAAGAAGCTAACCCAACGATCACGTCACCCGGACGGATATTGGCATTGTCGATAACGTCTGAACGTTTCATACGGCAAGTTACGGTAGAGTCAACGATGATGGTACGTACCAAATCGCCGACATCTGCAGTTTCACCACCGGTTGCATATACGCCTACACCCATTTCACGGAGTTCGGCCAGCAATTCGTCTGTTCCGTTGATGATGGCGGAGATTACTTCTCCGGGAATCAACAGTTTGTTACGTCCAATGGTAGATGAAACAAGGATATTGTCTACGGCACCTACACAAAGCAGGTCGTCGATATTCATAATCAATGCATCCTGTGCAATACCTTTCCAAACGGATAAGTCACCCGTTTCTTTCCAGTACATATAAGCAAGAGATGATTTGGTTCCGGCACCATCGGCATGCATAATGTTGCAATATTCCGGGTCACCTCCCAATATATCGGGAATAATTTTACAGAATGCTTTCGGGAAGATTCCTTTGTCGATGTTCTTGATGGCGTTGTGCACATCTTCTTTTGATGCGCTTACTCCACGCATCATGTATCGTTGATTACTCATGAGTTATAGAATTATTTTGTATACGGCTGCAAAAGTACTGCTTTTTTTTCGTACAGCCAACTATTTGTTTATCAAGCTTCGTCCGGAAGAAGAATAAAACATAAAAGTGTTAATTAATGGTTCGTATTATTTTAATCATTATGCTGATTGATAGTGGAAAGAGACTAGTTAAACCGTTAAAGAGACAGGAGCAAAAGTTCCTTTTTAACGCTCTTTTATGGAAGTCCTTTCGTGGTGGTTAAGAGCTGGAATCGCCGTTATCTGAATAAATCAGGTAACGGCGATTCCGATTTTAGCTTGGAAGTTCTTTAAGAAATCATCCTTTAGAACTCTACTTTCGGAGCTTTTTCGCTTCCTTCTTCCGCTTCAAAGTATGCTTTCTTGTCGAATCCGAACATCCC
>OJMO01001878.1_pt1 | contig 12359 bp, 6 predicted proteins | sample 1597241 | NCBI WGS metagenome assembly OJMO01 (sample SAMEA2452129, study PRJEB22498) | human gut metagenome | biome: human feces; feature: human gut; material: feces | place: Australia | collected 2012 | reverse complement strand
CTATCAGGGCGTACAGACAGGATGGTTTGCAAAGGTTGTTAAGGATCGTTTCAACATTGAATTGAACATTATTGCTCCTCAGGTAGCAGGCGATGCAATTTATCAGACACGTTCCAGCAGTGGTAATCTCGGAGATATTCTGATTCTGGAATCCGGCCAGTTTAAAGAATGTGTTGATGCCGGACTGATTAAGGATATCAGTGCTGACATTTGGAATTATTCAAATCTTGCAGATTACAAGGATCAGATTGATGTACTGAATAATGGACTGGAAGGAAATGACAACGGCGCAACCTATGGCATTCCTACCGAAATGCTGAGTACATCTCCTACATCCTATTCCCAGGATACCATTTACTCAAGCCCTTTACTTCGTTGGGATCTTTATAAGGAACTGGGTACCCCTGATATTGCGGATCTTGATGGATTGCTTGATGTTTTAGAGCAGATGATGGAAAAACACCCCACTAATGATGCAGGAGATGCATGCTATGCAATGTCTCTGTGGCCTGACTGGGATGGTGGTGACGGAATGCTTGGTATTGCCAACGTTGTTCAGCTGACCACCTGGTATGGTGAGAAGATTAAGGGCTCTGCCATCTTAAAGCCGGACGGAACCTTTATTCCGTTAACAGATAAGAACGGCACTTATTATAAGATTTTGAAATTCCTCTATGAAGCTAACCAGAGAGGTCTTGTTGACCCGGATTCCGCTACTCAGGATTGGAATTCAGCATGTGCAAAGATGAGCGCAGGTCAGGTTTATCTGATGTGGTATAGCTGGCAGACAGGTTTCTGGAATTCTACAGAAAGACTGAAGGATGGAACAGGATTTATCTTTACTCCTGTAGCAGATCAGGATTATTACACCGATGCAGATGCTTATTATGGTTCCGGTCGTGTTTGGGCAGTTGGTTCACAAGTGGATGATGAAAAGTATGCAAAAATTATGGAATTCCTTGACTGGTATGCAAGTCCGGAAGGATTAATGTTCCAGCATTCTGGAATTGAAGGCTTTAACTACGAAGTGGGCGAAGATGGAAAGCTTACCCAGATTAATTCCAATGCACTTATGGATAACCTCAATGTTCCGGAAGAATGGGGTGGCGGCGGATATAATGATGGAAATAATGCCATTAACCAGTGGATTGTTAATGCGAACAGCATTAATCCTCTGACCGGTGAGACTTACGCAGTAACCTACTGGAGCAGCTACAAGGAAGAAACTCTGACCGACATGAAGAGGGAATGGCGTGAAAGATTTGATGCTGAGGAGCCTGCTGATTATATGAAGAAGAACAACAAGCTGGTAATCAGCCCTAACGTAAGCGTCTCTCTTCCTGTAGATACAACAGATATTGCTGTTATCCGTAACCAGTGTAATGAAACAATTTGTGATTATTCCTGGAGAATGATCTACGCATCAGATGATGCAAACTTTGATGCATTATGGGATGAAATGTCCAAAACTCTGGACGGCTATGGATTCCAGGATCTTGTAAAGTTTGATACCGATAAGTATCAGATTGAATTAGATGCTAAGAATGCAGTTGCTGCAAAATAACCAATACAGCGATTGCAGTAATTTTAAAATTGGTTCTAAATAGTTACCAATTCTGGTACGATTGATTTTTAAGGCGCATCTTACCGGAAGAGGCGCCTTGTTTTTAGCAGAAAGGCAGGAACAATATGGATCATTCAGCAATTTTACCAAACGGAAAAACCTTTGAATTTTGGGAGGTGCCGGTAACTTATAAAAAAGAAATTCATGTTAATCAGAATCACCCTATGGCGGATGATGCAAATGAGGGTACTTTGGAGAAACCGCTGAAAACAATTAATGCTGCGGCAAAGCTGGCAACAGCAGGCAGCCGTGTTTTGATTCATGGGAATATCGGGAGTGTGTGCACCCAACAGCCGGAGGATCATCTCCGGAGAATATGGTAAGTTTTGAAGCTTATGGAGACGATGAGGTTGTTATTAAGGCCTCTGAATTAGTTACAGATTTTAACCCCAGCACCGGTTGGCGTGTTCAGGGGAATTTTAAAGATGAAATAGACAGGGAAAAAATCCGCATATGGGAATATCGCCTGAATCCAGAGCTTTTCAAAGGATATAACCCGTTTTGTGCGGTTAATATATTACACGACAGGTTATTTATTGAATATGAAAAAACAGATATGACTACTTATCTGAACCGAAGAGGAATGATTTTCTGTGATGGAAAACCTCTGCAGCAGGTGACTTTATATAATCAGATGTCCAAATGTCAGGGAAGCTACTGGATAGAAGCCAATGGACAGACAGTTCATTTCCGTCTGCCGGGGGATGCAGATCCTTCAGACCATAAGATTGAGATTACATGCAGAGAGCAGTGCTTCGCACCGGAGTTCCCCTTCCTTTCTTATATTAAAGTAAAGGGAATTACCTGTGCCCATGCGGCTACAGGAGCTCCGGTTCCTCAGCGGGGAGCTCTTTCCTGTTACAGAGGCCACCACTGGATCATCGAGGACTGCACCATTGACTGGTCCAATGCGGTAGGCATCGATGTAGGAAATGAATGCTGGCATCACGAACTGATTCCGGGACAGGTGATCGGTCACAGCGTAGTGAGAGGATGCACAATCAAAGATGCGGGATTGCCGGACTTTTTGCTGCTCATATGCTGATCGAGGACAACCTGATCGAGGGAACGGGCTGGCAGAAAATGGAGCTTTCCTGGGAAGCAGGAGCTATCAAGCTTCATAACAGTGTAGATGGCCTGATCCGTCACAATGTGTTTCGGAATACATTCCGGGCGGATCATATTTGGCTTGATTGTGGAAACGAAAATAACCGAATTACAGGAAATGTGTTCCTGGATGGCAAGGAGCAGAGAGAGGCTATCTTTATTGAGTGTACAAGAGATGGAATCAACCTGATCGATAACAACATAATCTGGAATGTAGAGGGACGTTTTGATCCGAAGAAGATTCCGGTTGAGCCTGGATCAACCGGCTGGTACAAGATGGAAGAGCATGATGTCGTGAACGGTTACGGTATTTATGGTGAAGGTACGGATCACCTAAGAATTGTGAATAATCTCATAGGAAACTGCCGCAGTGCAGGATATTTCGCAAAGCCTGTTTCATTCCGGGCGGAAGGAATGAACAGAGGCGGAACTTCTGTGGATGCAAAGCTTATCAATAATATTTTCTATCATTGCGAGGAGGCGGCCATAAAGATGCCCACCAAGGCCAATGAGGCAGAGGGTAATTGCTACGTAAAGGAAGAGGGCGGTTACCTGAGAATCCTTTATCCACAGCCGCCGGTATGCCTGCATCTTCCTGCCTGGCAGGAATTTTACGGCTTTGACCTGCAAGGACAGGAGGCCTGGTTTGACGTTGATGTTGATACAGAAAAGCTGACTTTTACCTGCAAAAAGGCGGCAAAGAAACCCTTTGCGTTCCCGGGTGAACTGGAGAAAAGAAATTTTGTATTTGAACCGGAAAAGACGCGATCAGTAGATGCGAGTGCATTGATACAGGCAGATTTTTATGGAATAGAAATTGAGAACGGAAGATGCCTGCCGGGACCTTTTGCAGAGCTTGATCCTAACCGGATTTATGACATTGATCCCAGAAAGAAATAGTAAAATTAGCGGAGGTAGGAATTATGCTGAGAACAGTACAGACAGAAAATGGATGGGTGAAAGGTATTGAAGCCGCAGACCCTAGGATAACAGCATTTAAGGGAATCCCTTTTGCGGCTCCTCCGGTAGGAGAGAACAGATGGAGAGCACCCCAGCCCTGTGAAGACTGGGATGGAGTTCGTGAATGCTATCGCTTTGCTCCGATTTCCATGCAGAGCGTCCCGGGAATCGGTGATAACGTGTATATCCGTGAGTGGCATGTGGATCCGGAAATTGCCATGGATGAGGACTGTCTGTATTTGAACGTATGGACAGGTGCTAAAGAAGTAACAGAAAAACAGCCGGTTTTGGTATGGTTTTTCGGAGGAGGACTCCAGTGTGGATATCCTGCCGAAATGGAATTTGACGGAGAGAGAATTGCACGTCGCGGTGTGGTTGTTGTAACGGTAAACTACCGGGTTAATGTTTTTGGATTTTTGGCACATCCTCAGCTGACAGAGGAGCAGCCTGACGCACCGACTAATTTTGGAAGTCTGGATCAGCAGGCAGCACTTCGATGGGTACAGAGAAATATTGCTTTCTTTGGTGGAGATCCGGGTAATGTGACCATTGCAGGACAGTCAGCCGGAGGCGGAAGTGTTATGAGCCAGATGGCATGTATGGATAATGAAGGCTTATTTCATCGTGCAGTAGTGATGAGTGCAATGATTCGCTCTCCTTATCAGGTTGGAGGAATCGGAGTGCCGGAGGAATTGTGGCATGCTGAGGAAAACGGACAGCATTTTCTTTCTTTCCTGGGCTGCTCGACTATTGAGCAGGCTCGTAAGCTGGATGCGGCTACGATTCGTGACAAGTATGAGGAATATACCAAAATATTTCCGGCTATGTTTACCGTATTGGATCACAAGTTCTGTGTAGGTGACCCAATGGTTCTTTTCATGGAAGGCAAGCATGTAAATGTTCCCGTTATGTCTGGAAATACTTCAGATGAATTTCCCAGTTATATAGAAGCTTCCTCAAAAGAAGATTTGAAAAAGAAAGCAGAAGAGATTTTCGGAAAGAATGCTGAGACCTTTTTGCGCTTTCCCGAGGCAATGCGGGAGGATTCTGATGGAAAGTATGCGAAGGTAAACGGAATTGAATGTACGATCAAGTGTCTTTTTTCAGATAAAAAAAGTGCAGGTAAAAAAAAGCCCTACTATTATTACAGGTTTGATACAGATATTCCAGGATGGGATAATGCCGGAACCTTCCATTCTGTAGATTTATGGTTTTTCTTTGAAACACTGGCGAAATGCTGGAGACCCTTTATGGGGCAGCATTACGATCTTTCCAGAATAATGTGCAATTACTGGGTGAATTTCATAAAAACAGGTGATCCAAACGGCAATGATGCGGACGGAAAGCCAATGCCCTACTGGTATCCATATGAAAAAGAAAAGCCCTGTGAGATGATCTTCATGTCAGATAGACCGGTAGTGAACTGCGGATGGGTGACACCCTTTAAGGAATTTTTACAAGAGCAGATCAAGAAAACCCTTCCGATAGGAAAGGTTTTCCATAAAGAATGGCTGGAGCCGATATGGGAAGGCGAGTATTGCTTCCGGGAAACCTTTGCAGCAGTTGCTGATGAGAATGGATGCAGGGCTTCTTTCCTGTGGACTCCAAAAGAAGTTTTGTCCGTAGAAAGCTATGACGGGGAAACAGTATATGAAGAGGGGATCGATTACCTTGTAGAGGGAGATGAACTGGTAATTCCTGAAGGGAGTCATATACCGGTAACCGGATGGGATACCTTCCTCTATCCGGACTTTGATACGGCAAAGAAGGCAGGAGAAGCAAGCGAATTTGCAAAAGATTTCGGTCCGCTGGTGACTACCAACGGAAAATTCTTAAACCTATGTGCCATAGGCAATCCGAAGCTTGTTACAGAGAAACAGATCGCAGTTACCTATAAGGCAACGAAGAAGGAGTTACTTTCCGCTCCGGAAAGTCAAATGGACAAACTGCCGAAGCTCTCTGCAAAGCTGGAAGTAGGAGAACCCGTTAAGATCGTTTTGTATGGGGACAGCGTGTGCTGTGGCTGTGACTGCAGCGGTATGTATGGACAGAAGCCGGGACAGCCTACCTGGGCAGAGCTGCTGTTCCATCAGATGGAGGAAAAATGGCAGAGTCCGGTATGCTTCCACAACACATCGGTAGAAGGAGTGAATTCCGAATGGGCAATCGAAAATTCATCCCAGCGTGCAGCCAACTTCCATCCGGATCTGGTAATTCTGGGTTTTGGAATGAATGACCGTTGCGGTATGGAAGAATACAGAAATAAAACAGGAAGACTCATGGAGGCAATCCGGAAGGTTAGTCCGAAAACGGAATTTTTATTGATTGCGTCTACGCTTCCCAATGAACTGGCTGCTACGGAGCCACACCATTTCTGGGCACATCAGGATGAATACAGTGAAAGTCTGAAGGGCTTAGAAGGTATGGGAGTTGCTATAGCAGATATACAGGCAGTTCAAAAAGAAATCGGAAAGAGAAAACGATACATTGATATAACCGGAAACTGGTTAAATCACCCCAATGATTATCTTGCCAGAATTCTGGCACAGGTAGTGATCAAAACTCTTGGAATGTAAAAAAAGGAGACTACAATGAGCAAGTTAAAGATTAAAACAAAGGAAAGACGATTTGAGACAGCCAGGGATTTATACGGAATCTTTTTTGAAGACATTAACCGTGCCGGAGACGGAGGACTTTATCCGGAAATGCTTCGAAACAGAAGCTTCGAAGATTCCGTTTTACCGGAGGGTTATATACAGCAGGAGGATGGCATCCATGTAAAAACCGTATCCGGATGGCTGGATGAGTTTTGCAACGGAGAAGGCCTATGCCGCTGGGTAAAGGGCAACAATATTCCGGAGACAGAAATACCGGCATGGTATACACACAATGCAAAGATGGAACTGGAACTGACGGATACCCTGAATGAACATCGGGACGCAGCTCTGCGTATGCAGTTTGAAAAGGACGGATCTCTGACTAATACCGGTTACTGCGGTATATCCGTAAAGGCTGGAGAAAGTTACTCTTTGTATTTATTTGCAAAAGCAAAGGAAGAAATAGGACTGGACGTAGCGATCGAATACCAGGGAAAAGTACTGGCTGGAAACAGTCTGGTGGTTTCCGGTCAGGAGTATACAAGATATGACATGAAGCTGACAGCAGCTGAGGATTGTCACGAGGCACAGCTTACTATTTCCTGCAAAGAAGGCGGAGAGGTTCTGCTGGGATTTATTTCACTAATGCCTGACAATACCTACATGGGGCATGGACTCAGAACAGATCTTGTAGAAAAGCTTAAGGGAATGAGTCCAAAGTTTATGCGTTTTCCAGGAGGCTGTATTGTGGAAGGAACGACACCGTCCACAGCGATGAGATTTCGGGATACGGTAGGTCCGGCATGGGAAAGACCCAGTAAGCTGTTTGTATGGCATTACAGAAGTACATTAGGACTTGGCTTTCATGAATATCTGCAGCTTTGCGAGGATCTGGGGATGGAGCCCCTGTATGTATGTAACTGCGGAATGACCTGTCAGGGAAGAAAGAGTGTCCTTCTGGAAGGAGAGGCTCTTGATGAAATGGTACAGGATACACTGGATGCCATTGAATATGCTATCGGCTCTAAGGAAAGCAAATGGGGAAGGCTTCGTGCTTCTATGGGGCATCCGGAACCCTTTAAAATGACCTATCTGGAAATTGGTAATGAAAACTGGGGTCCGGATTATGAAAAGCGATACAACATGATTTATAAGAAGGTAAAGGAACTGTATCCCCAGATTAAAACCATAGCCAATGAGCATGTAGAGAAAAATGGTTGTCCTGCCGAGTGCGTGGATGAACATTTTTACAATACAACAGAGTTCTTTGCAGAACGTGTAAATTATTATGATGACTACGATCGTAAGGGACCAAAAATCTTTGTAGGAGAGGTGGCTGTAAACGAAGGCAACTATATGGGACAGTTGTATGCGGCTTTGGGAGAAGCGGCTTTCCTTATGGGTATTGAGAAAAATCAGGATATCGTAACATTGGCCTCTTATGCTCCATTATTTGAAAATGTAAATTACAGAGCGTGGTATCCTAATCTGATTCGTTTCAATAATCATCAGAGCCTTGGAATTCCTACTTATTATGTCTGGAAAATGTTCGGTCAAAATCGCGGAGATTATGTGGTGCGATCCGAAGATGAGGGAGGACGTGTTTATCGTCCGAGAACCGGAATGGCATCTTTAAAATCCAATAAGGAACTTCGCTTCAGAAATCCCATTTGGAATGGAGAAGAAGCAAAGATTACTCATGAATTAATGGGACATGTGCAGGATACAGAGGATGGCTGCCTGCTTCAGCTTCCGGATGAGGAGCAGAAAAAGGAATTTCACAGTATTCTGGAATGGGCTGATGAGACCAAGAGCTTTGTGGTATTTGGAGAAGAAGACCAGACTTATGGAAGATTTGAGACCGATATTTTTGTTGAGGAAAATGCTTACTTCGAGTTGGGTATATTCAGTGCCAGGGTGGTTCGTTCCTATTATGAGGAGCAGCTCGTGATTACGGCCGGAGTGGAAAAAGAATGGGATGCAGCTCTGGTGCGTCCGTTCCTTTGGAAGGTTAATGGAGGACAATGTTCACTGGAAGAGTTTGGCTTTATGCATGACAACAAGCTGACTGAGGACTTTGCTATTTCAGTAAAACCGGGAGAATATCACCGCTTTGGATATGAAACGGATGGAAAACAGATTCGCCTGTATGTTGATGGTGAGCTTCAGAAGGAAATTTCGATTCCCTACGGACCTGCTTTTGTTTCGGTAGTAACTGACACCAAGGACGAAATCATTATTAAGGCGGTTAATTTTGCAGGAGATGTGGATCCGGTTTCCATTACACTGGACTGTCAGGTACAGGGCGACTATACCGTAACACTTCTTAGCGGTGAAAAGGGGGATGAAAACAGCTTTGAAGAGCCGGAGAAGGTGAAGAATATTACCGTGAATATGCATGGCGCTTCCTCAGAGTTCGTATACAAGGCACCGCCATATTCTGTCAGTGTTCTGCGATTGAAGAAGTGCGAAGCGTTTTAGAGGTTGACGCTGAACAGAAGATAAGAGAATAGAAAGACAAATTTTATGAATGTACTGGTAAAAGACAAATGTTTTTATAAAAAAATGGCAGTTATCGCCATTCCGATTTCCCTGCAGAGCATGATCACCATCGGTGTCAATATGACCGATACCGTCATGGTGGGAAAGCTTGGGGAAACCTCGCTTTCTGCTACGGCTCTGGCTAATCAGTTTGTGAATATATACCAGATCTGCTGTATGGGAATCGCCATGGGAGCCAGCGTGCTGACCTCAAGATTCTGGGGAATGCAGGATATTACTTCTCTGAAAAAGACCATAACCCTGATGCTGCGGCTTTGCATCGTACTTGCGGTTCTGTTTATGCTGCCAACCATATTGATCCCTCAGCTGCTTATGAGGATGTATACCAGTGACAGTGCGGTAATTGCGCAAGGAGTTCAATATTTTAAGTGGATGGTATACTGCTATCTTCTGCAGGGAATGACCATGACCTGTACGATTGTGCTTCGAAGCGTCGGGCAGGTGAATTTTCCGCTCTTTACATCCATAGGTTCTTTTTTTGTAAATATATTATTCAACTATATGTTTATATTCGGCAAGCTGGGAGTTCCCAGGATGGAAGTAGAAGGTGCAGGAGTGGGAACACTGATTGCCAGAGTATTTGAATTTTCGCTGATATGTGGATATTTTTTGTTTGTAGATCGCAAGATCGGCTATCGACTGAAGGATTTGCGGATGAAATGTAATTCCCTGATTAAGGATTATGTTTCTATCAGCATTCCGGTATTTGTTTCGGATTCACTGCTTGCTCTTGGTACTTCAGCGGTAGCAATGGTTATGGGAAGAATCGGAACGGGATTTGTATCGGCAAATTCAATAACAGTTGTTACACAGCAGCTTACGACCGTGGTAATTCAGGGAATCTGTCACGCCAGCTGCATTATGACCGGTCACACATTAGGCCATGGTGAACGGGAAAAGGCACAGCAGCAGGCCTGGACATTCCTGATTCTTGGCCTGGTAGTGGGCATTTTAGGCGGAGGTCTGATCAAGGTATTAAGCAGACCCATTATCGGACTTTACAATATAACACCTGAAACGGCTCAGATTGCCGGTGAGCTTATGGACGCCATCGCATTTATTGTTATTTTTCAGTCTATGAACAGCATTCTGACAAAGGGAGTGCTCCGTGGCGGTGGTGATACGAAATTTCTCATGGTGGCAGATATTATTTTTCTGTGGGCTGCGTCATTGCCCCTTGGAATTCTGGCGGGGCTGGTATGGCATCTGGATGCTTTTTGGATCTATGTTTTTCTGAAAATAGATCAGATTTGTAAATCGATATGGTGTGTATTCCGCTTGAGGAGCGGAAAGTGGATAAAAACTTTTTCAAAGGAGAAAATGAATCATGCAAAGTAAATTAAATCAGGCAATTACATTACATCCATTATTTTTTGACCCTGTTAACAAAAAGGCATTGCTGATAAAAAAGGATGGAAAGGAATTTGTTGGATATCAGGAAGATAGGCCGGGAATCATTGTAACGAAGGATAATGAGGTAATTTTTTCCATGTATGCACCGGATGCACAGAGCGTGGAGGTTTCGGGTGTGGGAGGAAGCATGGGAAAAGACAGAATTGTCCTCGAAAAGGATGCAGAGGGCTATTATACGAAAAAAGTGTCGGGCATTGCTCCCGGATTCCATTATCATGACTGGTATGTGGATGGAGTGCAGGTTCGCAACCCCATTGCGCCCTTTTGTTATGGATGCTTTGGGGCAAAGAATTTCTTTGAACTTCCGGAACCGGGGCAGGATTTCTGGTTTATCAAAGATGTTCCTCATGGAGATGTGCAGCTGCATAAGTATGTAAGCAGCGTAAACGGACATATGAAGAGCTGCTATATTTATACACCGCCCACCTATCAGCAGGGAAACAAAAATTATCCGGTTCTCTATATTATGCATGGTGTTGGAGAGAATGAGACCGGATGGATCTGGAACGGGAAGCTGAATTTCATCATGGACAATCTGATTGCGGAAGGAAAATGCCGGGAAATGATTGTGGTTTCCTGTTGTAATTATGCTTTCTGTGAGGGTGAACAGGCCGTATTTTATCCGGGAGACTTTGACAGTGAGCTTACAAAGGATTGCATCGGATACACAGATACACATTTTCGTACCATTTCAGACAGGAAGCACAGAGCAGTTGCGGGTCTTTCACTTGGATCTGCACAGGCGCTTCTTGCTGCCGCAAATCATCCGGATTTGTTTGGCGCACTGGGTATTTTCTCCGGAGTACGTACCGATGAAATGAAGAGACTGATCGTCCAGAATAAAGAGTGGCCTATGGAAAGGGTATTTTTAGGCTGCGGCAATGGAGAAACTGAGCTTAAGGAAAAGCAGGAGAAATTTCTTGCAGACTGTGAAGAAGCAGGGGTACCGGTTACCCACAAAACTTATACAGGCTATCATGAGTGGCATGTATGGAGAGAGTGCCTGAGAGATTTTGCACAGTTGATTTTCAAAAATCCTGAGGAGGACATTTGCACAGGCTCCGCAGATAACAATCAGAAGGTTGAATGGAAAGAACAGGTGATGTCAGTTGAAATGCTTGATCAGCAGACCTGGCGGGAGGATATGCTGTTCTTTGATCCTATATATAAGGGACTTGTATTTGAGGTTGATCAATTGGGACAGCCTGCCGGACGTTATGTTGATGTTGCTCCGGGACAACAGGTGACTGCACCTGGAACAGCAGTATTCCGTATTCCTGCAAAGGGTGCCCGAAAGGTAGAGGTTGATCTGTGGGGAGTAGGGAAATATGAGTTGATTCCGGAAACGGGGGATGCATCCACATCTGAATTTTGGGTGGGTGAAGTAACAGGCATCGAACCGGGATTCCATTATTATACCTGCCAGGTAAATGGCACAACGGTAGTAAATCCCGATGCACCGGCTGGTTATAGGGGGTTTCGGGTTGTAAATTTCCTGGAGATGCCGGAAGAGGATTTTGAAGAATACAGGCTGAGCCAGGTTCCTCACGGTACAGTACATATGCAGTATTATAAGTCGGAACGGACTGGAAGGTGGAAGCTTTGCTATGTTTATACTCCGCCCAAATATGACGAAAATCCTGAAAAACGTTATCCGGTACTCTATTTGCAGCACGGAGGCGGAGAAGACGAGATGGGATGGCTCTGGCAGGGGAAAATTGCTCATATTGCGGATAACCTTCTGGCAAAGAATGAAATGAAGGAAATGATCATTGTAATGAATACGGGATATTCCTTTCCTGAGGAGGGAGAATATCATCCGGGGTTTGGAGCGTTTCTTGAAGAATTCCCGGAAAGCGGTATTGGAATAATAGACAGATCCTTCCGGACGATACCGGATCGAGAGCACCGTGCCATGGCAGGACTTTCCATGGGAGGAATGCAGACTCAGAAAATTGTGTTTAAGCATCCTGAGTTATTTTCGGCAGCGGGCATTTTTTCCGGTGGTTTGGTTGTTCAGGATGAAGAGGATGATTATAGGGACGTGCTGTTGGATAAAGAAAAGTTCAAGGAACGTTTCGTACTTCTTTTTGTGG
>OJMO01001866.1_pt1 | contig 12402 bp, 6 predicted proteins | sample 1597241 | NCBI WGS metagenome assembly OJMO01 (sample SAMEA2452129, study PRJEB22498) | human gut metagenome | biome: human feces; feature: human gut; material: feces | place: Australia | collected 2012 | reverse complement strand
AACAAAGTTCTTGACTTGATCGCTCACATGGCATCAGTTAACGCTTAATTAGAAGCTTGAACCATATAGAAAACCGCTGCGGGAAACCGTAGCGGTTTTTTTATACATTTCATTTTATATATTGTTAAAAAGCAACGTGTTATCCGTTGAATAAGCGACAATTTTAGTAGCTTTGTACTTCTATGGAGAGATTATTAATAACATTGATACTAGTTTGCACTATGAGCAATATAACAAACGCCCAGAATCCTTTCTACGGGCAATACCATACGCCGCACGGAACCGTGCCGTTCGACCGGATTGAAACTGAACATTATGAGCCTGCTATCCTCGAAGGAATCAAGCTGCAAAATGCTGAAATAGAGGCTATCATACAGAATCCGGAAAAGGCTGATTTTAGCAATACGATAGAAGCTTTCGAAGAATCAGGGGAATTACTGGATAAAGTAGTTGCCGTCTTCGGCAATATGTTGAGCGCAGAAACGAATGACGATCTGCAAGAACTCGCTCAAAAGATTATGCCGTTGCTTAGTGAACACAGCAATAATATCACACTGAACGAAAAGCTATTCGCACGTGTGAAGGAAGTGTATAACCAAAAAGAGACTTTGCAACTGACACAGGAACAAAAACAGTTACTGGAAAATGCATACAACAGTTTTGTTCGTCATGGTGCCAATTTGGAAGGAGAAGCGCGGGAAGAATACCGTCGTCTGACTACCGAATTGAGTAAATTGACGCTTACCTTCAGTGAAAACAACCTGAAAGAGACGAATGCTTATCAAATGCTGTTAACGAAAAAAGAGAGCCTCGCCGGACTACCTGAAATTATCATAGAAGCAGCTGCAGAAACGGCCAAGAACGAAGAAAAAGAAGGATGGGCATTCACACTTCACGCTCCGAGCTATATTCCTTTCATGACGTATTCTGACAATCGGGATTTACGTCAAAAACTCTATATGGCTTATAATACCAAATGTACACACGATAACGAATTCAATAATATCGACATCGTAAAAAAGATAGCCAATACACGCATGAAAATAGCCCAGTTACTGGGATACAAAGATTATGCGGAATATACGCTAAAGAAAAGAATGGCTGAAAACAGCAAGTCGGTATACAAGCTGCTCAACCAACTGCTGGAAGCATACACTCCTACTGCACAACAAGAATATAAAGAGATACAAGAACTGGCTCGCGAAGAACAGGGAGCTGATTTCGTTGTCATGCCTTGGGACTGGAGTTATTATTCAAATAAACTAAAGGACAAAAAATTCAATATCAACGAAGAAATGCTCCGCTCCGCAACCGTCAACGCAAAAAGAAAAGCCGAAATCCTGTGTGAGGCTTCCGGCGTTACTATGGGCGACCTGATTGCGATTGACTACAACTGGGGCGAGCTTGATATCTACTCCCACACTCGCTATGACTGCTGCGAGGACGCGATGCCGATGATAGGTTGCAAGTCCATCGACATCGAACCGGATGATATCGATGTGAGCGACACCGCCACATTTGTGTGGGAAATCAAATAAGACAGTCTGTCTAAGGAGCAACAGGTACGATGATGCTGAGGCTCCTGGAAAGAAGGGTAAACCAATGAAAATCTATGACAATATAAAAGAAATCGTAAAAGATGATATGGTGACAACCATTTCCAAGGGCAGCAAGGTTTCCATCGCAGCCGCCTGTTTCTCTATGTACGCTTACAAGGAATTGAAGAAACAGCTTGATTCGGTTGAAGAATTCCGGTTCATTTTTACTTCTCCGACCTTTACAACAGAGAAAGCATCCAAGGCAAAGCGGGAGTTTTACATTCCACGTCTTTCCCGTGAAACCAGTCTGTATGGCACGGAATTTGAGATCAAGCTGCGTAATGAAATGACCCAGAAGGCAATTGCCAGAGAATGCGCTGATTGGATTCGCAAAAAGGCAACCTTCAAGTCCAACACCACGGGAGAAAACATGGGAGGTTTCATGACGGTGGATGCTTCTGCCGAGCAGGTTGCCTATATGCCGCTCGGTGGTTTCACCACTGTGGATATCGGCTGTGAGCGTGGCAACAACAGCTATAATATGGTCAACCGTATGGAGGCTCCGTTCTCGACCCAGTATATGCAGCTGTTTGAAACTCTGTGGAATGACAAAAGTAAAATGCAGGATGTCACCGAGGAAATTATCGATAGCATCAGCAGTGCCTATAATGAGAACGCTCCTGAGTTTATCTACTTCATGACACTGTACCATGTTTTCAGCGAATTCCTGGATGATATTTCAGAGGATGAACTGCCGAATGAAGCTACCGGGTTCAAAGAGAGCAAGATTTGGTCGATGCTGTATGACTTCCAGCGTGATGCCGTTCTCGCCATCATCAACAAACTGGAAAAATACAATGGCTGCATCCTGGCAGACAGCGTTGGTCTCGGTAAGACCTTCACTGCTTTGGCAGTTGTGAAATATTATGAAAATCGAAATAAGTCCGTTCTTGTCCTCTGCCCGAAAAAGTTGGCCGAGAACTGGAATACATATAAAGATAACTATGTGAATAACCCCATTGCTTCCGACCGCTTGAATTACGATGTTCTGTTCCACACAGACCTTTCTCGTAGTCACGGCACTTCCAACGGTCTTGACCTTGACCGTCTGAATTGGGGTAACTACGACCTGGTTGTTATCGATGAAAGCCATAACTTCCGAAACGGTATCGGTACGCACAGCAACACTGTGGAGAACCGCTATGTGAAGTTAATGGACAAGGTTATCCGCTCCGGTGTAAAAACCAAGGTGCTGATGCTTTCCGCTACTCCTGTTAACAACCGCTTTGTGGACTTGAAGAATCAGCTTGCGATTGCCTATGAGGGCGACTCCGAAAATATCAATTCCAGGCTGAATACCAAGAAGTCCATCGAGGACATTTTCAAGCAGGCACAGAAGGCGTTCAATGCCTGGGGTAAACTGCCTGCAGAGGAACGCTCCACGGATGCACTGCTCCGCACCCTTGATTTTGACTTCTTTGAAGTTCTGGACAGCGTAACCATCGCCCGCTCCAGAAAGCACATTGAAAAATACTATAACGCATCGGAAATCGGCAAATTCCCGGAACGGCTGCCGCCTATTTCCAAGCGTCCATGCCTCACCGATTTGGAGAGTGCGATAAACTATAATGAAATCTATGCCCAGCTGATGTTGCTGAACCTGTGCATCTATACACCATCCAATTACATCTTCCCAAGTAAGATGCAGAAGTATATGGAACTCACGCACAACAAGGGAGATAACCTTACGCAGAGTGGCCGTGAGCAAGGTATCCGCCGATTGATGAGCATTAACCTTCTGAAGCGTCTGGAAAGTTCCGTTCATTCTTTCCAGCTGACACTGACGAGAATCAAAGGTCTCATCGACAGCACCATTGATGATATCAACCGTTTTGAACAATACGGTGCCGCAGATATTACCATGTACGAGGCGCAGGAGTCCGAATTTGATATGGACGATGGCAACACCGACTATTTCTCCGTTGGCAAGAAGGTAAAAATCGACCTGGCCGATATGGATTATAAGACCTGGCGCACCGAACTGAAGCAGGATGCAGAGGTTTTGGAACTGCTGACACTTATGGTTGCGGATATCACCCCGGAGCATGACAGCAAGCTGCAGGAACTCCTGGCTCTTCTGTCTCAGAAAATTGAGAACCCGATTAACCCCGGAAATAAAAAGGTGCTTGTGTTCTCTGCATTTTCGGATACAGCAGAATATCTCTATGACAATATGAGTGCCTTTGTAAAGAAGAAATACGGTCTGAACACCGCTGTGATTACGGGCAGCATTGACGGCAAGACCACAATCAGCGGTTTCAAGGCAACCCTCAACAATGTACTGACCTGCTTCTCACCGAAGTCTAAAGGGCGGGATGTGCTGATGCCGAACAGCAAGGTGGATATTGATATTCTGATTGCCACCGACTGTATCTCCGAAGGTCAGAACCTGCAGGACTGCGACTATCTGGTGAACTATGATATCCACTGGAACCCGGTGCGTATTATTCAGCGTTTCGGACGTATTGACCGTATCGGCAGCACCAACGACACCATTCAGCTTGTGAACTTCTGGCCCGATCTTACGCTTGATGATTACATCAATCTGAAATCGAGAGTTGAGACCCGTATGAAGATTACGGTTATGACCTCCACGGGTGATGATGACCTCATCAATGCCGAAGAAAAAGGCGACCTGGAATACAGAAAGCAGCAGCTAAAACGCCTCCAGGAGGAAGTGGTCGATATCGAGGATATGTCCGAAGGTATCTCCATTATGGACTTGGGGCTGAACGAATTCCGTCTTGACCTTCTGGAATATGTGAAGACCCACGGCGATATGGATAAAAAGCCTCGTGGTCTCCACGCTGTTGTTCCTGCAACCGAAGAATTGCCGGAAGGCGTCATCTTCGTACTGAAGAACATCAACAAGAGCGTGAACATCGACAATCAGAATCGCATTCATCCGTTCTATATGGTTTATATCGGTATGGACGGAGAAATCATCTGCGATTATCTGAACCCGAAGAAACTGCTTGATGATGTGCGACTGCTTTGCCGTGGCAAGAGCGAACCAGTCCATGACCTCTGCCGTAAATTTAATGCAGAGACCGATGACGGCAGGGATATGGCAGAACTGTCCGAACTGTTGAGCGAAGCAATCAACTCCATCATCGATACCAAGGAAGAAAGTGATATCGACAGTCTGTTCTCCGCAGGCGGCACTTCTGCCCTCATGTCGGATATTTCCGGACTGGATGATTTTGAACTTATCTGTTTCCTTGTGGTTAAGTAAGGAGGTCGGATAATGCTCGGATTACCAAAAACAACGGAATTCAATAAACGAATTCCAAAACAAAAATTTTATGACAACCTTACCGTAACCCCGGCTCTGAAAAAGGTGTTCATAGACCAAATAAAAACAATCTACTGGTGCAATAAAATCGCAGCCTCTACCACCAACCTCGCTCCCGGCACTGCCGTAACGGAACTTGAGGTGTTTGAGGTAAAGCTGAACAGTCAGATACTGGATGACAGCTTTTTACGCCAGATCGACAAAGAAATACCGTACCACATTCTGTTCATCCTGGAGTATGAGGGCAAGTATAAAGCCATCATCGGATACAAAGAAGAATCCGGCGGCAACACAGCTTTTAAGGTAAACCGCTACTATTCCACCGAATGGATGGATGAGGACGCACTTCCGCTGAAACTGGAAGGTCTGTCCGTGGACAGTGTGTATGAAAACTTTGTCCGTCAGATTGCCGGAGATGCCCTTGCAGCATCCACTTCCGGCGAGACACTGAAAGAGGCCGTTGACCGTGATGAAAAGCGTCAGGCTCTTCAGACGCAGATTGCAAAGTTGCAAAAGAAAATCAAAAGCGAAAAGCAACTGAACAAGCAGATGGAACTGAATGCACATTTGAAGAAGCTGAAAAAAGAATTGGAGGTGTTGAAGTGATATGGCAAAATTAGATGATGCGTTTTTATCTTATGCCTGTGATATTCTTGCGGATACCAATGCAGGACTTAGCGGTATGAAAATTGTAGAGTATTGCAATTCGTATGCTATCGATTATAATCGCAAGACCCCTTATGGAGCATATCCCTTCGATGCTCCAAACAAAAGAACTGCTCTCAAAGAAAATCTTCGAGTTTTTGAGGCGGCAGAACAATTTCGTATTATCAAGGAACTCTGTGAAATTCCTGCGCTGTGTGACATTGAAAAGGTAAAGGAGTTGAAAATAAAACTCTTTACGCGATACGGAAATCTGGCGACCGAAAAAATCAGTGAAACGGAGTTAATACAGAAGACCAAACATTGGCTGTCAAAACACCCCAACGCTTTGAAGCAGTATGAAAGTGCGCTTGCTAAATACGAAGGTGGTATTTTTGAACGAAACACCCTGGATGACATGAGGCTCGCTTTTGAGTTGCTCGTCAAGGATGTTCTTGGCAATAACAAAAGTCTTGAGAACCAAATTCCAGAGATAGGCTCGGTACTTAAAACATCCGGTGCATCTGTCGAATTAAGAAACATGGTTCAACAAGTAATCAAGTATTACACAGACTTTCAGAATAATCATGTTAAGCACAATGACGCTGTAAATGGAAATGAAATCGAGTACATTATAGAGTTAACAAGTGTTGTCATGAAATTCTTAATCAAAATAACGGGAGGTTCCAACTAATGGATAAAATGAGAATGGAGTCCGTTGACATGACGGCTCAAAACATAGAGAGAATCGGTGCGTTGTTTCCAAACTGCATCACCGAAACCAAGGGCGAGGACGGCAAGCTGAAAAAAGCCATCAACTTTGACCTGCTCCGTCAGATGCTTTCCGGTGATGTTGTCGAGGGCGACGAAGCCTACGAATTTACCTGGGTTGGCAAAAAGGCTGCCATTGTAGAAGCCAACAAGCCTATCCGCAAGACCCTGCGCCCTTGCAAAGAGGACAGCGTTAATTGGGACACCACCGAGAATCTCTACATTGAGGGTGACAACCTGGAAGTTCTCAAGCTGTTGCAAGAAAGCTATCTCGGCAAGATTAAGATGATTTATATCGACCCACCGTACAATACCGGAAACGACTTCATCTATGCCGATGATTTCGTGCGCTCGCAGGAAGAAGAAAACGCACAGATGGGAATGTACGACGAGGACGAAAACCGCCTGTTCAAGAATACCGACACCAACGGACGGTTTCATTCCGACTGGTGTAGCATGATTTATTCACGACTGATGCTGGCGAGAAATCTGCTGACGGATGATGGGGTTATCTTTATCAGCATTGATGATAATGAAGTTGAAAACCTCAAGAAGATTTGTGATGAAGTATTTGGCGGGCAAAACTTCGTAGCACAGTTGGTATGGGAAAGAGCGTTCTCGCCAAAAAATGATGCACGCTTCATTTCGAACAGTCATGATTATGTGCTTATGTACGCAAAGAACATAACGCAGTTTGTTATTGGCAGATTGCCGAGAACTAAGGAAGCCAATGCTCGTTATTCAAATCCGGATAATGATCCGCGCGGAGTATGGATGTCGAGTGACATTTCGGTAAAAACCTATAATGCTGAGTGTGATTATCCTATTACCGCCCCTTCGGGGCGAGTAATAGAGCCTCCAGCAGGTCGCTGCTGGAGGCTCTCCAAAAAAGCATTTTTGGAGAGACTCCAAGATAATAGAATTTGGTTTGGTCCGGACGGAAACGGCGTTCCCAGAATAAAGCGATTTCTCACTGACTTAAAGCATGAAGGAATGGCACCGACTTCCATTATGTTCTTTAAGGATGTTGGTCACAGTCAAGAAGGTGCGCAAGAAGTTTCAAAACTTCTTGATGGTGGATTTTTTAGCGGGCCTAAACCGCAGCGTTTGATGCAACGGCTTCTTACCCTTGCAAACTTAAAAGCTGATTCTGTTGTACTTGATTTCTTTTCCGGTTCGGCTTCAACTGCTCATGCTGTCATGAGTAAAAACGCCGAGGATGGCGGACACCGCAAGTTCATTATGGTACAGCTCCCCGAAGAGTGCGATGAGCAGAGCGAAGCCTACAAAGCGGGCTACAAGAACATCTGTGAAATCGGCAAGGAGCGTATTCGCCGTGCTGGGGATAAGATCAAGTCGGAAAGCCCCCTGACCACGCAAGACCTTGACATCGGCTTCCGCGTCCTCAAGCTGGACGATACCAATATGAAGGACGTCTACTATGCCCCCGATGACTACGATCAGGGGATGCTCGCGGCACTGGAATCCAACATCAAGGAAGACCGTACTGACCTTGATTTGTTGTTCGGTTGCCTGCTTGAGTGGGGTCTGCCTCTATCCATGCCTTACACTTCCGAGGAAATCAGCGGTTGCACTGTTCACACCTACAATGATGGTGACTTGATTGCTTGTTTCGATGAGAACATTCCAGATGAGGTTGTAAAGACCATTGCAAAGCGTCAGCCGCTCCGTGCTGTGTTCCGTGACAGCAGCTTTAACGGCAGCCCTGCCAAAATCAATGTAACTGAGGTATTCAAGCTGTTAGCACCGGATACAAGAGTAAAAGTAATCTAAGGAAGGAGTCGGCTTTATGAAGCTACAATTTAAGCATCAAAAATTCCAAGCGGATGCTACAAAGGCTGTAGTGGATGTTTTTGCAGGTCAGCCGTATTTGACTCCTACCTATATGATGGACAAAGGCTATCAAGGACGAATGGAAGATGGTCAGACATATTCGCAGACATCATTGTCTGAGGAGACTGACTTCACAGGTTGGAGCAACCAGAAACTTGTGCCGGAACTTTCCGACCCGGTTATCCTGGAACATATTCAGAAAATCCAAAGAGCCAATCAGATTGCGCCCTCTCCGAAGTTGGAGGGCAGATTCAATCTGACCATTGAGATGGAAACAGGTGTCGGCAAAACCTACACCTATATCAAAACCATGTATGAACTGAACAAGCACTACGGCTGGAGTAAGTTTATTATTGTTGTGCCAAGCGTGGCAATCCGTGAGGGCGTGTATAAGTCCTTCCAGATGACTCAAGAGCATTTTGCGGAAGAATACGGCAAGAAAGTCAGATTCTTTATCTACAACTCCGCCCAGCTGACAGAGATTGACCGCTTTGCATCAGATAATTCCATCAATGTCATGATTATTAATTCCCAGGCATTCAATGCCAAGGGCAAGGATGCCAGAAGAATTTACATGAAACTGGACGAGTTCCGTTCCCGCCGCCCCATTGATATTATTGCCAAGACAAATCCGATTCTGATTATTGACGAACCGCAGTCCGTTGAAGGCAAGCAGACCAAGGAGCGTTTGAAGGAATTCTGCCCTCTGTTTACCCTCCGCTATTCCGCAACCCATAAGTCGGACAGCATCTACAACATGGTTTACCGTCTGGATGCAATGGAGGCATACAACAAGCGTCTGGTTAAGAAAATTGCCGTGAAAGGTATCACCGAAACGGGCAGCACTGCCACCGACAGTTATGTATATCTGGAAAGCATCAACCTTTCCAAGAAAGACCCTACTGCTACCATTCAGTTTGATATGAAGGGTGCAAACGGTTTCCGCAAGGTCAGCCGTACAGTGGGCATTGGCTTCAACCTGTATGACAACTCTGGTCACATGGAGGAATACAAGAATAACTTTGTAGTAAAATCCATTGACGGCAGAGATGATTCCCTGGAATTTCTCAACGGCATCAAGCTGTTTGCAGGAGATGTGATTGGCAAGGTGGATGAAAATCAGCTGCGCCGTATCCAGATTCGTGAAACCATTCTCTCTCACATTCAGCGTGAGCGTCAGCTGTTCTACAAGGGCATTAAGGTGCTTTCCCTGTTCTTCATTGACGAGGTTGCCAAGTACAAGGTGTACGATGCAGCCGGACAGCCTGGTAACGGTATCTATGCCCAAATGTTCGAGGAAGAATATGAGGATGTGATTAACAACCTCCAGCTTGCCATCGGTGAGGACGAGTATATCAGCTATCTGAAAGCAATCAAGCCTTCCGCAACCCACGCAGGTTATTTCTCCGTGGATAAGAAAGGCAAAATGATTAACAGTAAGGTTGCCAGAAAGGAAACCACTTCTGACGATATCGATGCCTACGATTTGATTATGAAGAACAAGGAACTGCTTTTGGACCGCAATCCGAAGCGTTCTCCGGTGCGCTTCATTTTCTCCCATTCTGCTCTGCGTGAAGGCTGGGATAACCCGAATGTGTTCCAGATTTGTACCTTGAAACAGTCCGGCTCGGATGTAAGAAAGCGTCAGGAAGTTGGCCGTGGTCTGCGTCTGTGCGTCAACCAGGACGGTGAGCGTATGGACTCAGGCGTTCTTGGAAATGATGTACACAACATCAATGTCCTGACCGTCATTGCCAGTGAGTCCTATGACAGCTTTGCAAAGGGGCTCCAGTCCGAATTGGCGGATGCTGTTGCAAACCGTCCGAAGGCTGTTACACCGGAACTCTTCATGGGCAAGACCATCACCGATGCCCAGGGCAATACGGATGTGATCACCGACGATGTTGCACGGGAAATCTATGTGGGTCTTCGTATGGAGGGCTACATTGATAAACAGGGCACACTTACCGACAAGTATTATGAAGATAAGGCAAACGGTGAAATCAAGCTGACAGATGAAGTCGCAGGCTCTACCGAAAGCGTGATTGGTATCATTGATTCCATCTACGATGCCAAAGCCATGCAGCCTGAAAATGCAAGAAGCAATAACATCGAACTCACTGTAGATGAGGATAAACTGGCAATGCCGGAGTTCAAAGCACTGTGGAACCGAATCAATGCCAAGAGTGTTTATGTGGTTGATTTTGATACGGACGAACTGGTGCGCAAATCCATTGATGCTCTGGACAGAAAACTCCGTGTATCCAAGATTTACTTCAAGGTGGAAACCGGTGCTATGGAGCAGATTAAATCCAAGGCAGAACTGGAAAGTGGCGCATCCTTTGTAAAGGAAACATCCGGCAGCTACGGTGCTACCATTCATGCCAGCAATAATGTGAAGTATGATTTGGTAGGCAAACTGGTAGATGAAACCGGGCTGACTCGTAAGGCAGTTATTGCCATTCTAAGGGGCATCCAGCCGTCCGTGTTCGACCAGTTCAAGGACAACCCGGAAGAATTCATCATTAAGGCGGCAGGTCTTATCAACGATGAAAAGGCAACGGCTGTCATCGAGCATATTACCTACGATGTTCTGGATGAGCGCTACGGCACGGATATCTTTACCGAACCAACCATCAAGGGCAAGCTGGGCGTCAATGCTATGAAGGCAAACCGCCACTTATATGACCATATTGTTTACGACTCTACCAATGAGCGTGACTTTGCCACTGACCTGGATACCAATCAGGATGTTGCGGTCTACGTAAAACTCCCGGATGGCTTCTATATCTCCACTCCGGTTGGTAAATACAACCCGGACTGGGCAATTGCTTTCTATGAAGGCACAGTTAAACACATTTATTTTGTGGCAGAAACCAAGGGTTCCATGTCTTCTATGCAGCTCCGTCTGATTGAGCAGTCCAAAATCCACTGTGCAAGAGAGCATTTCAAGGCTATCAGCAGCGATAACGTGGTCTATGATGTGGTGGACAGCTATAAGAGCCTGATGGAAAAAGTAATGAGATAACGGAAAGGAGGCCGCAGTTATGGCGCAACATTTATCCGTAAGAGTGCCCTGGAAAGACAACGGGTATTCCGGTCTGGTATGCAATAAGCCATGTTATAACAATGCCTGTCTGCGATTGAGCAATATCGCAGACAGCCGTAATGATGAACTTGAGGACTCCCTTCACGGTTGTCCCATATTCGGTCATGAAGCAGAAATTCCGTGCCTGTCAGAGGGCGGCTGTTTCATGTCCTCTGATACATATAAAAAGACTACGATTCATCCATATAAAAAAGGAAACAGCGGGTCTCACGGTCATTTCCTCGAAACCGACCTGATTTATCCTCCGTACTCTCTCCCTGCAAGACCATTCTCGTGGACCATGCTGAAGAAAAACGAAAACGGCTGTGAGCGAACCATCTTTGATTTGGCTCAAAAACACGGCATTGATTATCGTGAGGAACGGGAGCCTAATTTGGGCTTTTCAACCAACTGGGTGCAGGATGCGACCAACCAGCGTGAAATCTTCCGTGTGTTTTATGAGGATGTGAAGGTTAATGAATCCCTTGTGATTCCTTATGCAAAGCAGGTTCCGTTCATCGATGATGCCAAGCGTGTGGTCATGGGAATAGGCTATATCACATCGATCACCGAACCGCCGGAACACAATCATACCGACGCAGGAGAATTACGCTCTATTTTGTGGGAAACAATGCTCGGTCACTCAATTCGTGATGACCGGAGCAACGGTTTTCTTCTGCCGTACCGTGAAATGATGGAATACGCAGAGGAACACCCGGAATTTGATATGCGCAGCATTACCGTTTTTGCAGAGGATGACTACTTTGAGGAATTCTCCTACGCAACGGAGCAGCTTTCATACGATGCCGTAATCAGTGTCCTCCTGCAAACCATAAAGGTACTTGAGATTATCAAGGAGTGCATTCCGGGCAACTGGAGCCAGTGCATTGCATGGACTAAGGCAAGGCTGTCAGAGGTATGGCGTGACCGTGGTCCATTCCCCGGACTTGGTTCCATGCTGTCTGCTGTAGGATTCCGCTGCGGTGAAATCATGGCGAAGGAACTGAAAAAACATATCCAGGACCCGGCGCAATATGAGTCCGTACTGAATGCGGCACTTGCTGCACCGAAGGACTATTTCACGCCTGCTGTTCTAAGAAGCCTTGGAAGAACTGAGTTGGAAACCTATAAAGCACTGCCAAAAAAACGCCGCA
>OJMO01001860.1_pt1 | contig 12423 bp, 14 predicted proteins | sample 1597241 | NCBI WGS metagenome assembly OJMO01 (sample SAMEA2452129, study PRJEB22498) | human gut metagenome | biome: human feces; feature: human gut; material: feces | place: Australia | collected 2012 | reverse complement strand
CAATGGCAGAGCGCAGCCAGGTGATGGAAGGAGCACCTGCATAGGCACTTGCAGCGATTTTGAGATTTTCAATATCCGCCCAGTGCTTTAACCCCGGACTATCCTGGAATGGTCCGGCAGAAGTATCAATGAGCCTGCGTTTGCTATAGGGACGCTGCTTATAATCGGTCCGCTGTTGATCCCTGGTTTCGATCCGTTCTTTGATCTTTTCTCTGGTGTAAGCAGCACCCAGAGATCTGGAGCTTCCCCGTACGAACCGTTCCCTGTCAGCAGGACGGAAGGAAATGTATTTCACAGATTCCTGAAAGGATTCCCCTTTGATTTCATATCCTTTTTGTTTTATCAGACGGATAAAGTCATCATAGGTGTTGGATAGTCTGATCACAGCATCAATATCTTTCCGGAGCAGGTCTTTCCATGAGGTTCCGCTGTGGGAAGCCTCCCATTCCTCGTACTGCTTTCCACGGCGCTGTCCCGGTACAATGACGGACAGATGGTGTTCGGAGCATAGCTCATCACTGAGTGTCCGGATCCGGTAATAATTGCGTCTGCAGGTATTGTATTTGCGATGGCTGATGTTGTCCGTGGCACAGAAAATAATGTGGTTGTGCACATGGTCTTTTTCAATGTGGGTCGCAAGCACATATGAGTATTTCCCTTCCAGCAGCCAGTCGGCAAGCTCCGTTCCAATTTGATGCGCTTCTTCAAAAGAGACTTCCCCGGGGGCAAAGGACTGTATTAAGTGGTGCGCCAGATTCCCATCGTTACCGGTGGTTTTCCCGTTTGCAAAAGCAAATTCCAGGGCGGCGGTTCTGGCAGAACAGCCATAGGATGAAACAAACAATTCACCGTCCGTTTTGTCGGGATTACAGATGTATGCTATCGAGCGGTCAACGGTTGCTTTGATAGCATGGATGCGTGTGTATGCCATATTTTTTCCATGATCTCCTTTATTTCCCTGATGTCCTCCGGATAAAGATTCCCGGTTGTGTTGGCTCTCTTCGTGATCTGGTTTAACAGACCTCCGATCCGGGAAAGCTCCACGGAATAGTCATGGAGATACCGGTAGTCCACCTCATAGACATAGCCGTAAATGATCAGATTCCGCAGATAAGCGGACTGACTGTTCAGACCGGACAGTCTGGTCTTATTTTCTAAAATATATTTTTCATCGTCACTCAGATAGAGCGTTAGTTTATTTTTCCTGGTTCGGTTTGCCATAGCCTTTGACCTTTCTTTCTTCATGGGGGTTAGGGGGAGAATCCCCTTATGTGTACGGACATATCCAATGCTTGCTGTTCTTGTGCAAATCCCCTTTGGAGATTTGCGGGTTTTGGCTGCAAAGGCAGCCGGTATAAAACCCTCCTCCAGGAAATTATTGTATCAGCAGAAAAGGAGTTTGAATGGCTCAAACCAAAAAAGGATGACGCAAAACCAAAAAAGGACGGAGATATTCTTTCATTCTGTTGGTAGAATAAAAGTGCAAAGAGGGGGGAACGCATGTCCTATGAAATTACAAAAGCAGATTTGCAGGAGATTGGAGAGCGTGTCAAACAGATTCAGAAGCTGGCAGCGTTAACAAACTTTGAGATAGCGACTCTGTTAGGCATATCAGAAATTCAATACGATAAACTTCTTCGTGGAGTCAGCATGATCACCGAAGACAAATTCTTAAGGTTACACAGGGAGCTTGGGGTTAGTCTGGATTTTCTGTTCACAGGATACGAGAGGGAAGGTAAGTTCATATCCGGGGAAGGAAAGATTCTGACAGATGTGGATTTCTATATTTTTTCAAACGAGATCGCCAACTATGTCAAGCAGCTGCCTCTGGAACGGAAGAAACAGAAGATGATGGAAATGGTAATCATGTTCCACAAAATCTTTGAAACGATATAAACAGATTTCATCATTCACAGAAAGCACACAAGAAGTTTGACAACTGTTTTTCCTTGTGTGCTTTTATGACTGATGAGGTCATGAAATGATACAGAAGGCAGAAGAGATTCTGCCTGCCGCACCTTGACAATTGAATAGGTAAATGCATACAGGACGTGTGGAATATGTGGAGCCACTATGCGGACACGCCGGGAGCAACCTGCTTTCTTTTTATCAATGCAATATATAATAGGAAGTGTAAGCGATGGAATACGGAAACAGCGTATTGAAGTAAGGTTTGGAGCGATCAATGTCTGGCAAAATGCACAGCAGTTGTGTGGGCGGGGATATATATTTTTAATAATGATACTTCCGGATTGTAAAGAGACCTTCAGTCCGGTCAATCTGAATGACGGTGCAAGACCGATGTGGACAGAGTAATGACCTGTCACCTGTATGGCATTTTTAATTATCTGCTGATAAAAGTGCATTGATTTAAATGGATGTATTTTTATTGGCAGATAATGCCAATTAGAAAAACAGAAGGAGAAGACATATGGGAGATACTGTAATTGTGAAAGAATGGAAGAAATTCCGCAGATACAAAGATGGAGCAGCGTATTACGGATTTAGTCAAAGCATATTTGAGCGGTTGGCTAAAGATGCAGGGGCAATTTATAAAGTAAATAAAGTCGTACTTGTTAATTGTGAAATCTTTGAAAAGTATTTGGAAGGCTTCAGACTTGATGGGTACAACTAAAATAATCTTTTGATTCTAATTTTTGTTGACATTTTTGTCATACAAAAATATAATGGTCCTTAGGAGGAATGAGTATGTCAAAAGCAGGACGTCCAAAGGCAGATATAAAAAAAGAAAAAGTAGTAAGTATAAGGATGAAGCCGGAGGATTATGCAAAAGTTAAGAGATATGCGGAAGCCTCTAAAAAGACCATTACACAAGTGATGCAGGAAGGTGTTACAAAATTGTTAGATGAAAAAGAGTAGCATATACTAGGAACTTCTCCAACCGTTAAGGAAAGGAGAAATTTTATGGCATCACGAAAAGACAAAAAAGGCAGAGTGCTCCGAAAGGGGGAATCATTCAGAATTACGGATGAGATGTATGTCTATACTTATACCGATCCATTTGGTAAAAGGAGATATACATATTCAAAAGATTTGATAAAGCTTCGTGAGAAAGAAGAACAATTAAAACGTAATCAGATGGATGGGTTAGATTCATATGTCGCTGGAACTGCGGATCTGAATTTTTTGTTTGATAGATATATGTCTATTAAAACAGAGCTTCGTATGTCAACCAAAGCTAACTATCAGGAAATGTATGATCGGTACGTCAGGAATGAATTTGGAAAAAAGAAAATCGGAGAAATTAAGTATAGTGACGTTCTTTTCTTCTATAATTATTTGATAACAGACAAGAACTTACATATTGGGTCAGTTCAGTATATTCAAAGACTCATTCGCCCTTCACTTGAATTGGCGGTAAGGGATAACATTATCAGAGGTAATCCTGCAAATGGAGTGATTCAGCAACTCAAAAAAAGAAAAGAAGGCGGCAGCGCATATGTCCGGCATGCATTGACCTTAGAGCAGCAAAGAGCATTTCTTTCATTTATTGACGAGAACCCATTGTATTTTCGGTGGAAACCATTGTTTACATTACTGATTGGTACAGGGTGTAGAATTGGTGAGCTTGTAGGACTGCGATGGGAAGATGTTGATATGGAAAAGCGTGTGATTGACATTAACCATTCATTGTTTTACTTTGCAGGAAGAAGAAATAAGACTGCACAAAAATGGGTTGTCAATGAGCCTAAGACAGAAGCAGGGAAACGTGTGATACCGATGGTAGACACGGTCTACACTGCACTGATGGAAGAAAAGTCAAGGCAGGATGAAGAAGGCATTGTATGTAAATCAAAGGTTGATGAAATGACAGGCTTTATCTTTTGCAATAGATTTAATGAAATCTACACGCCGGAATCTATTAACAGGGAATTAAAAAGGATTATTGAGAATCACAACGCAACCGAGGAAGTCAGAGCTGTCAAAGAAAGACGAGAGGCAGTATTGCTTCCACATTTTACCTGTCACCATCTGAGACATACTTTTTGTACCAGATTATGCGAAGCAGATGTCCATATCAAAGTAATTCAAACAATAATGGGGCATAAGGATATTCAGACAACAATGGATATCTATGCGGAGGTAACAGAGTGGAAAAAGAAAGAATCACTCAATGAAGTTTTTAATGAAATGAAGTTATTTTAGTATGATTGAGAAGTCCTTTGGACTTCAGGTGCAACACGAAAAAGCTAAGTGCAGCACAAATGCAACAAAAGTGGCTAAAACAGTACAAAATACTACATTATATTACAGAATAAGATATCAGCTAACTCCTTGAATAATCAGTAATATTTAATAATATGGTATTCTGATTAATTCTGGAGGAGAAACAGACCATCGTGGCATTAGGCGCCGGAAGCATCACCAAGCGGGTCTTCCCCGACGGACGGATCGAACGGTGTGATAATGTCAAGGATGTAGGGCTGTATATTGAGAAGATTGATGAGATGATTGAACGGAAGAAGGAACTGTTCGCAGAGTGATAGTAATTCTCTTTGTGAGCGTTGCGTCGGGACAGTCAGTGGAAATCTTGTTTGTATTTAAATCGCCGTTTTGGACGAAAAAAATACAAAAATGTGGAATTTTACCGTTTGAAAAGTCTCCATTTTCGCTATATAAGCAAAATAAGTAAATTCCGTACAAAAATTTCTGATTTGGGAAATTTTTTGTATGGAATTTGTCGTTTTTATGCTATTTACACCAAAACAACCTTGACTTTACAGGTGCAGACCAAGCTCTCTCGCAAGAGAGAGCTTTTGGGATGCTATATACCCGCTGATTTTTTCGTTACACAAAAATCGCATTTCGTTACAAAGGATTGAATTTCAAAGGAAAAGTGGCGATATAAAAAAGGAAATGTTTGAATGGAATAAGATCCGGGGGAGTAGAAGACGAATGCTGAAAATAGCAATATGTGACGATGAACAGCCCATAAGAGAATACCTGAAAAGGCTGGTAGAGAAATGTACGGAGGGGGAAATCCGACTGTTTGCCGACGGCGGAGAACTGTTGGCGGATCCGACGGCGTTTGACCTGATCCTGTTAGATATTTCCCTGAACCGGGAGCAGAATGCGGCGGAACCGGACGGTATGGAGACGGCCAGAAAGATCCGGGAAAGGTCGGATGCACTGATTATCTTCGTGACGGCCTTACGTGAATATGTGTTTGAAGGCTATGATGTGGGGGCATTTCATTATCTTTTGAAGCCTATCGATGAGCAGAAGTTCACAGAAGTCATGGACAGGGCAATCTGCCAGATCCGGAGTAAAAAGAATGTTGAACCGCTGGTTATAAAAGTAGGCGGCAACTATGTCAGGATTCCTGTGGATGATATCCTCTATGCCGAGAACCAGGCCAGAAAAATTATGCTGCACACCAAGTCAAAGAAGGAGCCCTACTGTTTTTATGAAAAAATGGAAGTGCTGGAGCAGAAGCTGGGAGATCGCTTTTTCCGCTCCCATCGGGGATTTCTTGTGAATCTGCAGGAGGTCGCCCGGTATGACAACAGCAACATAGAATTGAAAAACGGTGAGAGCGTATTTTTAGCAAAACAGAAATACAATGACTTTGTCACCGCATACATGAAGTATCTGAGAAAAGTGTAAGCGGTGATGCTTCAGAAAGGAATCAGCGGGGGATGGGCCTGCTGATTTTTTGATGTTTCGTTACATGAAAAGATCGGTTCGTTACAAGACATATTAAGGGTGAAAGAAAAGCGGCGATATAGAAGACAGAGAGAAAAAATTGCAGATCAAAGGAGGTCGCAAAATGAGGATCACAACCCAAATGCTGGCAAATTCCGCAGCAAAAAGCGGGATTCCCATTCAGAGAACGTCGCTCTTGGACATTATCAATAACAAGTCATCCCAGAACCTGCTGGGAACCATCGGGAAGAGCATGAACACCACAAGTACCGGTGCCACGGACATTCTGAGGAAAAATAATTATGCAAAGCTGGAGGATCTGTCGGAGAAGTTGAGCCAATCTGCGTCAAAGCTTGCAGGCAGCGATAAGGATTCCATCTACGACAAGGCAAAAGAGAGCGGAGACACCACGGACATCCTGAGTGATGTGAACAAAATGGTGGAAGCGTACAATGCTACCATGAAGCAGCTTAAGACCACCGGCGGAATCATGAATGAATTTTACCAGCAACAGTTAAAAAACATTCCAGCGGGCAGTAAAGAATCACTGGAAAGTATAGGAATCAGTCAGGCAAAGGACGGAAGCCTGATCGTGGACGAGAAAGTATTCCGGAATGCGGATGCGGATACCTTACAGAAGGTACTGGGAGGAGAGAATGGCATCGCCCCCAAAATAGGATTTCTCGGTGAGCACATCAATAAGAATGCTTCCGAAAATGTGGTCAGCGCATCCAACCGGTATGGTTCCAATGGGGCAACCTATATGGAAGCTTTTGAGGCTAACAAGTATAATTTCTTTGGGTAAGATTGTGTTGTAAAAAAGGCATTGAATTTCAAAAAAAATTGAGATACAGTGCCTTTTTGCATATCTGAAATGCAGACCGAATTCTGGCATTAACATTTCTGCATCAATTCAAAAACATTTCTACAAAACTTCCGGGATACATAATATACAGGATAGGAAAATCGAAGTATAATAAATAAAAAAGTATAGGATACCTCGGAAAGGGATAACAAATGAGAATATTAGAAATTATATTGCCGGTACTTGTCATGCTGGTTCTCGGTATGGCATGCAGAAAATTAAAGTTACTTACCAAAAGCGGAATAGATAATATGAAACTGCTGGTAACCAATATCATGCTTCCGGTGGCAATCTTTCATGCACTGGCCACAGCGGATTACAGTGTGAAGACCTGGAAACTGGTGGGGATTATGTTCGTTATGCTGGTGGTATCTTTCGGAGTAGGATTTCTGTTGAAGCCGCTTATGAACGGAGAATACCGCAAGTACCTGCCGTTTATGGTCAGTGTATATGAGGGTGGCCTCATGGCGTATCCTTTGTATACCAGTCTGTGCGGGCAGGAAAATCTCTCACAGATCGCAGTACTGGATATTGCAGGACTTTTGTTTGGATTCAGCATCTATATGGGGATGCTGGGACAGGTGGAAAACGGAGAGAAGATCAATGCAAAGAAACTATGTATGAGTGCATTCCACACACCGGCATTTATTGCAAGTGTGCTTGGAATCCTGGCAGGACTGTCCAAGGTGGTGATTTGCCTGATCGACAGTCCCTTCGGCGGTGCATATCTGGCGGTGGAAGGGATCCTTACCACATCCGTGACAGCAATCATTCTGATCGTTGTGGGATATAGCATGGAACTGACAAAGGAACTGATCCGGCCATGCCTGAAGACAATCCTAATGAGAGTTCTGCTACAGACACTTATGGCAATTGGAGTGCTGTGGGCAGTGCATTTGTGGATAGGAGATAACATGCTGTTGAATCTTGCCATCATTTCCTATATGTCGGCACCGGCCACTTTCAGCATGCAGACTTTTCTGAAAAAGGAAGAGGGCAGTGCCTATGTATCAACAACCAATTCTATGTACTGTATGGTGTCGATTCTGGTATATATCATTCTGGCAGCAGTGGTTTATTAGAAGTGTGAAAAAGGCAAGCAGGATAATTATATATATCCCTAAAAGCAGGATTTGAGAATATCTGCAAATTCTTCGATATAATATTCGGAATTATCTTTTTCCCAGAAGGCACAATATGTTTTTTTGACAGGAACCTGGTTCCTTACAAGCGGTATCCTGCTGTCCGGTCTGGTTGATGACAAGAATGCAGGGGGTATTTTTTAAATCTTCGGTTTCCAGGGAACTTAATTTACTGAGTGGATTTTTGGAGGAAAGTTCAATATAAATTTTACTTTCTGCCAGTACTTCATTATTATACGCATCCGAAAAAGCTCTTCTCTGGTTGTTGATGGCAAGATCAACAGCGTCATTTTTCCATAGCATGATACAATTCTTCATGACTTCTCACCATAATTTTTACTTCTATGGTAGGATATTAATAACTTAATCTCTTGATAAATAAGTGGTCGTTTACTATAGTAAAAAGTAATCGGTCACTTATTTTATTCTGAGGAAGGGAAAAACATTTATGATAAAACCTAACCCCGATTCCTGTCATCTCCTGCTGGACAGCAGGCTTGCGAACGAGGAAGTACAGAAAAATCCATACACTTACAATAACATCAGAGAAGTCCTGTCGGATGGAGCACTAAACGCAGCAACTGTGGAACACCCGGTGACGGTCTACATTGCTCCCGGCATCTATTGGCTGGAGGATCCGCAGTCGGAGGCGGTGATCGTAAGGGAGGATCCGAAGGATCTTTACCCTTACGGATGCAAGGTAAACTGCGCAAATCTGAAATTGGTGGGGCTGTCGGAGAACCCGGAGGATGTGGTGATTGCCGCCAACCGGGGGAACGACCATGGAGCGAAGGGGAATTATACTCTGTTCCATTTTTCGGGGGAACAATTGGAGATGGAAAACCTGACTCTGGGGAATTATTGCTGTGTGGATCTGGATTATGCATTGGATCCTGCGCAGTCTGTGAAAAAGAGGACAGAAGCCATTACGCAGGCACAGCTGGCGGATACGAATGCCGATAAGTTCCATGCGAAGAATTGCCGGTTTGTCAGTCGTCTGAACCTGTATCCCGTATGTGGCGCGGGCAGAAGCCTGTATGAACATTGTCATTTTGAACAGACGGACGATGCTCTGAATGGAAATGCAGTGTACCTGGACTGTGAGTTTGATTTTTACAGCGGAATGCCGATCTATCAGGCTTCCGGTACGGGAGCGGTATTCTTAAACTGTACATTTCATTGTAAATATCCACAGGATGGGGAGACTCACGCACAGTATTTTACAAAAGTCGGAGGACAGATCGCACTGATCGACAGCAGCTTCGCAGGTCTGCCGGACACCAAAGTTGCGGTCTTGTGGACGAAATATCCTTCCGTAGCATTGAAGTGCTATCAGGCGAATGTGACATATCCGGAAAGCCGGTTTACGCCTCCGGAGGTTGCAGATTCCCATACGGTGGACATTGACGAAAAGATGCTGGCAGAGGCCTACTATATCCGTAAGGATGGAGAAACGATCTACAATGTCTATAATCTGCTGGGCGGGAAAGACGACTGGGACCCGTTGGGGAACGGAGAAGTGATCCGCTTTGCCGGAAAAACAGATATTCCTACACAGCTTCTGCTGGAGTCAGAGGCTTTTGAACTGGAAGCAGGCGGATCTTCCATAAATATAAAGGGAAAATGCCTGACCTTTGATGGGCGTGAGAGGAAGTGTGAGATACATTTTAAAATAGAAGGAGACAGTGCAGACTCCATAGAAATACAGCGTGTGTCGGAGGGGAGCTGTCTGCTGCAACTGAAAGACAGTAATATAGACCATGAGACGGAAGTAGTACTCACGGCGCAGACCAAAGAGGGATTGCAGACCGGTGCGTATGTCAGAATTCATCCCCGGAAAGTGGCGGCACCAAGGCTTACGGGCAATCCGGTGATCTGTCTTGAAGGCAAAATGCTGCGGCTGTCTTATGATTTTACGGAAGCGGAGAATGACTGCTCGGATATTATCTGGTATCGAAGCAGAAACATTCGGGGAGAGGACAAAATCGTGACGGCAATCTCCCAACCGGATCAGCCGGAGAAAGTTTATGCCCTCACCGGAGATGATGTGGGATATTATATTTTCGCACAGATAAGACCCAGAACGAATCGCAGCGAATACGGGGAAGCAGTGCAGTGCTTTTATGAAAAAGCTATTTCGCCGGAAGATGTGGAAACAGACAGGATCTGGACAGATTTTCATAACCTTCCTCTTTACAGCCATACCGGAAACGAAAAAGGTGTATGGAATTTTGATGCGAAGCGTCCGGCGGATACCTGTGATTTTGAAAAGTGGGACCGGGAAAAGACGCAGGTCTCCTGGCACTACGGTGCAACAGGGGACGGCAGTAAGGGCGAAGGGCTCTATCAGGGAATTCAGGGGGCCAGGATCCGCTATACGCCGACCACGGCACCGGAGATGGGAACGGAAACCAAACGGAATATGGAAGTCCTGTTGGAAGCCGATCCGGCAAAGTCTGCCGGACAGGGTTTTGGCAGCGCCGGACAGTATCTGGATGTCTGCATCAAGACGGACACGGACACTCTGGACGGTTATGGACTTCGGATCATCCGTACGGCGGCCCATTCCGATGCGGTATCCATGTATCTGATACAGTATGTGCGTGGACAGGCGCAGTGCATTTCCCGCGAGGTCGTGACAAACTGCTTTGTAACGGGATGCAGAATTTGGGTGCGGTATGAGAACGGAATATTATCGGCAAAAGCATGGACGGTTACGGAACCTACGGTGGTACAGCAGGAAAGGGGCTATGCCCGGGGAGTGGAGCTTACGGCAGAAGTAGGCAGAAGAGAAAATGCCGAAAACACCGGACTACTGATCTGGCACACCGGATCGTTGGGAACGGAGAACTGGAGAAATACCACGATGTTACATGGCGTAAGCATTCTTTATTTTTAAAAATTTCAGACTGCATCGGGCAAAATGAAAGATGAACTGGTCGACAGTACCTATCTGCGGCTGAAAGCATGTGCTACATCAGTGGAGCAGTATTTCACATGGGATATCCGTGAGGATATTCTGGAAAAGGATGATATCAGTTATCAGTTTATAGATTCTTTGCAGGATGAGCATATTGAACAGACGCTTTTCATGGAGGATGAGAGATTTATTACTTCCATTGTGGACAAGGATGGGAACAGGGCAGAAGGAACCAAGGCTGATCCACAGATATGGGAGACGGTCAGAGCCGGTAACGATTATGAAACTGATGGAGTAGAGATTCAGGGAGAAGAATATTATGTCTATTATATGCCGGTATGTTCCGATGACGGAGAGATTCTGGGAATGGCTTTTGCCGGAGAACGGGAGAGCATAGTTCAGGATGCAATATCCGACATGTTAAGAAGTCTGGTTCTGCGCTCAGTATGTCTGAATGTTCTTTTTATTGCTGTCATGGTTTATCTGTCATTCAAAATACGAAAACCATTACTGACGACCGCAGAATATATTGACCAAATTGCCAATGGTAATCTGTCAGGCAATCTTGAAGTGAAATCTGTGATCCGTGAAGTGACCACTCTGATCCGGGCATCTGTCAGCATGAGGGATAAATTGAACAGTATTGTCACCGAGGTGGATGGACATGCTGCACAATTGGATAGCAGCATGGAATTATTAAATACATTGGCATCTGCAAGCAGTAAGGGAACCAACCAGATCAGACAGGCCGTGGACGAGCTGGCTGCAACCGCTGCATCACTGGCAGAGAATGTACAGACTGTTAATTCCAGAATGTTGGAGATGGGGGACAATGTTAATGCGATCCATTCGGAGACAGTAACATTGAATGAGAATTCCAATAAAATGGATCGTGCCAATCGTAATGCTTCAGAATCCATGAATCTGGTGCTGGAAAGCTCGCATACCTCTTCGGACATTATTACTGAGATGATCGTACAGGTAAAGGCAACCAATGAGGCCATTGCATCCATTAGTAAAGCAGTGGAACTGATTTCTGATATTACCGCACAGACGAATCTATTGTCATTGAATGCTTCCATTGAAGCAGCGAGGGCAGGACAGGCAGGCAAAGGCTTCGCTGTGGTCGCTACAGAGATCAAACAGCTCGCCGAACAGAGCAGCCAGAGTGCGGATACGATCAAGAAAATTGCTGATGATATTCTCGAAAAATCTAATAAATCTGTAGAGTTAACTGAACGGATGCGTGCACTGGCAGAAAAAGAGCAGGCAGACATCGGAGGTGCCAAGAATGGTTTTGATGCTCTGAGCCAGATTATTGAGGCTAATGTTACGACAGCTGGAATTATTGCGGAAAAAACGAAGAATCTGGAGGAATTGAAACAGACTATTATAAATAGTATAACAGAACTGAGTGCGATCAGTGAAGAGAATGCAGCCAGCAACGAGGAAGTAACGGCAAACGTATCTGATATCGCAGAAGCAGTTAACAAAATTTCGGACGATACAGGAACAATTAAAAAGGCATCCACGGATCTGGAAGAGTTGATGCAGTATTTTAAGTAGTTTGAGATATTTGGAGATATTCGTGGACGGGTGCTGCTTTATGTGCTATTATACAGAATGTCATCAGAAAACAGTAATTGTAGGAAGTAACAGGGATTATAATGAAAAAAAGAATGTTCATGGCACTGGCGGTAGCTCTCACCGGAGTCAGTATGGTGGTGGCAGCAGGAAACGGAGAACTAAAAATACAGAGTGAAGCCTCGATACAGAAAGTACATGCGGCAGAAATACATCAGATCGGTGTCGAGCCGATCCCGGCTACC
>OJMO01001854.1_pt1 | contig 12448 bp, 10 predicted proteins | sample 1597241 | NCBI WGS metagenome assembly OJMO01 (sample SAMEA2452129, study PRJEB22498) | human gut metagenome | biome: human feces; feature: human gut; material: feces | place: Australia | collected 2012 | reverse complement strand
AACTCTTTATGGCAATCCCCGGCAAGGTCAATTTCCTTCAGATGGGCAGATACGGGGAGTTCTCTGAGCAAACCTACCGTAATAACTTCGAAAATGAGCCATACCCCTCCTCCTCGCAGAACTTCTTCATCGAGCGGCCACGGCCGTTCTGGTTGTAGTGCTTGAGCGCGAACGCGTAGTTGATTGTCGGATCTTCCTTCATCTTTGACTCTGTTTTTGGTTTGAGACAAAGATGCGCAGACTTGTTCAGAACTCAATGCGGAAATGTGGACGCGTACCTCCCGCACTTTGATATCGCGGCCTGAGGATCTGGTCGCGGCCGGCGCCTCCGGTTCGCCTTCTTCAGGGCGGCCCATCACCTCCACCTCCACGATCTTCTTGCGGATGTTACGGACAAAGTTGTCCATCACCCTTTAGGTAACGTTGTTCCTGTCGCAGAACGCCCGCATCGCCATACCGCGCGGCACCCACTCACTCTGGTACTCCACATAGAAACGCTCCAAGTCTTCGCTGCTGTACATTGGTCTCATTTTTCCGGCTAAGGTAAGGGGCTTTTCTCCGGGTCCAAAATTTGACCACTAACCTGATAGTTACCGAAGTCCAGTGAAATTAATAGTATGAGGACACGATTTCTAGTTGCCACCGATTGAAAAGATTGAGAGTCTGTTTGCTTTGCCGTTTCTTAAAAGAAACCAATCTTACTTCTTACCTTGGTCCGATGGATTTTGCACTGCTATTTTCTTTCCGAAATTTGACTGACGGAACAGTGTTTCTTTTACCCAATTTCTAGCTTTGCCCAATGCGGAAGACACTTTTCCGTAACTCCTTTTGAGACCCAAAATTATGAAATAGTTCAGAGCATTCTTTGAACAGATGACAATAGGTTTGGGTTCCCACCCACCACCGGAGAAGTTCAGTTTGTAACTGCCACTCCCCCCCATATCAAGATAGTGGATTCCCGCGTCTTTAAATGCCATCATAGCATGCCATGTAAGTGCCTGATTTGGGCAACTTCTTAAGTATTCACTGTAACTGGCATTACTTGAAAACATAGCCATATAACCATTATGTATATAATAACTACTAGCAACGCACTTGTTTTCCACAACATCACCGTTCTCAATAGGCAGCATTGCTTTTATTAAATATACACCAAGTTTTCCAGAGGCACCATTCTCAAAGTCTGGAGATTGGAACAACGTGCTCATCTTTCGTCGATAATTTGGTGTCTTCAGATTATTACGCACAAATACTTGCTCCAATTGACGATGATGCTCTTCTATCATCTCTTTTGAATAATCCTCCTCTATGGTACCACCATCTTTACAAAACTTGCGAATGCTTGTGCGATATCCACTTTTGAGTTTTTTCGAAAGTACTTCTACGGGCTGAGTGAGATCTATATAACATGTCGTATATTGCTCACCAGGAATCAACTTGTGACGAGAATTTTTTATATCTTCAAAATCAATATTAAAACTGCACATCTGTACATAGCCCACCTTCAGGTTCTTGAATGCATAATCAATAAGTTCGTCTACAAGCGCAGTTTTGTCCGTGTGTGTGTTCGTTGTATAGGGTAAATCCCATATGTTGACCCACCCACCCCCAAAAGGGACTACCCAACACATTTATACCAAAAAATCTAATGAGCCCTCCTGTAAAGCAACCTATTACACAACCAGATTCATCACTGATTTCTAAATACACAGGTTTGATACCTTTCAGTTTTACAAGGAACTCAACCCACCCCTTCTCCACAAAAGGGACTCTCTCTTTTCCAATATTTGAATAATTGTCTAATTGACGAAAATGATACGTAAGCAACTATGTTTATTCAATTATTATTTTCTTTAACTTATTATAGAATATGTCACGTTTGCATTGGAGTATGCTTGCCTCATACTGCAGACTATGTTCGTAGTTCTCTTTGCTGGCCTTCTCGTATGCCTCCTTATTTGTTACAAGTTCCTCAATTCGATCTGCCAATGTATCCACATCATAAAAGTCCACCAAATAGTGGTGCGGTATCAACTCCGGATTACCCGAAGCAGGAGTTGTTACTGTAGGTAGACCTTTTGCAATGGCCTCAATGATGACGCGAGGAAGTCCTTCGGCCTTAGTCGGGAGTACAAACAAATCTGAATTATTCAAAAATTCATCCAACTGCTGACGACTAAGAAAACCAGTACAAGCAACTTGCCCCTCAATCCCATGTTCCTTTGCGTATGCTAAGATCTTTGCAGTACTGTTATCCCAATCATCGCCAGCAAAGTTCACATTCACAACGATTCCTCTTTGCTTCAACTTCTCCAAGGCCAGGATGATAATGTCCGTACCCTTACGGCTATGAAGGCCTATCTGGAGATCGACATGCGCAATATTCAATATTGATTTATCAGGATACTGCCTAGGGGCAGAAAAAAAATCCTTGTTCAGTGCAAGTGTAGAATAACTGGCAACGAAATGATCTGGTTTAACTGAATAATAGTGCTTCTGCAGGTACTCGGCTGTAACACACGACACACCATCTGCCTTAGCACATATAGCGCGCATCTGGCAGTCAATAATACGCCAAAGTATCTTCTCAAAAATGTTGGTTGAGGCCTCTGCTCCATCCTGAGCATCAAATACTATCTCTGTTGCGAAAGGAATACCTGCCTTTATTACCTGCTTGCTAAGGCGTTGAGCCACCGTAGATGGTAAACGCAATACAGCGGCATCACACCCATCAAGAGCATCCTTCATGGCACTACCGGTAGCAAAATATACTTTGGCATACTGCACTGGTCCGTGAAAGATAGGCAGCGGATGAATCTCAATGCGAGGATCATCTATCATCACACGATTTTTCTGTAGTCTTGACTCGTCTATTACACGATTGCAGATTTTCAGATTTTCGAACACACGTAGGTAGCGCTGGTAAAAATCGCACCACTCCTGATTTTTGTAATAGTATTTGCCATCGTGACGGAAAATATAGTCGTCACATGATATAAGTAACTTTGCCATTAGTGTATCTCAACGTTTGACATGTGTTTATAAATTCTATACGCATATTTTACACAATTCATATTGTGCTTTATTTTTCTTATCAAATTTTTGAAATTCTTTTTCTTTAAACCATTTCTATACCCGATATAACCTGGAGCCCAATTTAGGTGATAACCACCGAATTGTTTCAACTGAACAGACCAAAATGATTCATGAAGTTCGAATATTTCGGGATTTTTACGATACGCCATCAATATAATATTCTGATCATCGTCTGCCAATCCGCACTCATTAAGTATCATCATTGAGTCTTTAAGCAAACGCCAGAAAATAGGCCACAAATGTGCTGGGCCCACAATAAAGCCTCCCATTATGTAGGTATCCATGCTCAATACAATCTCGAATATCGGACGATTATCAAGTTTTTGAATTGTAAATAAATTGATTTTATTTGGGAAATCATACTCCCACTTGAAGTTGAAATCGGAGTTCTTATCGATTGGATTACCACCATGATTATATCCAAAGTCAACCCAAGCAATCATATTATCTGCCTGTCCACGTTCTATAGCGTCACATACACACCACGCTTTCAAAAGCATTATATAATTATATGTTGGATTCCAAACTTCTGGATTCAATTGTAACAGACGGAATTTTTGTTGTATCGGGTTTTCATTGGCTTTTTTGATGCTTTGAAACAAATCCGGTACAAGTGTCACACAATCCGGTACTGTGTTTACGACAGTCTGTTCGTCTAATCCTAACATATGGCGAAACTTAACTACCCGCTTTCTCATCTCTTCCGTTTCGACATAAACGATAATTTTGTTTTTTAATTTCGCCCAAACCTTGAAATGCTCAAAATATTGTTCATCCGTACGCTCAAAACCGCGCCATGAACCTCTGTTCACCTTAAAAAAGCCCGTTACGATGGTTATTTCTTTGTTCATTTAAATATCTCCTTTACCCTCTTTATATAATCATTGCAGACAGACACTACAGAGAAACGTTCTCCATAGGTCTTGTCATTCGTATTAACTGAATCATAATCAGTCACAGCTTTTAACAAGAACTTCTCCAAAGATTGTTCATCTTCATATCGAAAGAGGTAGTTCCCGGTTTTCGACAACTCGTGATACACTACACTATCTTTCTTAGTCAGACCTATTATAGGTTTTTGATAGCAGAAGTATTTCAAAAGTTTAGATGGGTAAAACAGATTTGGTTCGCAATCAATGTCAATGATAAGGAACATATCTGAATCCTCATAATATTTGAAACATTCCTCCTCGCTAACTCTTCCAACTAAATTAACAATATGTCTTATACCTCTTGAATTGATTAGGTCTATCTCTTCTTGAGTAATTGTACCCACATAATTCACCTTAATTTGATCTACTATAGAAGGATACCTATCTTTAAGAGAAGCTATAGCATTCAAGAAGTGAATAGAATTCCTTTCTTTGCTCAATGTCCCAATATGGGAGATAATGAGTTCTCCATCTTTGTGAACAAAAGGCTGAATTTTGGGGATCTCCGTGCAGAAAGGGATTACGCACATTTTAGTTTTCAAGTGTTCTCCGTATTCTGCCCACGAATCCAGTAACTCTTCATTTGGGAAAATAATCAAATCTGCTGCTTCCGCAACCTCACGTTCCATCCTTTGGTCTCTCTTATCAAAACAGGGAAATTTATACTTACGAAATGGATTATTATGCCATGGATCATAAAGTTGAACAACAAGAGGCAAGCCGGTTTTCTTCTTTAATTCACTCCCGATAATATGAGATGAAACCGGATTACTAATGGTGTGTATATAATCAATTTTACCATCCTTCGCTAAGTATTCTCCAACCTTAAGAATTTGATTTTTCAGTGCAAAATAATGATAATCGGGAGAGTGTGAGAGATCACGCAGTCCGAACTTATGGCATAGTAGATCTACTTTTCTATAGATATTATTTTCCTTGACTACCACAACAGGATGATTAAACGAGTTCGGATCAATATCGTATTGAGCAGAAACCACTATAGGTTTCATTCCCTTTGTCACTATCGACTGAAAAAAGTGCCTCTCTATTTGCCCAACAGCACATGACTGTAACAGATATGTTGGAGCAATCACAAACGGTTTATTCATAATGTTATACTGTCTTCAAGAAAGAAACAAGGGATTCAGTATATTTTTGAGGAGAAAATACACTTGAATAAGTGTAAGCGGTTTTCGAAAGAGTATCTCTATACAAATTATTATCAAAGACCTTGCTAACTGCAACAACTATATCTTCCACATTCTTTTCCCGAATAAAAATGGCAGGAAATTCATCTGGGTCTCCTCCGGCATTTCTTGTGGTCACTATTGGGCATCCACAAGAAGCGGCTTCAATTATTGACCCTGCAAAGCCTTCGAATAGAGTCGGGAAAACAAACACTTCCGCTTCTCTATATTCCTTTTCCAAATCTGATTTATTTAGAAATCCAATAAAATGTAAATCTCTGAAAGAATCATGCTGTTTTATTTTTTCAATATCCGGACCACCACCTGCAATACGGAAATCCAAATCAGGATATTTAGCTTTTAAGATAGATGCAGCTTTAGCACAATACAAGAGACCTTTGATAACAGGATCACTACCAACAAACAACACTCTATGTTTATGGGGATTATATTGATACTCCTTTGTCGTTATGCTTGAGGCATACGGCTGTAAATGAACTTTATTTATATCAAAATTAGAGAACGTCTTTAGAGATTCTATAACATATTTCGAAGGGACTGTATAATGATCGGCTAGAGCAAGAAGATTTTCTATATACTTCATCCTGATAGCATGCTTGATTTCATTACTTTCTATCATGTCTTTAAACACGCTATATTCAGTATTTTGACGAATCTCATCCGAGATCAATTTATAAGTCATTGGTCGTTCATAAATATCCACAACTACTTTTAGTCCTTGACTTTTTGCATATTTCAAAAACTCAAAATTCTCGAAATACATACCATACACGCAATCTGCTCCTTCAGTACCCCATTGTCGACATTTATCCGCAATACCTCGATATGGAAGTTCTATCAAATCATATTTTGATCCCCCCATCATGCGCATCATCCATTGTTTATATGTGAGAACATCTGATGTATTCAGAAAAGAATCAGGAAGATTTGGAACTCTCCTAACCAGTCTCTGTATAGCAGCTGATTTGACCCCAAATTTTGACAGGCCTGATGCTACCCGTCCTAAGAAACTTTTGTTTGTTGAATCAGTATATAGCTTGCAAAGCATACCTGACCTGAACAACACCTGAGGTATCAAATATCTATGACGTGCGCCTATCTGACACACAATAACCTTATCTGCCATAATGCAAAAGTTTTTTATCCTCGACTATGCTAAGAATCGACAGTAAAATGAATCGTAAAATTTTGATAGACTACTAGAGAGTGAATCAATATTGACAAGTTTAAACAGTTTTCTACGACAATAATCAACAATCACACAAAACGTGTAGAGGCTCGTTATTGTTGCAAAATAATCAATAACTATCAGCCAAGACTCCCGATGGGTATGTTCTCCTACAAAATTCCAAATTATATCTCGAAAACAGCCATGTTCATGAATTAAGTAAACGGCAAATGATCCCTGTGCCAGAAACATGATCACATTTCTTATGTGCGCATTCGTGATGTTTAGAGATTTGAATGCGAGGAATGTAACTATGCTACCTGAAAAAACAAGGACTGAATTATTCATATAGAATAGAGAGCTGCCAACAATCTCACCTGTAATAATCTGCGATAGAAATGCGATGGTTGTTTTTGAAAAGACTGGCAATACCCATGATATGATGGCGATTAACCATAGTTTGGCACTTGAAAAATGGATAGAATTACTATCACTTAAACGTCTAATATAGGCTCCAACTACATACAGAACAATAAACCATACGATTCCACAACTTGACCCCCAGTTTAGCCACTTGCTCCAAAAGAAAAAATTAGGGACAACACTGAAAAGCACAAACAATAATATACAAAGATTTCTATGCTGTTTTAATTCTAAAGCATGCAATGATTTGTTCAGAAATGGAGCTAAAAAAAACATGCCAACATACGATGTGACAAACCAATATGCCATGCTTAATACCGGAGTAGTATAATAGAGCAGCCCATTAAAAGATAGTTGAGTATTGCCTGTAAGTATTGTTATCAGATAGATACCTAATGAGTATACTATTACCTCAAACCACAACTGGAAAAATTTGGTCATACCGCTCCATTTATGATATAGAAAGTAAGCAGAGATTAACACATAAATGTCAACCGACATATATGCAAAACCTCTTACTCCCCAAGCAAAGAACCATTCAAAAGAGTATGGAGTCAATTCGAGAATCTTTATCCCAAAACCACCCCAATGCAATGTTACAATCATCAACATTGAGATGACACGAAGAAGTTCTATGCCAACATGTCTTTTTTTCTTCATTTAGCAGAGAATTAATTATTTATAATCAGATATTCAATCTTAAACTTATATTGCCTTCATCTTTGGCTTCGCGCTCTCGCATTGGCGTAATCTCTTCATTCAAAGAATTAGCAATGCTCTATTGTAGGCCGAAGTCTACGGTCAACATCTCGTAGTTACATTTTTTGAAAATTTGTATATGAAAACAGTCAATACAAAAGCTTCAAGACTAAAAGAAAATACCTGATTATTAGCAAAGAAATAAAACACCATAATAATCATAAAAGCACACATCGGGAATGAAAACGGGTTTTGATTTGCAACGCAATCCATCCAAGTTCTACATAAGTAACGTCCTATAAGATATATAACGAAAGGAACTCCAATAAACGTTACATCATTTGCCCACCAAAGATAGATAGAATGCCAACACTCATACATGCCTATCCCATATTTACTTTCGAGGATTGCCATATAAGTATCCGGCATAGGATTATATCCAAAAAAACGCTCAAACCATAACCACAACAACATACTTGAACCGCCAAATGTCGGAGGAATAATTCCGATATCTGAAATTGCAATGTTTAACGCACAATAACCTTGGCACAAATAACTCGTAATTTCTGATAATGCCGCAAGAACATTAGGTGAAAAATATTTTGCATAAAAAGATCTATAATGATTAATTCTTAAGTCCTTCAAATCAATGAAATTTGCCATACCCCCTCGTGACAAGTTGGAGAAAACAAAAAATAGAATGAATAGAACCAATAGCGATATGGCGACCGTCTTTAACTTTTTTCTTTTAATCGAATCTCTTAGGATTGAGGGATGAGCAGCAATAATCAAGAAATACAACATCAGTATCAAGTCCATCAAGCCTTTTCGTGTACCGATACCTAACCAAGTAAACACATATACAACACCAGTTAGAATTACTACAAACTTAAAGAATTTTTTCAATCTACTCCAGGAGCAAACACCTAATGGTATTGCCGCCCACCTAAAAGGAGATAGAAATACATCTGTAATAAGATTCGTATTTATAGTAGATAACGACTCTCCTTTGTATGCATCACCTGGATTGGTTAATGCCATCAATAATGACTGCAACGAAAATGATAATCCATGTGAAGCCCATTTTTGAATCATATATTCAACTTGCAGGAAAAGTCCCAATAATAGAAGCAACTGAATAGCAGAAACACCTATGGAACAAGATGACGGCCTAAACCTTTTAATTGCTGACGTATAACCATGGTATAATGCGATATTCACCACCGCAAAATAAAACGCCATCAAACAAGGTTTGCGAACCTCGTAATCTATTGGGCCTAAAAAGAATAACACTTCCGTTATGATCAAGAATACCAGAAGGTATTTTAACGGATGTATAGTAACCTCATCGTATTTCTCAAACAACATATTAATTACCTTTTAAATATTTTCTTTGCAAAGTGATCAATCAACGTTTTTTCTTGCTCATTTAAACCAATATAGTAGCACAATACACCAGTAATGGACATTGAAAAAATACAATCAACAACTAGTCTTGCAAATCCTTCTGGCATCAAAGAAACAATTGTAATAGGAACAAATATAGAAAGTAAGCACACATACATTGACGGGACAAGTACTGACTTGCAATACTCTACTATACGAATATTGACCACAGACTGCATACACATTAGACTCGCAATCTGAACCGATATACTAATTAACAAACTAATGATATAAATTACAATAGGATCTGTATTCCATACTAGTGCAATACAACACAAAGGAAGAACTGATATACCTATCAAGCTAGTAACAATGTTGTATTTAGCTATTTTACCTGATGCATATATAATCATTGATATGGGCCAATTATAAGCTTCCACAATTGCTATTATCAGAATGATTTGGGAAAAGATAATCGTGTATTCCGGGACAGTCTCACCAAGCCATAGGTGAAGCAAGTAGTCCATCTCATATGCGACAGGTAGTGCCACAATGTAGATAAAAAAGAAGCAAACCTTGCTCACAGAAAACAATAGATGCTTAGACCTTTCATATTCCCCTCTAGCATAAGATTCTACAAGCTGAGGACGAGCCGCAGTAGGAATATTTGCCATAAAGCTAGATATCGCAGTTTTCACCTGATAAGAAATACCGCGAGCAGCATTTATGGCTGGACCAAAGAATAGATTTAATAATATATTCAATCCTTGATTACGTATTATCTGAGCAAACGAGCCAAGGAAACTCCACCCGGAAAATGACAACATCGACCAAAATAATTCTTTATCAAACGATAAAGAGAGTTTAATCTCTGGGATATTCTTTCTTGCATACACACAATAAAGCAGGAAATCAATAAGTGAGACTATCATCAACAGAACTCCGTAAGTTGAAAGTTTGTTAAATGTGAGATATGGTAATACAATAACTATGATCAACTTTAAAATTACATCAGCAATACCGACAAATGCATAATAGTCCATCTTCTCTTTCGCCATAATAGAAGCTGAATAAGGTACTTCCATAATGACTAATATCATGGATAGAACAGAGGCTTGAAAAAGAATATTGGCAGATGCCAAACTACTTTCAGGAATGACGAGTCTATTATTTAAATACCATATACCAACTGTCTCTAACAAAAACAGAATAACTATGGACAATGCCAATTGAATATAAAATGACGTAACATATACGTTTTGAAATCCCGTACCACCATTCTTACCTTGTTCATAGTTATAGTATCTTTGAATACAAGCCGTAAGAGATGTATTCAAAAACGCAAACATTGATACAAAGCCAGCAACTACATTATACACACCAAAATCTTCAACTCCTAAAGTTTTTAGTATTACTCTGGAAGTATATAGGGTTACCAGCATAACGAACGCCATTCTTATATAAAGAAAAATGGTGTTCCTTGCAATTCTGTTATTTTCAAATGAATTATCAGACATTTATTTGCCTCAATTTTAAGCGTTCTTCTTTCTTCTATACGCCTTATATTGCCCGTTGTAAAGTCAAGTAGGTATTAATAGTTCTCGCTTACTGTTGTATAGCAACAATGACACTTTCAAACCATACTGAGAAACTCAGGCGTGATGAAATCATAATGTACGCGTCCACTTTTCCGCAAGCTGATGCTTGCCGCTGATTTTCAGCGGTTTCCTTAAACTTATTTTTTTTCGATTATTTTGATTTTTCTGCTATGCGGGCAGATAACAAGGCAGGCAGTTCGTCAGGTCGTCGCCGTCCCTTGCAGAACGAAGACGTTCCAAAAGGGATCTCAGATAATCTTCCACGTTCCGCCTCACCATCTTGCAGCTCTCGATCACCGAGTACATGAACGCGTTGTGCCTGGCCGACCTCTCGCTTCGTAACCGTTCCCGCACACCCATATTGACAAAGCAACACCAAGGCTGCGAAGCACAGTCTATACATTAATGGCTTTAGCCGTATTTTTCTGATTTGTTTTTCTTTTGTTCAGTTATACAAGTTTCAGAAGTCTCTTGTCAAAGTTCTGCGGCAGCAGGTTCGGCAACCGGTCCTCCGGCGTGGTCTTGATGCTGTTCAACACATACGTCAACCACTGCTGAGGATTCAGGTGATTCATCGCGCACGTCTCAAAGAAGCTGTACATCATCGACGCGCGCCATGCGCCCATGAGGTTCTGGAAGAACAGGGATGTCTTCCTGCCCTTCACCAGCGGCTTGAACCCGCGCTCACACGCGTTGTTTTCTATCGGCATCATCGGGATCTTCAGATACGCCATCAGCTCCTTTCTCCGCTTCAGCAGATAACCCAGCGCTCCAGATATCGCGCTTCCCTTCGGATGCCGGTCATATTCGGCTGTGGCCCACGACACGAAGGCCGTCCATATCGGCTTCTCCAGATCCATCCGGATGTCCTTCTTGCGCTTTCCGGTCAACCCCTCAGCCTTGATATACCGCTCAACCATGTTCAACAACGTGTAGAACCCCAATCCAACCCTCGACGGCAGCGGGTCCTCCGCTTTCGACTCCTCGAACTCCCGACGGGCATGGGCATTGCATGCGCACTCTGTTATTCCGTTATTCTTCAGCCATTTGCTCCTGCCCGAATAACCGTCCTTCTCGAACGCCTTCGCGTTTGTCATATCCTTGCACAGCAGCTCCAGGTCTTCGGATGCCCGGCCATGGCTCAATATGTTTCCGTCCATGTTCACACGGCTGCCGACGTTGAACAGTGCGGCTTTCTTGTCCTGACACACCACATGCGCCATATAGTGCTTGTCGCACTTGTGAGTCTCCGTGTTCACTATCCGCACAGGTGAACCGTCTCCCAGCAGATACTCTCCTTTTATCACATCATAATAATGCAGGTCGAACAATGGCTCCAGAAGGTCGCATGTCCGCGCGTGCAGCTTGTCCATCAGCTGACGGGAGATGCTGAGGCCGTTTCGCTCATGGCGCTTCTCCTGGGTATATATCGGATCGCAATCCGCGAAGCGTTCCACCTCCATCTTGCCCACCAGTTCCGGTGACGCGAAGCTCTTCGGATATGGACGGTAGTCCTCCACCTTCGCCTGTATCGGAACCGCATCCGGATTCCCTTTCTCCACAAACACCGGCAGCTCATATCTCATCGCCTCGTGCTTCTCCGGAGTCAGCACCAGTTCGTAATGGGCATCCCTGCCGGACTGTTTCCTTATCTCCACATAGCGTGACGGGTCCTTCAGGTATTCCCTAGGATAGAGCACTACCGGTGCGCCATGCTGCGGCAGCAAGCGGAGATATGCCGCGTCCACCATCCGGCATTCCGACTCGGGATCGTCTTCTCCGGTATCCTTTGACCGCTCCGATTCTTTCGCCAGGCGCTTGAGTTCCATCGTAAGCGTTCACTTCTCCAACCCATTGACTTTCAGTGGGTATTTGGAAGATTCTGTTTAACAATCGTCGATTTTAAGGGTTTACAGGCTGCAGTAGCACGGCAGGAGG
>OJMO01001851.1_pt1 | contig 12466 bp, 13 predicted proteins | sample 1597241 | NCBI WGS metagenome assembly OJMO01 (sample SAMEA2452129, study PRJEB22498) | human gut metagenome | biome: human feces; feature: human gut; material: feces | place: Australia | collected 2012 | reverse complement strand
TGTTGATGTTTCTTTTCTTGTTCTCCTAAGCCTAATCTATATAATAATCTCATCATTCTCATTGAATCTCTTACTGGGTATTCTTTAGCAAAATCCATATATGGATCTATTGATGAATCTCCTGATTCTATTCTTGCTAGCATTCTTTTTAATCCTGGCTTAAATACTTCAGGGGCATCATCTACACTCTTAGCAAGTGCTACTGGCACTGTATAATGATGAATTAGTACTTCAAGTGTTTTTAAGTAATATGGTAGTAATGAATCTATATAATTTAGATGTTGTTTATACCATCTTCTTAAACTTAGATATTGGCTTTTAAATACTAAATATCCAATTACTAATGCTATTATTACAGTTAAATAACTTAATTGTGATAGAAATAAGAAAACTAATATTACTGTTACTAATACTCCATTTCTTACTCTCTTCATAAACACTTCATTTGGATCATATACTCTATCACCATATTTAGCTATTAAAAGAAAATCATAGTCTTTTTCTTTTAATATATTTGTTAATTTACTATTACTTCCAAACATTCCAGAAGTATTTATTTTTTTATTTACAATGAAAATGTAAAATACTACTACTGCTATTATAAGCATCTCTATATACATTACTCAGCACCTACATTCTCGTTGTAATATTTTTCTCCATTAAGAAGAAAACAACTATTTATTATTACTACAGCATGAACAAATAATCTAATAAAGAAATTATCTATCATGGCTATGTATGTTTCTTGACCTATTAATAATTGTATTAATGCTACCATTCCATATAATGCTATTCCAAATATTATAAACTGTCTATGGAAGTTTGCTCTGTCTGTTCTATCTCTATATACTCCCTCTACTAATATATCGATATCTGATAGCATATTTTCAAAGGTTTCTTCAGTATCTTTAGCACCTTCTTTAGTTACTTGTAAAAATAGTTGATGCATATTTTTTACCATATAATATGGGTACTTTGTATCCATATATTTTATTGAATCATAGACATCTCCTTTTTCATAGGATAAAGCTATCATAGTCTTTACATCTGATAATAATGGTTCTTCTAATATTCCTGATTCTACTACTCCTTCAAGTGATTTTACAAAAGCCTGAGTAGTAGCAAATTCCATTATAGTATTAGTACAATATACTTGTACTTGTTCAAATATATATTCACTATATTGTCTTTTACATCTTAGGTATGTTATATATGGTATAAATGATACTGCTATTATGATATATATTATTGATATGAATAAATTATAAAAATATAAATAACTTATACCTCCTGCTAAACCTGCAAAGGCTAATATTTGAAATAGATATTGTCTAGGTGTATATTCTAAACCTAATTCCTTTACTTTATCTCTCATTACTTTAAAGGAATAAGGTTCTATTTTTTTATATGTATTTATAGCTTGTTCAGAAATAAATTTATATACGGATTCTCCTTGTTTTGTACGATACGAAACTATAAATATTATAATTATTCCTATTATAATTATTTCCATTATATCACCTACCTTATCTGTTACTTATATTATTTATATTTATTGGTCTTGGTATACTTTGATTAGTGTACATATTTGGATTTGGTATGTTTCCTTGAATATTTTGTGGATTATTATTTTGGTTTATAATGTTTGGAACGCTCCACGCTATATTAGGATTATTATTTACATTATTATTTACATTATTATTTATAGTATTATTTTGAGGTAATTCATTTTTTACTATACTATTATCTATTACAAATTCATTATTATCTGTTACTTTAGTATCATCAATTGATTTAAATTCTTCTTTTACTAAGATGTCTGGTGGCATTATTACTCCCTGACTTTCTAAATAACTTAATAAATATTTTGATGGGTTAGCCACTGTTTCATGTCCATCTGGAGTCTTTTTATATAGTATTTTGTATTCTGCTTTATTATCGTCAGTAACATAAAATTCTACTACCTCAGATACTTCACGATGAAATCTTTTATATTTTTGACTATAATATCCTTTGATATGAACTCCTAATTGTACATATCTATGAATAGTTGTTAAAAATTGTTCTACATCTTGATTTGTTTCTAATAAACTATACATTCTACTTGGAATTGATTCTGCTTTATCAGCATGTATTGTAGATAAAATATTATGACCAGATGATATACTGTTACGAACAGCCATTACGGCTTCGGCACTTCTTACTTCGGATAGTAATATCCATCTAGGATTTTGTCTCATACAAGTTACTAGCACATCAGAATATGAAGCTATATTATTAGTCTTCATAGCTACTATATCTCTATGAGGAAATATTTTATCTAAGTGTAATTCTAAGGTATCTTCTATTGTTATTATTTTTTCATTTTCTTTTGTGTGAGCTGCTAGGTATTTTATGAATTCTGTTTTACCAGATCCTGTTTCTCCACTTACTAAAATATTACAATGTCCCTCTACACACTTTAATAAGAAATCATGAATATTTAGCCTTATATAATCCTCTGCTATTATCTTATCTTTTTGTAATCTTATTTTAGCAGGAGTTTTTCTTATTAATACTGCTATTCCATTTTTTGCTATCGAATCGTGTACGAAGTTCATTCTTAGTTCTGCTGATTCTGCATCCAGAAATGGATTAGCCATATTAAATGATTTACCCATAGAATTGGCACACTGGAAAGCTATTTTTTCCATTAATTGATTATTTATTCCTGTGTTTTCTACTCTATATACTCCTTGAGACAATGTTTTTAACCATACTTGTCCATTATTACTATATGATATATCGGTTATATCATCGTTCTCTAAATATTGTTTTAATGGGCCAAAGTCTATTTGGGTAAAAGCCTCATCCATACTTTAACCTCCTTTTTATTTTCTTTTTTATCCATTTGTTTGGGTATTATTATTAGTGTTTGTGTTATTATCAGTCTTTGTATTGTTTTCAGTTACTTTATCTGTGATGTTAGGTAGATCATCAACTGATACAAATACTGTTTTTGAATTAATAAATTCTTCAATATCATGACTACTTACTGTTACTGTATCTTTTTCTGTTAGAGTAGCAGTGTTTGGTATTAATATTAATTCTACATCATAGTCATCTAAGTATAATGCTTTTCTTAATAGTAAATGTGTTTCTTCAGGAACTGCAAATAGCATGTATGCTGGAGTCCTTGTTTCATCACTATTTTCAAATACATGTTGTCCAGATGAATCTTTAACATCTAGTACTTCAATATTACTTATGAATTTTCCAAACATTACCTCACCATTATCATTTAATGATTTATAATAAATATTAATATGACTACCTGGTGCCATTGAATTTGCATAAGTAGATGCTATGGTGACTGGATAGTTTATTACTGTATAGCCTTCTGGAACATCGGCAAATGCTGAATCCGGTAATTCATCTCCTGATACTACTAAATCAGAATAGAATAAACTGCCTTTTGCTATTATAGTGTTATAATTGGAATATTTTCCTACTATACTATTTATATTAGTATAATAGTTACCTACTAAGAATGACTTAGGTACATTCATAGTTCCAATCATATCTTTCTTTATGTATGTTCTAGGTTGTATAGTTTCCCTTGCATAAGGTACTTGTACTAATTCCACCTTCGAATTAATACGATAATTGTAACCGATATATAGTACTACTAAACATACTATAATACCTAATATGGTAACAGTATTCTTGTTACCAAGAAATTTTTTCATTGAAGCTTTTAAGTTATTCATAATTTTCCTCCTTTTTATTTTCTTTAACTTAATTTATATTTATATTTATATTCTTCATATTTCCAAGTTGTTATATATTTAATAATTGCATAATCCTTACTACCACTACTAATACTATTAATAGATATTTTATATTCATCTTGCTTACTTATCTTTATACTATTTCTATTATACATGTTTTTTTCTATGTTTGCAAGTGTTAAAAAATAATCATAATCATTATTAGCATTTTTAAAATATATATCCCTTTGTAATATAGCAGTATTAAGTTCTCCTTGTGTCAAATTACTAGCATCTTGATATTCAACATTTGACAAAGTAACATTCTTAATCTTACCCGAAACTAATTCGTCAGGTAAATTTAACTCTAATGTCGTATCATATTTACCAGTAGCATTACTCTTCTTAACTATTGAATAATAAGTCATCTTCTTTTCTTTTTCTTCATAAGGATTGTCTATTTTCGTTATAGCTTTACCATTATCATCCTTACCAACATATTCAAATATACCAGTCAATTGATTTAATACCTTATAGTCACCACTAGTATTATATATCTTATAATTATCTATTCCTGTATCAATTCTAACAGATACCTTAGGTGGTTCTTCCATAACATCAAAAAACTTTATAGTGTACTTAGTTCCAATAATCAATGTCGATTCAGCAAACCTTCTAGTAAAGTTTTCTACAAATTTTTCTCTTACTATTTTTAAATTACCTGTTTCTCTATAGTATGATATATCTATTGAATCGACCATAGCGGCTTCAGTGATTTCTTTTAATAAATAATAATCGTTTTCATTAGTAGTAGTTAATTGTTGAAATAATAATATTATTGAAACTCCTATTATTCCTAATATCATAACCCCTACTGTTACTGTAGACCATTTCATGAATTATCACCTACTATGTTATTTCTTTTCTTATCAAAATATTTATCAATAAATGAACTTTCTCCATCATCCATAGTTTTCCAATCAAAATAGCCACCTTTATTAAGTTCATCTTTATTATATTTCTTAATCTCACTAGTCTTTTGACTATCTAAAGTAATAGAATATTGCTCTCTATCATAAGAGCTTTCAAGTCTTTCTTTATTTTTAGTATTATTATACCAATCATACCAATTCATTCCTGGATTTCTATTAGGAAATGGATTATTTAAATCAATTGGTCTATATATAAAAATATATTTAAATTTATCTTTATTCTTTGTGGGTTGTCCATACAATGGATATAAGTCAATTGCACAATTACTACTTGCACCATTTAAAGTAGTCTCCCATTTACCAGTCCATGCTGTACCTTTATTTTTACTATCCGCTATAACAGAAGATTCCTTAAGTCTATCCATACCATAAATAGTAGCAGTAATTTCATATTTATTTTTAGTATTCCAAGTTAAGGGTGTATAATATTTATTGTTTAAGCCAAGATTATTATCCGTGGTTTTATAAGTAACATTACCAGTATAATTTTCTACTACTGAATTAGGTAAATAAACAACACACATAGTAGTAAGTGTATCACCTTCATTAAAACTACCAGTTTCTTGACACTTTATATTCTGTCTAAAATAATCATCAGGTATACTCTCATTACCAAACTTAACATTCTTTAAACCAAAATTATTTACAAAATTATCTTTTAACTTATTTTTCATTTCACTAGTAATATCACTAATACTACCCTTATATAATTTAATTAAATTCCATGATATAGTATTATAATATATTATTCCAAATTTAAATCCTCCACCTGCATAAGTAGTATCAGGAGTTAAAATAGTAGTAATAGAACCACTTTGTGATACCTTAACATTAGCTTTAGCTTTAACTTCTCCATTAGAAGCATTAGCCTTAACTGTTAATTCATCACAAGTACTTGAAAAAGTTTGGCTAGATTTGTTACAACTAGCACTAATACTAGGACTAGTTGGAGTACACTTCTTATCATTATATACTCTAATCACAAACTCACCATTAGGTATAACCCATGAAGCTTGAACAACCATATCCTTAGCATCTCCAGGATAACGTTTTCTAGTAGCAACATTATCCCAAGTATTACTAACTCTTACAACATATTTACCAGGAGAATGGGTTGTTGTACCAGACATCAAAGTATAACTATTAACACTTGAACTCATATAACCATTAACAAAACTAGCACCAGTATAAGACGAAATCTTATAACTTTGGCCCTGAACTGCATCACTCCATGAACAAGGCTTGCAACTACTATAATCTTTTCTAACCGCAGTACAATTACACTTATTACCATTAGCATCTTCAACAACATAATCCCCATTAACATCAGTAAAAATACCCTCAGGAACTATCATTCTCAAATATTCACCAGAATTATTTTTTTCAATTTCTACATAATCACTATTATTCTTAGGTTTAACAGCTTTATTTATTGAAATTACATTCCAATTAGAATATTCTTTACCATATTTTTCTTTATAATCTTGATTAGTAACTGCTAATTGAAATCTAATTCTTTCTCCATCATCAACTTCCCACGCAGAAGTATCAAATGTTACAGAAAAACCAACATTTTGATACAAACATTGACTATAGGGAACTCCATTCTTACAAGCATTATTCCAACCAGATGCAGGAAATGTACCATTATAAGCCGCAGCGCACTCACTCTTTTTATTCTTAAAATAATACTGCTGACAATAAAAATTATAATTTCTAGGAGTATTAGAACCATTAACTTCCACCACATTACCAACTTGATTTCCATTTTCATCTATAGCCCTAATTTTAATTTTTTGTCCCCCACCAGTTTTTTTAATAGTACTATCACCGCCATTATATTCAGTATAGTTTTGTGTACAACTGATAAAAGCCCAACCTTTAATAGTTATCTTTTCATTGTTAATATTAAAATCAGTAATATCATAACGTACTTCACCACAAGAACCAGTTTCCGCTAGTACAATATCAGAAGACAAAAAGACTAAAGTAAATATAAATAAACATAAAATTATTCTTTTTCTTACTCTATTCATAAAAAACTCCTCCATATCAATCTGTTAACTTAAAACACCTCTATTTTTTTTCTTTCTAATAACTAATACTATTATTAAAATAAATAATACACAAACTAAACCACCTACTATATATATAACATTACTTTTAATATAATCAAGTATAGTATCAAAAAAATTACTTTTTTGAACTTGCTTATTATCACTATTATTATCAATATTATATGTTTTTCTATAGTGTTCTACTCTTTCTTTAAAACTATTATAACTAACCTCATATTCATAATATTTACCACATAAAGGAAATTTTTCACCATCAATATTTTTACATAAAGGATCCAAAGAATAAATATTAAATTTAGGTAATCTAAAAGTAATAGTATCAATTACATTATCACATTTATCCGAATATATTTTTATAGCCCATTTTCCATTACTTAATATTTGAGTAATTTTACCATCAGTAGGAACAAGTTTATAGTTTAATCCATCATCAAACATAATATAATAATTATTAGGTATATTAATAATATTCACATTAAATCTATTATAATCCTTTTCTCCATCATCAGTTTCAAAACCATCTATATGTTCATATTCAACTTTTACTTTATTTACCTCTTTTTTTAAATCAGCAATTTCTTCATTGCTACAATCAGCTTTACAAATAGGAATACTAAAAAAAATTATAGTTATCATAATAAATTGACATAGTCTCTTACTCATATCATTTCACCCTTGCTCTATTCTATAATTGATTATATCATTTTTTTACTTAATTTAAAAGAAGTTTTTGCATTTTTTATAAAAAAGTGATATTATTATTTTGGTGATGTTATGAAAAATAAAAAAAATATAATTATGATTATTGTAATTTGTTTACTTGGTGTAGGAATAGGATATTTATTATTTAATAGTAGTGATAATGGTTTAATTGAACTGAATTATAATGAATTAACAACTAAAATTGAGAATAAAGAAGATTTCGTAGTTTGTATTTCTCGTACTACTTGTTCTCATTGTAATGATTATAAACCTAAACTTAGAAAAGTAGCTAATAAATATAAAATTAATATTTACTATACTGATATTGATAAGTATAATAAAACTGACTTGGAAAAATTTAATAAGTTAATTAGTTTTGATGGTGGTACTCTTGTTACTATATTTATTAAAAATGGAGAGGAAAAAACGACCGCTACTAGAATTGAAGGAGATGTATCCACTGATAAAATTATTGATAAATTAAAAAAGAATGGCTTTATTGATTAAGGCCATCTTCTTTTTTTAGATAATCTTCTCCTTTAAAAGGATCACTTCTTAATAAATTTGGAAAATTTTGTTGTCTTAATGCTTCATATGTTATTAATGCTACACAGTTAGATAGGTTTAATGCCCTAATATTCTCACTGGTTGGTATTCTATAGCATTTATCTAAATTATTATGAAGTATTTCTTTTGGTATCCCTGTACTTTCTTTTCCAAATATTAAATAATAATTTTTATTTTTATCAGAAAAATCTATCTCACTATATGCTTTTGTTCCATATCTAGTAAAATAATAATATTCCCCTTCATTTTTATTTTTAAAATCATCAAAATCTATATATCTTTGGTAATGTACTTTATCTATATAATTTACTCCACTTCTTTTTATTCTTTTTTCATCCATTACAAATCCAAGTGGTTCTATTAAATGTAAATAACTATTTGTACCAGCACATGTTCTCATTATATTTCCTGTATTTTCTGGTATTTCGGGTTCATACAAAACTACATTAATCATTTATTACATCTTCCTTTTCTAGGTATTTTTCTAACAATTTGATGTTATATTTATTTTCTTTTATATTATAAGAACTTGATATTTTTCCATCTTTTATTATTACTATTGTAGGAGCTTCAGTCATTTCCTTACCATATTTTTTATTTATTTCTTTTACTATGTTGTTTTCTTTTAACTCTTCAGTTAAATCTAAATACAATATTTTATTATTCAAATTATTTTTATTTATAATATTTTTAAATTTATTTTCAAATAATCTTATACTCTCATCATTTAATTTTGATACATATATAATTGCATCTTTATTTTCTACTAAGTAATTATTTAATTCATTATAATTAATTACTAACAAATAATCATCAAGAATTGGTGTTTGTAACTTGCTTTTTTCATAGGTGTTTTTCCACAGAAAAAAATAAATTACTACTACTATTGTTAATATTAATACTATTGATAATAATATATAATTTTTTAATGGTATTTCTTTTTCTTTTTTCATTTGGTACCTCCTTTTATATTGTATCATATTTTTTTTGTTTTTCAAGAAATTATATGATTTTTTTTTAATTATATGCTATAATATTGTTGCTTATTCGAGGTGAGGAAATGAAAGAAAACTATAGTGCTATGTGTGAAAATATTTTAAATAATTTAAATGATAAAAAGAAACTACTATTACATAGTTGTTGTGGACCTTGTAGTAGTTATGTAATTAGTTATTTAACAAAATACTTTGATATTACTATTCTTTATTATAATCCGAATATTTTTCCATATGATGAATATCTAAAAAGAAAAGAAGAACAAATAAAGTTAATTAATGAAATTGATAAAGTTAATTGTGTTGATATTATTGATTGTGACTATGATAATGATTATTATAATGAATGCATTAAAGGATTAGAAAAGGAACCTGAAAGAGGTAATAGATGTAAAGTCTGCTATTACTTAAGAATGGAAAAAACGGCTATCTTAGCTAAAGAGAACGATTATGATTTCTTTTGTACTACTTTATCAGTAAGTCCTTACAAAAACGCCGAATGGATTAATAATTATGGAAAAGAACTTGAAAATAAATATAATGTTAAATGGTTATATTCTGACTTCAAAAAAAAGGATGGATATAAATCATCCATCTTATTATCTAATAAATATAATTTGTATAGACAAAACTATTGTGGTTGTATATATTCTAAACCCCAGTAGTTTTTTTCTGAATTAATATGTATGCAACTACTACTACAGCTATTGCTAACAATATACATATTGTACCAATAATGATATATTTTACATTAGCTTTTCCTTTGTTATTTAATTTTGCTACATTAGGTTGTCCAGCTATAGGTACTGTTCCAGTAATACTTGCTAAACTTGGATCTGAAACAATTGCTAATTTTTCTGCTTGTGGATTTGGCATATTATTTTCTGGTAATATATTATTAACATTATTATTAATACTATTATTTGCCAAATTGTTATTTAATGTATTAGCAGGCATTTCTTCAGTAGTGTTAGGAATTACATTTGTTGCTTGGCTATTATTATTTACTACTGGCGGTATTGGTTCAACAACAGGTGTCTCATTTACCATTGGTTCCTTAGCTTTTACTTCTGGTGATAATGTATTTTCATTTTCTGCAGAAGTAAAAATAGGTACAGTACTAACTGCTTGTTCAACTGGTTGTACCACTTCATTACTTGATGGAATTTCCCAAGTTGGCACCTCTGATGTCTTTAATACTGGTTCTTCAACTTTTAAATTAGTATTATAAAAAACTTCTGCTAATGCTACTAGTTCTTTACTAGTTATTGCTATAGAACAGTTATTATAATACTCTTGTTCACCTAATGTTGGAACATCATTACTTAATGATAACGTATATTTTTCTGTTAAACTACTTAATAGTTTATCTGCCGGCTCACCTTTTTGATTATTAGTTGGAATTAAAATAACAATATTATATACAATTTCACTTAATTTTGCTTTCTCTTCCGGCATAATATTATCAATAAAATATTTACCTTCTGAATTTAAAATTAATCTAGATACAAAAATTTGTTTATTTTCTTCATTTTCATCAATGAAATATACTAAATAATCTTTGTTATTAAAATTAAACTTTACTAAACTAGATGCCTGCATTTGAGTATTATTATTTTTATTCATAATTATAAAATTTTTATTCATAAAAAAGTCCTCCTTGATTATATTAATGATAGCCACTATCATTTATTCTGAAGTAAGTATATCACATTTTTTTTACTCTTACAAGCATTATTTGAAATTAAAATTAATTTTTATCATTTAATTTTTTTACTTTGGTCAAAGTATTTCTATTTAATTCTTTACTTTTAATTAATTTTTCTTTAATTAAATACACTTTATTTTTATTATCAATTATATTTTTTTCAATTAATTCAATTTTTTTGTAGGCTTTATCATATTCTTTAAAACTATATGATAGAAAGTAATCTTTAAATTCTTTCTTTAGTTTCTGAACATCTTCTAATGCTAAATCAATATTATAATTCAAACTATCTATATCATATATTTTGTTATTGATTTCACTTTCATAGTTACCTAATGAATAGATTATTTTTTCTTGTTTTTCATAATGCATATTTTTTAACATGTTATGTAATAGTTTTCTAGTTGCTACTGTTCTGGCACCAATACCTGGTAATATTCCACGCAGTGGTGTAAGTGAAAGCAACCAAATATATCTTAAACTTGATGTTAAAAAACCATTCATCCCTTTTAACTTACTTTCAACATACTTTCTCTCGCTTATTTTATCTACTTTTTTTGATAATTCTTCAAGATAATTATTGTTTTTTTCTATTATTAAATTACAACAATTTTCTACTTCCTCTAATTTTATATCTTTTTCTTCAGTATCTCCTTCTAACACAAACTTTTCAAATGGAATAGTAGGTAATTTTGTTAAGTCAACATTACATCCTAAAAACATAGTTGAACATATTCCTAAGACTCCTATAGCTACTATATTTTTTTTCATGAGAAAACTTTACCTCCAAATACTTTTAAACTACTTTCTTTCACTAATTATCACTGCCTTCATTTATCTTACTATCATTTTTATTATTTTCAGTGTTATTATCATTATTATTATTATTATTATTTTCAAACCCATCTTCAGTTTTTGTATTTAAATTACTGTTTTCATCACTATCATTATTACTACTACTACTATTTGCAGTATTTGTATGAACAGTACTGCTTTCAATAATACTATTACTACTACTACTATTACTTGTTTTATTATTATTTTTTTTCTTTTGTGAACTTTGCCAGTGATTTTCATGCCTAAAATAGTCCATGACTATATTTCGATCTAATATATCTACCGTATTATTCAAGTGAGAGTAACACAGGGCTTTCTTTTTCAATTTATAACCTAAGTTCAAGTAGAACTTAGTAACAAGCAAAGGATATTCGACTAATTTTTTATTAACTAAATCAAGAAATGCTTATGAAAAGAAAACCTCCGCTTATCTTATGAATTATGAATTTTGGAAATGAAAATTCAAAAACAAAGGCAAACATGTTGATACTTCAAAGGAGTGTTAACAGGCTTATTCTCTAAAATTGATTCCAGTCAGGTCCCCAAAAAACTGATGGATTTCGATTAATCGTTAACCTTTGATCTTGGTTTAAAAGTTTATTTGATCTTCCTTTTATAGGATAAAAAACTGATAAACTATTAAATAGGATCATTAATTTAATAAATGAAATAATAGTAATGAGAAAAACATCTTTGGTAACTATTTTATTTGCAATGCTGATAACCTTTCTTTCAGCATGTAAAAGTGATTCAGAAGAAGGTGGCACAACAGGCAAACCTTATGATCCAAATCAACCGATTAAACTAACCTCTTTTTACCCTGAAAATGGGGGAATGG
>OJMO01001842.1_pt1 | contig 12488 bp, 9 predicted proteins | sample 1597241 | NCBI WGS metagenome assembly OJMO01 (sample SAMEA2452129, study PRJEB22498) | human gut metagenome | biome: human feces; feature: human gut; material: feces | place: Australia | collected 2012 | reverse complement strand
TAATGATTATCTAGCAAAACCAATAGATAAAGTAGAATTAAAAAGAGTTTTAAATAATTATTTGAGTAAATCAAACGAAAATATAAAAATTATTAAAGAAGAAAAAGAAATAAAAGAAAATAATAATAATGATATTAATTTCTTAGAGGAAAATGGTATAGATATAAAAAGTTCTTTACAACTTCTTGGAGATATAGATACTTATAATGAAACAGTTAAGGACTTTATTGAAGAAAATAAAAAAAGACTTCCTCAAATGCAAAATTTATTAAAGTCAAAAAATTTAAGTGAATATGCAGTACTAGCCCATGCAATAAAAAGTGATTCTAAATATTTAGGATTTACAAAACTTGCAGAGTTATCTTTAAATCAAGAATTAAAGGGAAAAGAAAATAATTATGAAGAGATAACCAATGGTTTAAAAGAATATTTGAATGAAATATCAAGAATTACAAAAGTAATAGAAAAATATTTAAAATAATCTTAAAATAAGATTAAACTTATATCAAATTGATGTAAGTTTTTTTATGCAAAGAATGTCAAAAAATAAGAAGTTTTTTCTAGTTTTGTTGAAAGCCTTGAAATATAAATAAATTACTATATAATACACTGACGAGAAGCAAAAAGAAGATGCTTGCCACTTTATACAGGGACTAAAATTCAGGGGGTTTTAAAACAATAGAAGTAAAGGGTGGTAGTATGAACAAGAATGATTATATAATCTCAAGATTATTTATAATTATATTTATTCAGTTATTTATAATAATAGCTTTATTTGTAAAAATATTAGTTATTACTTATAAGTAATAAAAAAAGCATCTTTATTCTTAAAACCTGAATAAAGGTGCTTGCAACAAACACGTGGCAAGCATCAAGTCCCAAAAGACTTTTTGCTTCTCACTAAATTAATAATATCATAAATTATATATAAAGTAAAATAGTTAATCAACTTGTCTTTTCCCTTGGTAAGAATTTCTTCTAACCATTTCTTTATCTATATCATTAAGTACACAAAATTTTTTTATTAACCAAGTTGGTTCTATTAAATCTTCTTTAGTTGGATCACCAGTAATTCTATGAATAACTATTTTTTCATCCAGTAATTCTAACTCGTCACAAACAATATCAATATATTCTTCTTTTGTTAGAATATGAAAATGTGTTTCATTATATAATTTTTCAAGCTCTGTATTTTTTAAAACATGAAGCATATGGATTTTAATTCCATTAATTTTTAAACTGTTAAGATACTTAACAGTAGCTAACATCATATCTTTAGTTTCAAAAGGAAGACCATTAATAATATGAACAACTACATTTATATTTCTTTGTTTTAATTTTTTTACACACTCATCAAAACTTTTTAAATCATGACCACGATTTATTAATTTTAAAGTTTTATCATGCATTGATTGAAGACCTAATTCAATAGTTAAAAAAGTTCTTTTGGATAAATCTTCTAAATAATCAAGGCATTCATCGCTAATTGCATCACATCTTGTAGCAATGGAAAGGCCAATAACATTAGGAAGTTTTAAAATAGTTTCATATTTTTCTTTTAAAATATCAAGTGGAGCATAGGTATTAGTATTTGCTTGAAAATAACCAATATATTTTGCATGAGGCCATTTCTTTTCCATCATTGTTTTAACTTCATTAAATTGCGTAACTAAATCGTCTTCTTTATTACCGGCAAAGTCACCTGAACCATGACTACAAAAAATACAACCATTACCATTTTTAAAATTAGGACATGAAAAGTTACCATTAAGACTTACTTTAAAAACTTTAGAGTTAAATTTAGTTTTATAAAAATAATTAAGAGTATGATATCTTTTATTATCTAAGGTATATTTAAACATTACTTTTCGTCCTTTTTCGTTAAAACTTTAACTGCTTCTTTTATATTATTTACAACAGTTGGATAATACATGGCTTCTTCAATAGAAGTATAAGCTATTTCCATAAATTCATTAAGTTTTTCTTCAATTTCCATAAATAAAACCTCCCTAATTTATAAATATTATAAAAACAAATGTCGTAAATTGCAATAATTATCATATTGTTAGAAATAATTAATTGTGATATTATATAAATAAGATAAGAAGGGTGATAAAATGGCAGCAGATTTTTCTCATTTTAAGTATAATGAAACAAATGGACTAAGTGTCAAAAAAGCTACATTTAAAGGTAATAATTACCGTATCACCGTTTTAACCGAAAGACTTGTAAGATTAGAATATAGTGAAGCTGGATTATTTTTTGATGGGTTAACAGAAAATGTAATAAATAGGAAATTTCCAATTCCAGATTTTAAAATAAATGAAGATGATAAATATTTAGAGATAACAACAAGATATTTTACTTTGCAATATCAAAAAGAAAAACCTTTCATTGGGCCAAAATTTGCTCCAGATGCATACTTAAAAGTCAAACTAAATAACACCGATAAATTATGGTATTTTAATCATCCTGAAGCTAGAAATTTTAAAGGAAAAACAGTTGGTTTTATAAATGATAGTTCTTCTGTAAAAATGGAAAGAGGATTATATTCTACAGATGGATTTGCCTCAATTGATGATAGTAAATCAATGATATTTGATGGTGAAGGTTTCTTAAATCAAATTGGAATTGAAAGAATAGATACATATTTATTTATGTATAGAAGAGATTTTGGACTTTGTTTAAAAGATTATTTTATGTTAACAGGAAGACCACCATTAATTCCAAGATATGCTTTAGGAATCTGGTGGCATCGTGATAAAACTTATTCATTTAATGATACTAAAAAATTAATAAATAACTTTAATAAAAATCAAATTCCAATATCAGTATTATTACTGGGACATAAATGGAACACTAAACCAGTTATTGATAATGTAGAAAATCTTGATTATAAGACAGGTTTTACATTTAATAAAAATTTATTTAGTAATCCTCAAGAATTTATTAAATATATGCATGAACGTGGTATTAGAGTAGGGCTTAATATTAATCCGAGTGGAGGAATAAATCCGTATGAAGAAAGTTATCCTAGTATTGCAGCAGCTTTAAATATTACGGATGGAAGTACTATTCCTTTTAATGTATTTAATAAAGATTTAATAAAAGCTTATTTTGAATATGCAATAAGTCCTTTAAATGATTTAGGTATTGATTTTTATTGGATAGATAATGATAATGATTTACAATCTTTAAAAGCTTTAAGTAACTATCATTTTAATGATTATAAAAAATATCAGTCAATGCGTGGAATGATTATGTCAAGAAGTAATGGTAGTACAATGCACAGATACCCAATTCATTATTCTGGGGAAACTACTGTTAGTTGGAATACTTTAAAACTATTACCATTTTATAACTCTCAAGCAAGTAATATTGGTATATCTTGGTGGAGCCATGATGTTGGAGGATATAAAGATGGTATAGAAGATAATGAACTATATGCAAGATATGTCCAACTTGCAACATATTCTCCAATATTTAGATTTAGTGCTAAGTATGGCCATTACTATAAAAGAGAACCATGGAGATGGGATAGTAATACTTTAAATATTGTTAAACATTACTGTAATTTAAGACATAGATTAATACCATATTTATATTCTGGAGCTTATCGTTATTATAAAAACGGGTTACCTCTTGTTCAACCACTTTATTATGAAGTACCTGAAATATATGATGAACCTGAATATAAAAATGAATATTATTTTGGAAGTGAGTTATTTATAGCTCCGATTACCTCTAAAAAAGACCTGGTCATGAATAGATCAGTACAAAGAACATATTTACCAAAAGGTACTTGGTATGATTTCAAAACAGGTAAAAAATTCCCAGGTGATAAGCGTTATGTTACTTTTTATACAGATGAAGATTATCCCGTATACGCTCGTGAAGGTTCTATAATACCTCTTGCTATATTAGATAAAAATATTAATGTAACAAATTCTCCTGAATCTATGGAGATTCATGTATTCCCTGGTAAGAGTAATATATTTAAACTTTATGAAGATGATGGATATAGTTCATTATATGAAGAAGGATATTATATAGTAACAACTATTGATTATAATTATCTTGCTAATAACTATACTTTAATAATAAGACCTGTTGAAGGTAAATCGGGAATAATCCCAAATAAAAGAAATTATAAAATACGTTTTAGAAATACTAGAGAAGCTGATGATGTAATAGTATATGTTGATAAAGAAGTAGTAGATTATGAAAGTTATGTGGAAGATAATGATTTCATAGTAGAGGTTTCTAATGTTAAAACTATCTCTCAATTAACAATTAATTGTAAGGGAAAAGATATTGAAATAGATGCTGTAAGATTAATAAATGAAGATATAGATTCAATTATTAGTGATCTTGAAATAGAAACAAGATTAAAAGAAATGATAGCAACTATAATATTTGATGAGAATCTTGATATTAAGAAAAAACGTATTGCCATAAGAAAACTAAAAAAAGCTGGTTTAAAGCCAATATTCATTCGTATGTTTATTAAATTATTAGAATATGCAAGCGAAGTATAGATGGTTTGACCATCTTTTTTTTAGCAATAAAATTTGTTATAATTTACTTATAAGGAGTGCATTGTATGATAAATTATGGAAAAGTAATTGAGGTGTATATTCCACTAAAAAATAATGAAGATGTAATGACAAATAATAAAATAGGATTCAAAGTAAAAGTGGGCCAAGAAGTTATTACTATAGAACAAGAACAAAATGAAATAAATTCTAAAATATATAAAGATGATACAGTAGAAATTACAAAACAAGTAATAAATGGCAAAGAATTTATTGATATAGAGTGTATTGATGGTGATTTAAATGAATAATAATTTTAAGTTAGATTTGTATCCACATAATTTAGAAAGTTATGAAAAAATAAAAAAAGGATTTTTAGAAAAACAGATTGTTTCTATAGTACATGCAACAGGAACAGGAAAAAGTTATAATGCCCTACAATTAGCATTAGATAACAAAGATAAAAAAATTACATACCTAGTTCCTTCAATTGGAATAGTAGAACATTTAAAAGAAATACTTGAAAATAATGATCTAAAGCTTCAAAGAGATTTACCAAATTTAGAGTTTAGGACATATCAAAGTTTAATAAATTTATCAAGACAAGAATTAAAAGAATTAGATATAGATTTTTTAATCATTGATGAATTTCATCATATCGGAGCACCAGTATGGGGAGAAAGAGTTAATACTATTGTAGAAACACATAAAGATATGAAAATATTTGGAATGACAGCATATACAGTAAGAGATAGAAATACTGCATATGAAAGAGATATGGTAAACCCTAATGGCAAAGAATTATTTTCTAATTCTGTAGTTAGTAGATATGATTTATGTGATGCATTAATAGATGGTGTACTTCCAAAACCAATATATAAAAGTGGATATGTATATTTAGAAAAAACCGCAGAAGCACTAGAAGAAAGAATAAAAAAACTTAACCCTAATTCAAAAGATTACAAAGATTTAGTACCTATTTTAAAAGATGTGAAAAAAAGACTTAATAATGCATCAAGTACAAAAGACATATTTAAAAAATATATAAAACCAGATGGGAAATATATTTATTTTTGTCCTGTAAATAGTGAAGAAAAAGTAAATGATATTGATACTATTATAGAAGAAATAGAATCTTGGATAAAAGAAATGGGATTAACTAATGATGATTATGTAATATATAAATCGACTAGTAAAATGCAAGATGCTGGTAAAAGTGCAAGAAAAGCATTTTATGATGATAAAGATTTAAGTGGTATAAAAGCGACAAATAAATTACGAATAATGGTTGCCATAAATCAGTACAATGAAGGAATACATGCACCAGGATTAGATGGAGTAATAATGGCAAGACAAACACAGTCTGATATAGTATTTTTTGAACAATTAGGAAGAGGGTTAGCGGTTAGAGGAAGAACAAAAGAAGAATATGATAAGTTAGAGAAAAAAACTCTTGAAGAATTAAGACAGTTATGTAAAGAAAAAGAAATAAAAATTAAAGATACTACCTCAAAAGAAGAAATAATAGAAAAACTACTTGCACCAGTTATAATAGATTTAGCAAATAATATAGGATTTATAAAAGAACTAGAAAATAATATAAAAGATAGAGTAAAAGAAATACAAAATTCAAAACATCAAGGTAAAAAGCGAAAAATTCATTTAGGTGATACAAAATTTGATATAGAAATGATAAATGAAGATTTATATGAAATACTAAAATATATGAATGATAGATTAACTATGACATGGATGGATAAGTACAACTTAGCAAAAAAATATTATGAACATTATGGAAATTTGCAAATAGCTTTCCATTTTAAGACAACTAATGGAATAGATTATGATGAAGATGGGATTGCTCTAGGAATATGGTTAAGTAGACAAAAGCAAGCTTACACTGGAAAGGGAACTTACAAAATAACAGAAGAACAAATTAAATTACTTGAAGAGATTGGAATGGATTTTAATATAAAAGATAATAAAGAAGCTTGGTTAACCAATTATAATTTAGCAAAAAAATATTATGAACATTATGGAAATTTAAAAATAGCTTTTCATTTTAAGACGATTAATGGAATAGATTATGATGAAGCTGGAATTGCTTTGGGAAGGTGGATACATAATCAAAAACAAGCTTATAATAAGCAAGGACATGGCAAAATAACAGAAGAACAAATTAGGTTACTTGAAGAGATTGGAATGGATTTTAACGTAAAAGATAATAAAGAAACTTGGATGAGCAATTACAATTTAGTCAAAAAATATTATAACCATTATGGAAATTTGAAAATGCCACAAAATTTCAAAACTACTAATGGAATAAATTATGATGAAAATGGAATTGCTTTAGAAAGGTGGATACGTACTCAAAAGCAAGCTTATAATGGTAAAGGAAGTTCTAAAATAACAGAAGAACAAATTAGATTACTTGAAGATATTGGAATAGTTTGGTTTACTTCTAAAACTGATGAGAAACTGCAAAAAGAGCAAATTAATTCAAATAATATTAAAAGAAAAGAAAAAGAAATTACTAATAGAATATATTCTTATTTAGGAAAAATTGATAATAATGATAATCCTACTAAAGAAAAAATAAATGAAGGATTTATTGATGAATTAAATAAAAATTTTAAAAGATAATTTTTTCTTGAAAATCATAATTAAATAACTTATAATACATTTAAGCGTTGAAGAAAGAGTAGTAATAGGGATTCTTTTAAAGAGAGTTAGTGGTTGGTGGAAACTAATAAAGAAGAAATATGAACTTGCTTTCGGAGTGTTGGAGTGATTTCCTTATAAATCAAATAAGCTAGTTATACTAGGAAATAAGGTGGTACCACGAGTAACTTCGTCCTTTGGATGAATTATTCGTGTTTTATTTTTTAAGGAGCATTTATATGACAAAAGAAATGTATGTAATATTTTATCTAGTAGTATATTTAATAGTTTTTTTAGTTACTTATATAATAGATTTAATCAAAATAAAAAAGAAGAAACAAAAAAAGATTGGTGAAATTCAATATTTAACATCAAAATTTAAACTTGATAGTAATAAAATTAATTATAAAAGGGTAAGTCTTGTTATAGCACTGTTAAATGCCTTTATTATTTCAACAGTTACTCTTGTAATTTCACTTGTAAATACAAATATGACTTTACAACTTGTAATAGGGTTTGTCCTGTTATTTGCATTAATATATTCTATATATGAAATATATGGCAGAATTTTAATAAAAAAAGGTTATAAAAAGAAAGTAGGTAAAAAATAATGTATGATCACAAACAAATAGAAGAAAAATGGCAAAAATATTGGGAAGATAATAAAACATTTAAAGCTATAAATGGTAGTGATAAAAAACCTTACTATATATTAGTAGAATTCCCATATCCTAGTGGAGCAGGACTTCATGTTGGACATGTTAGAAGTTATACTGCTCAAGACGCTCTTGCAAGAATGAAAAGAATGCAAGGATATAATGTTTTATACCCAATGGGATGGGATGCTTTTGGAGCTCCAGCAGAACAATATGCAATAAAAAATCATATCCACCCTAAAGAGGCGGTTAAAGAAAATATAAAAACTTTTAAAGGACAAATGAAAACTTTAGGTTTCTCTTTTGATTGGGATCGTGAGTTTTCAACAACTGATCCGGAATATTATAAATGGACACAATGGCAATTTTTACAATTTTATAAACATGATATGGCATATAAAGCTACTGTTCCAGTAAATTGGTGTCCAACTTGTAAAACCGTTTTATCAAATGAAGATTCTGCCGGTGGAGTATGTGAAAGATGTGGATCAACAGTTATCCAAAAAGAAAAATCACAATGGATGTTAAGAATGAGTAACTATGCTGAAGATTTATTAAAGGGTTTAGATGATACTCATTTTGCTGAAAAAGTTAAATTAGGACAAATCAATTGGATTGGTAAATCAACTGGAGTAGAAATGGATGTTGAAATATCTGGTGGAGGAAAGTTCTCTATATTTACAACTTGTATTGAAACAGTATACGGAATTACTTTCTTTGTTATAGCTCCAGATGGTAAATTAATAAAAGAATTACTTCCAAGAGTTACTAACAAAGACGAAGTACTAGCTTATATAGAAGAAACTTCTAAAAAGTCTGCTATGGATAGGACTGAACTAAATAAAGGAAAGTCTGGTTGTGAAGTTAAAGGAATTAAAGCTATTAATCCTGTTAATGGAAAAGAAGTTCCAATATTCTTAGGTGATTTTGTTTTAGGTGATTATGGAACAGGTGCCGTAATGGCAGTTCCAACACATGATGAAAGAGATTTTGAATATGCAAAAGAACATAATCTTGAAATGATTCAAGTTATAGATGGTGCAGATGTTAAAAATCATGCTTTTGAAAAACATGATTATTTAGGTAAAGGTTGTAAATTAATAAATTCTGAAGAATTTAATGGCCTTACAGTCGAAGAAGCAAAAGAAGCAATTACAAATAAACTAGTTAATCAAGGTATTGCAAGAAGAGTTAATAATTATAAAATGAGAGATTGGATTTTCTCACGTCAAAGATTCTGGGGGGAACCAATTCCGATGATAAACTGCCCAAAATGTGGCTGGGTTTGTATGGATGAAAAAGATTTACCGTTATTACTTCCAGATGTTGCTGAATATGAACCAACTGATAATGGGGAAAGTCCACTTGCTAAAATTACTGATTGGGTAAATTGTAAATGTCCAAAATGTGGTAGTGATGCTAAACGTGAAACAGATACAATGCCTAACTGGGCTGGATCAAGTTGGTATTTCTTAAGATTTATGGATGCTCATAATAAAGAAGAATTTGCTTCAATGGATGCAATGAAATATTGGGGTAAAGTAAATTGGTACAATGGTGGTATGGAACATACTGCAAGACATTTATTATATGCAAGATTTTGGGTACAATTCTTATATAACATTGGACTAGTTCCAAATAAAGAAATGATTGATGTTCGTGTAAGCCATGGAATGGTTTTAGGTAGTGATAATCAAAAAATGAGTAAATCAAAAGGTAATGTTATAAATCCTGATGATATTGTTAATGAATATGGTGCGGATACATTACGTGTTTATGAAATGTTTATGGGAGATTATCAACAAGATGCACCATGGAGTGTTGAATCACTAAAGGGATGTAAACGTTTTATTGATAGAATCATTAGATTAGGTGAAAAACTTAATAATGCTACTGGTTTCACTAATGAAGTTTTAAAAAATAAAACAATTAAAAAGATTGGTGAAGATTTAACAACATTAAAATATAATACAGCAGTTGCTGCATTAATGATTATGTTAAATGAATATGAAAAATATGAAAATGGTGTAACTAGTGATGAATATAGATTATTATTACAATTATTAAACCCTATTGCACCTCATATTACTGAAGAATTAAATGAAAAATATAATTTAGGGGTAGCTTTATGTGAAAGCTCATGGCCAGAATATGATGAGGCAAAAATTGTTGAAGAAACTCAAAAGATAGCTGTTCAAGTAAATGGCAAAGTTCGTGGAACAATCGAAATTACTTTGGATGAAGATGAAACTTCAATTAAAGAAAAAGCTTTAAATGATGAAAATGTGTTAAGACATACGAGTGGTAAAGAAATAATCAAAGTAATAGTTATTAAAAACAAAATTGTTAATATTGTTGTTAAGTAAGTCAAATGACTTACTTTTTTTTCTATATAATGATATAATGTGAAAGATAGTAGGTGATAATTTGAGGAAAAATAAAAAAGAGTTTGGATTACTTAATTTAATAATTGTTATAGTTATAACTTCTATTATTTCAAGTATTACTACTGGACTTATAATATTTAATAATAAAAATACAGAAAAAAATATAGTTAATGATGAAGCCTTACAAGAATTTGTTGAAGCTTATGAATCTGTTTTAGATAATTATTATGAAGATGTTGATAAAACTAAAATGATTGATAATGCTATTAAAGGAATGCTAAATTATCTTGGAGATGATTATACTACTTATTTAAACAGCTCTGATACTTCTAATTTAACAGAAAAACTTGCTGGTAAATATCAAGGTATTGGTGTTGAATTAATTGAAGGAAATAAAATAAGTAAAATTTTTGATGACTCTCCTGCTAAAGAAGCAGGCTTAGAAGTTGGGGATATAATCATTAAAATTAAAGATAAAGATGTTAAAACTTTTACTGCTAGTGAGATAGCTAGTGAAATTAAAAATATTAAAGAAGAAAATTTTTCGATAACTGTTAATCGTAATGAACAAGAAATAACAGCAAATCTTACTTTAAAAGAACTTTATATTCCAGCGATAGAAAGTAGAATTATTGAAAATAATAATAAAAAGATTGGTTATATTTATATATCAACTTTTTCAAATACGGTATATGACCAATTTAAAACTAAATTAAATGAGTTTGAAGATAATAATATAGATTCATTAATAATAGATGTAAGAAATAATACTGGTGGTTATTTAAAAGCTGCCACTGATATTGCAAGTATGTTTTTAGAAAAAGGAAAAGTTATTTATTCTTTAGAGTCTAAAAATAAAAAAGAAAAATATAAAGATGAAACAAATGAAGCAAGAAATTATAAAGTTAGTGTTTTAATTAATGAATCATCAGCATCTGCATCAGAAATATTAGCTGCAGCTTTAAAAGATAGTTATAATGCTACATTAGTAGGTAAAAAAAGCTATGGTAAAGGTAAAGTACAGCAAACTGCCTCATTAAAAGGTGGAAGCATGTATAAATATACTTCAGCTAAATGGTTAACACCTAATGGTGAATGTATAGACAAAAAAGGATTAACACCTGATTATGAAGTAGATTTACAAATGGGTGAAGATGGTAATAGTATTATAGATACACAACTAAATAAAGCTGTAGAATTATTAGGAGAATAACATTTTTTGTAATTCTTCTTTTTTTGTGTTAAAATGATAGTGGTATTGGTGATTTTATGAATAATTTTAAAGTAGGAGATAGATTAACTATCAATTGCTATAAACATAATGGTAAAATTCATAGATCATGGGATGAAGCAACAATATTAGAAATTGGCGAGGATTATCTTGTTTGTGCTAATAATAAAGCTAAGGTTACAGAAAATGATGGAAGAAGTTATTATACTAATGAACCAGCAATTATATTTTTTTATAAAAATAGATGGTATAACATTATAGCTCAGTTAAAAAGTCATGGCTTATTTTATTATTGTAATATAGCTACACCTTATGTTATTGATGAAAATATAATCAAATATATTGATTATGATTTAGATTTAAGAGTATTTCCTGATGGAGGATTTAGAGTGTTAGATCGTAATGAATATAAATATCATAAGAAAATAATGCATTATTCTGATGATTTGGATTTAGTTTTAAGAAGCGAGTTATCAAACCTTATTGAACTAAAAAGAAAAGATAAAGGACCATTTGATAAAAAAACAATTGATAAATACTATCAAATATATAAAGAGTTACAAAAAAAGTAATTCTTTTATTTTTACATTCATATATATAATTAGAGGTAAAAAAAGAAAATAAATACCCCATAAACTCTAGTATTTACATTACATAAGTGTAAAATTTAAAAAAATTGAAAAAAAATGTAAAAAAGTGTTGCATTTAAAAATTTATTGTGTATAATAGAACATGTACTGAAAAAAAGAGCAGTCAACATCAAAAAACTTTACAAATTAAACTTTTAAAAAAAGTAAAAAAATTGTAAAAAAAGTGTTGACAAAGAAATCTTGATTTGGTATATTAGTTATGCACTTCGGAAAAGAAGTCAGAAAATGATCTTTGAAAACTAAGTAAAAAAGTCAATTTTGAGTAGCTTAGATTAAACTTATAATATATAGATTTAAATAAATCTTTTTTATTGAGAGTTTGATCCTGGCTCAGGATGAACGCTGGCGGCATGCCTAAGACATGCAAG
>OJMO01001838.1_pt1 | contig 12506 bp, 12 predicted proteins | sample 1597241 | NCBI WGS metagenome assembly OJMO01 (sample SAMEA2452129, study PRJEB22498) | human gut metagenome | biome: human feces; feature: human gut; material: feces | place: Australia | collected 2012 | reverse complement strand
CCCAAAGTCGGCATCGTATACAGCTATTCCAATATCGAAGCCGATATGATGACTCCGTTGCTCAACAACGGATATAAAGGAATCATTCATGCAGGAGTCGGCAACGGTAATATTCATAAAAACATATTTCCGTCATTGATAGACGCCCGCAGAAAAGGCATTGTAGTTGTTCGTTCTTCCCGCGTACCGACTGGTCCTACCACCCTCGATGCGGAAGTGGATGACGCCAAGTATCAGTTTGTAGCCTCTCAGGAATTGAATCCACAAAAGTCACGTGTACTATTGATGCTTGCGCTGACCAAAACCACGGACTGGAAACAAATTCAGGAATACTTTAACGAATACTAAAAACCGGACCTACTTATGAAAAAATTAATGTTTATGCTACTCCTTGCGGGTAGCATACAGGCAATGTATGCCCAAAAGTTCTCCCCAAACACTCCTCTTTTCGAGGAACTGACAGACGTAAAAAAGAAAACGGATAAGTTCAACTTATACCTGAATATGCAAGAAGTTTTGACGCTCATTTCCAAAATGGATTTCAGGAAGGTGACTTCAATATGCACCAGCTCCGCATCGAAGCGAAAGGAAATATCAACAACTGGCTTTCTTACCGTTACCGCCAGCGTCTCAACCGCTCGAACGACGGAAACAATATGATAGACAACCTCCCGACCTCCATCGACTGGGCAGGTATCGGTATCAAGCTCAACGATAAGTTCAACCTGTTTGCCGGTAAACAAAGTGCCAACTATGGCGGCTTCGAGTTTGACCTCAACCCGATCGATGTCTATCAATATTGTGATATGATCGATTACATGAGTAACTTCCTGACCGGTCTGAATGCAAGTTATAACATTACTCCCGATCAGCAACTTAATCTGCAGATATTGAACAGCCGCAATAGCTCTTTCGACAACACTTATGGAATCACAGAGGATGCGGAGGGTAATCTCCCCGATCTGAAATCCGGAAAAATGCCGCTGGTCTATACCTTAAACTGGATTGGCAATTTTAATAATGTATTTAAAACCCGCTGGTCGGCCTCTGTGATGAACGAAGCCAAAGATCATAATATGTATTACTATGCTATAGGAAATGAACTGAATCTCGGAAAGTGGAACGCCTTTGTCGACTTCATGTACTCAAAAGAAGAGATTGACCGTAAAGGGATTATCACCGGCATCGTCGGTCGCCCGGGCGGACACAATGCGTTTGATACAGGTTATTTATCCGTAGTAGCCAAGTGTAACTACCGTTTCCTCCCAAAATGGAATGCCTTCGTGAAAGGAATGTATGAAACGGCTTCCGTAACCAAAGCCTCCGAAGGGATAGAAAAAGGTAACTACCGTACCTCCTGGGGGTATCTGGCAGGTATCGAATTTTATCCGATGGAAACCAACCTGCATTTCTTCGTGACCTATGTAGGACGTTCTTATGACTTCACCTCCCGTGCCAAAGTGCTGGGACAAGAGAATTACAGTACCAACCGGATTTCGGTAGGATTCATCTGGCAGATGCCGGTCTTTTAATATTGTATGAGAATAAAAAATACCCGATAGCTTTCACACAGCTATCGGGTATTTTTATATGTTCGGTTTCTTTTTCTAAATCAATACTCTTCCTCGTTAAAGAAGAATTTGATATATGAATATCAGCTAATTGCATAAAAAGATGTAGTTTTTGGAAAACCTATTTGGCACTAAAAGACTGCAAAACGCCATTTCATACCCAAATACGTAAAATAGACCACAATATCGACAATTAGTCATAAACATACGATTTATACTATTTTAATCAAACTACATTCCCCTCTAGCATTCCGTAACAGACCATCAGGGAAACACCGCAAAGATAAGGTGAATAAACTTTTGCGCAAACATATTACGCACTTTATTTACGCAGATGCAATTACGCACTTTTTTACGCACCTTTATGCCACTTCTTCATACTCAGTATATTCAATTCCCGATTCCTCTTGGTCTATTGGAGATGATTCAGTAGGAACATTGGCAACCTGTTCCAATTCTTTAAGCCAATTTCTGACCGTACCTTCTGCCACGCCCAACTCTTTGGCAATTTCTCTATTACTCAAACCCTCCTCGTGTAATATCTTCATCTTGGCTTTTAATATACTCTTGTCTTCACTTTTAGACGGTTTCAATAACTTTTCTTCTGCCGAATAACCCTCTTCCACAAATTGCGGAAAATTATCTTCCTTGACTATTCTATATAAGATTACATTATCTCGTCCATGTTGATTTTCGCCTTGTCTCACTTTTATCTGTTTCAAGTAAATCGTCTTTTCATCCATTTGAGAACGTCCCATCGCAAAACTACTATCGCAGAAGTTCATCAATCTTTTACTCCCTGCCAAATCATCAGCCACAATTTCCTTCTTTGAGTTTCGCTTCTTGGTATGGGCAATTACTAACAAACTCAGCCCATATGTATGTTTCATTGCAGATAGTCGTTTCATAATCCGTGTCGCTTCTGTCCCCTGGTCGAGTTTGCCACACAGATAAGTTATGTTATCCACGATATAAGTCTTGATACCCATCCTCACACCTTCCTCTATCTTCTTGAACAGCCGTTCTTCTACTTCTTTATCGTCGGAAACCTGCTCTATCCTCAAACTTGGGCGAAAAAGGTTGTCCGAGAACTTATAAGGTACTTCCGTAACGTCATTTGTATAGCGTGAACGGAACTGACTCAAAGACAACTCATAATCCAAGTACATTACTTTACGCTCTTGGGCTATATGTTCTGCCATTTGCATAGCGTATAAGGACTTGCCCACATTAGCTTCTGCAAAGAAGATGCAAAGTTCATTCTCGTACCAAAAAGTTTCATACAACGCCTTTATAGGCGGTAAACTCAATGCTTTTTCCATTGCTTGATTAGCGGTCAAGCATCCGCATACCATATTATTATTCATTTTAATTCTTAATTAATTTAACACTAAGTTCAATAGAGACAAAACGCCCTATCCCAATGACATCATACGTCATTGGCTACACCCATCATCCTACCATCCCATTTCACTGAATATGGTAGAAGAATAAATATTAATAAGTGAAATCCAGAACCGAACACTTGGGTTAATGTCGCTCTTCCGTTCCGTGGCTATGTGAAGAGTAATAGCCATACTCAACAAGCGAAGCACCCACCTTCACTTGAAAAGCAATGCAAATATAAGCAAATTTATGTATATATTCCAAATATTAAAAGTTAAAATAAAATAATATAAAATGCAATAATTTTGTTATTTGAATTATTTTGCTATAAGATTCTTTAACTCAAAATAGATATAATAAAAAAAAGAGTAACCTCGACAAGCAAGATTACTCTAAAAAGGATACAAACAAATGAAGTATTAAAACCACCGCTTCATCAAAAGGAATTAATGGACTGTTATTAGCGGAAGTACCAAGCAGTTCTTTTACAAAATTCAGACCTACTTTAAGTAATCGTATCAATACTGGATAATCTTCACTTTAGGACACCGTTCTATTACAGTACTATCAATTTTGGTTGTCCCTGAAACATAAAGCTCCCTTAGATTCTTACAATCAGCAAAACATTTAAAACCAAGACTTATATTAGAGGGTAATCTCAATTTCCTTATTGAGTTACATCCTTGAAAAGCAAAAGATTTGATTTCTTTAATGCAATCAGGAATGACAATACTTCCCTTCTCATTAGTCGAATAATATTTATCTTCTTCCTCGCAATAAAAACTAAGAGAATCCAAAGATACACAACCTTCAAAAAGCGAATTTTCTATTTTTTGAATTTTTGTCGATAAGACCACTTCCTTTAAATTACGACAATTAGCAAAAGTATTTCCAGAACAATGACGAAAACTACCATTTCCTAAAGATGTGATATGTGGCATACTTATAGAATATATCGCCGTACCTTCAAAAGCAGAACTACCGACGCTTGCAAGAGAAGACAATACACTATCACTTACAATAACCAAACTTGAGCATCCTGCAAATGCAGAACACCCTATATAAACAATACCTGATAAATCACCATCTATACATTTTAAGCTTGCGCAACCTTTAAAAGCTTCAATGCTAATGTCTTTCACACTTTTAGGAATTATTATCTTACGCACATTCCTATACTTCCACATTGAAATTTCGCAAACTCCTTGTGGTATTTCTTTTTTGGAATTTAAAGATACCACATAAACACTTATTGCAACAAATGCAATTACAACAATTAAACCAATTAACATATTCAATTATTTTTAGTAAACAATTTATTCCTTTCAACAGATGCTTGATAGTAAGACAAATCAAAACCATAATCTTGAAATAGACAATCTATTTGAAGATAATCAATCCTTTCTTTTAAGCACCAAGCTATATAATTCAAGACTTCATATGTTTGTATAGCTTCTCCTTCTTTCAGTAATGGAACATACTTTTCATACTCCGCATTATCATAAGGTAATTTATTAGTTCTAGCTCCTTCAAAATCCACCAATTCCAATGCCCATGTATAATTTTGAACATGAATAGCATTATGCATAATATTGTTGTCGTGCATGATACGCAGATTTTTTATTAAAACATTAGCTGCAATCAAATAATATTGAGAAAAACATCTGTCATTTACCTTTTCCCATTTCTTTACTTCTTCCCTAAGCACCTCCATTGGCATAAAAGGGAAATCGCTAATTCTATAAGGGCATTCTACACTATACTGCAAAAGATAAGAAACTGCTTCTGCTTGTTGCATTGGCATTATAAACGTTCTATTCAATTCCAATACATATTCCATATAATTTGTCTTGACCCCCAACGCTCGTATTTCTTGTCCTATTTCAAAGTCTCTAATGGCATTTTCTTTAAATAATGCACCCCACATATCACCGTTAACCTTAGAAGTATCCAAAAAAGGTACTGTAGAATAACTAAGTCCATTACCTTTTGAAACAATCCATCTACCACATGTACTTTTACAAATCACAAAACTTCTGCCATGTAAAGGGCTGATACAATACATGCGCTCATTTCCACCATCATCTCTTAGTAATGGATAAGGTTTTGTAAGAACAAGCACAGCACTTAAAATAGAATTAAACTCACAATATGACGCTCTAAAATCAATCATCTTATTTAATAAGTTAATAGAGGTGTACATAATGCACACCTCCAATCCTTCGACTTTACTGGTTGTATTTTACCAGCACTGTGGGACAACTTGATTGATAAGCACAAGCAGACATGGAAACCACACTTGACGCCGCTGACACTTTCAATACTTTTACTTTTCCCTTCATATTAAAATCAAAATAAAAAGTTACAGAGGCAGTTCAGGACACCTCATCTATCCTATCAATTGTATTTCTATAGTTAATTGATTCTTCTCTATGTAAATCCAACCCTCCTATATTTATCTCAGCCAATTTCTCTTCTAAAGTTTTTCCACACAGAGGGTCATAACCTTTTTGCATTTTTTGCGCCAACTTATACCTTGTGATTGCAAGTGTACAATTATTCTCAGAAGGTTTCAGAGGAGTACCGCTTGCTATAAAATTATTACCTGGACACAGCTGGCAATAAACACAATAATCATGTTTATGGCATTCTTCAAGATTCCCAAATCTTTGCTTTCTCCACCATTGCAATTTTACACTATTCTCTATTTGTTTACCAATAAAACCTTCTTTGGCACTCCCTATATAAAGAGGAAATGCGCAACAAGGTTGTATATAACCTTCTGGTGTAATACATAAAGAATCGAAGCCCGCATTGCAAATCTTTTCCGATAAACAAATAGAATATTCCTTCTTGGCTATTATACCAGTAGCGTCAATATAATAGGGAATATCTCTATCCCTTAGCACAAGCTCCATTATTTCACTAGGCAAACGCAAATACCGTGATGCGCATTTGTCTCCTTCAATAGAATCAGTTATATTTAAATCAAATTGAGGGATAGCACCATACTGCGCAGCCAGCTCTTTAACGGTAGTATAACTTTTTAGGTTGGGAAGCATTATACAACATTTGATATTCATAGGAATACCAAATTTCGCACACTGTTCAATTACAGATATTGTTTTCAGATAAGACCCATTAGTCCTAGTTATAGTATCATGCACATGCTCTATGTTGCTATATAACGAAATTCCTATTACACGGGGATAAAAGTTAGCAAGTTTCTCTATTTTATCAACAATACTTAATCCGTTAGTAAATACATCAAAAGCTATCCCTTTCTCATTAAGATACTCTATCAAGTCCCATACAATACTCTTTGAGAATGGGTCCCCACCCGATAAGCAAACCTTATACAAGCCTAATTCATATAATTCATCAATTATATTTTTGTAATCTCCAAAAGTAAGTTCTAGTCTATCACCCCTATAGCTTTTTTCAGTATCATTTCTTGTCGCCCCAGGATTATAACAGTGAACGCATTGTTCCGAGCATCTGTATGTCAATTCAAACATGACACTACCAATACAAGAATCCCCGCAGGCTTCCGAATAAGCCCTTTCGGCATTATTGCTTTTACCTATATAAGAAACGGAAACATTTGCACCTTTTTGACGCAATGAAGCTACCCTATCTCTATACTCTTTAACGAATAAGCTATCTGGAACAAATCTAAGGACAAGCCCATAAAAAACTAGTTCATCCAAAAACGCAACAATCTCTTCCTCCGTAAAAGGGAGGTCCTTTACAATGTTAGCAACCCGTATGCGCTGTACTTTTTCTGTACACAAAATTTCATTGACTATCACTGCACTATAATCTTCAAAAAAATAGCTAACACCTTCTATTAGATTGTATATCAGTGCAACATTCTTTAGTTCATTATAACGACCACACGTCCACTGGGGGCGATAATACATCAATTCCATAAGATATTATCTGCACATAGCTCAATAGCGCAATTGAATTAAGGATTAAACCAAAAAGGAAGTGTGAGCCTATTTAGACTTATCCCACAGTTCATATTTCCATTGATAAGCTCTGGACTGCTCGTGTTGTAAATAAGAACAAGAATAAGAAAAAACAGCTCACACCTTTGGCTTATATATGTAGAGTACATATACGACAACCAAAGGAGAACGTCTTTTATCATTCCAACAACACGAGTGAATTGTCCAGATTCATCAAAGTGGAATAAAGCTAAAACGCTTCCTATAAATTATTATGTCTGTCGTTGACAATGCAATGACGTTGCAAATATATATAGAAAAAGCGAGCTTAGCAACGTTCTGCGAGCTGTTTAATCCACAAAGGTACTATTTATATTAACTGAAACCTATTGTATGTCATACCTTTGCTTCAATCTTTGAACCTGAACTATTTGAAAGTTGCATCCTCTTGAAGTGACAAAACCTTGCTTATTTAGTTGGTCAGCCATTTGTGAAGCTGTCAATCCATCTTTAGCCATTGACCGAAGCAATGCAACTGCACGCATATTATTGGTGTTATTTTTGGCTTTTTCCCTGTTAGTTTGGTTGCTGCGTTGAATCGCCTCATCGTGTTTATTCATCAAATTCTCCGACTTGCCAAGTTTCACGCCTCTTTCCTTCTTCGCTTTTAACGATTGGCGTGTACGCTGACTTATTAGATTGGCTTCATATTCTGCAATGGATGATATAATATGTAATATCAATCGGTTGGCTTGTGGGAAATCGCAGAATGTAATTTCAACATCAGATTCCAATAATTTGGAAGTAAAAGCTACATTTCTACTCAAACGGTCAAGTTTCGCCACAATAAGGATAGAATTGGTTTTTCTGCATAATGCCAATGCTTCTTGTAACTTGGGACGGAAGTTATTTTTTCCGCTTTCTGTTTCCACGTATTCAGAAATAATCTGTCCATCTTTAACAAAGGAATGTATAATATCTCTTTGTGCTTCAATTCCAAGACCACTCTTTTCTTGCTTTGTGGTAGATTGTCTCAAATACGCAACATACTTACTCATATTCTACTCTTATTATTGATTACTTACACTTATTGAACGGTCGTTTAGCAACTGTAAGTTGCCTTAAATGCGACCAATTTAACTCTATCTTAATCTCCACAATATAAGTTTCGTCCATATCCCATCGAAAAGGCAATCGCATCGGGAGATATGCCCTTGAACTCACTCTTGTTGGACTTTCTGTTTTTACGTTCATTGTGTGCCATCCAACTTGCTGCAACCACCGCATCAAGCTTCGCTGCCTTTTCCTCACGAACTCTAACCGCATCTTTTTCCCAACGCCATGCAGTTTGGAGGCATTCACCCCATGTACGCCCTTTGCGTTGGAAGTTATTATTATAAAGTCTGTGCGCATCCTTCATCACCTGCTGCTTATTATATCGTTTCATATCTCCTTTGTTTTAATTACAACGCAAATATATGACATATATTCAATAAATGCAATTTACCATCGCTAAAAGTTATTAAATTTATGACATATATTTATTTTATGCAATATATTTCGTATTTTTGCTATAAAACAAAATATAAAATGGAAGAAAAAGAGAAAAAAGAACGCACGGTGATTCACTTATACATAAAAGAGAACGACACCCACCACTATTTCGGAAGCATAGCCAATGTTTTTGAATATTTTTCGCCTGATATGCTTGGGATTTCCTACGGTTCTTTACGAAATTACGGATTATCTAACGAAAAAACTTTTCAAAACTCAAAGTGCATCATTCGGAGAGGAACTCTTTTGTCAAAATCGGGAAATAGGGGCAAAAAATAAATATCACACTGTTGTTATGCCTATAAATTCACAAAATTAAGCCTCTGCAGCACGGATATATATGACTTATTATCAACATGATAGGCACTATTTTGTCTTGCGAGAATTAAAAGACACACTATGTACTATACTTGCTTGTTCTTCTTTAACTCAAACAAACTTTATTATCAATTTTTCTTAAAAATGTGGTGGTAATATATTTTTAGTCGTATATTTGCAATGAAAGCACTTGGATTGGAATCCTTTCAAGTGCTGTGTGGGTAGATAAATAGCTACCCCACGTGATTTTTATGATAGAAAATAATGAAAAGAAAATTACACTTAGTGTTAGTGTAACAAAATTTAAATCTAAGCCTGAGGATTGGAAAGCACTGACTTATAAACGTCAAACAATAACTATTGAAGAACTTGTTAATCGTATTTATGAAGGGCACTGTATTTGTCAGAATTTCCATACAAAAAGTGAGGTGTTTGGATTGAGTGAAAAAACAATAGCCAATTTTGATTTTGCTGATTGTGTAATTTTGGATATTGACGATACGTTTCTATCCATGAATGACTTCTATTTATCACTAAAAGATGAACACAAGCCAACTATTATTTATACTACATATAGTAACGTGGATAATGTTAATAATAGATTTAGGCTGATTTATGTTTTTGACAAGTCAATTAGTAGTAATGATTTTTACAGAAGCATAGCTAATGCAATTACTTATAATATTCAAAAAGAAATTAAAGGATTTGATTTAAAAGATAAGACATGTTTAAACGTCTCACAGCAGTTCGCAGGTAATGGAAATGAGAATATAGTATATTATTATAATGATAATATTTTTACTCCTACGGACTTTGGAATTGATGAAAACTTTTTTTCCAACTCAGGCAGTATATTAGAGAGAGAGAAGAAAAACAACATACAATCTTATTTGGAAAGTAAAGTTAAAGATACTGAGTTCCTGAAAGATTTTTGGAGTACGAGTTATAAAAGAAACGAAGAAGAATTTATACGTAAATATGCAAATGTATATCCATTCCTTGAAGCTACTCCATTGCCTGAGACGGACGCAGATACACCTTATATACTATTGCCTGAGAATTATGTAAAAATAGAAAGGTATTGGTATAAAGAGCCACAAACTAAAGGTGACGGAGAAATAGTTTATAAAAGCCATGCAGTGAAATTAAAATCAGGACACAGACGAAAACTGTTATATGATGGCTGTTTGCTCCGAAAGATTATGCTACCCGATATTACGGTAGAACATCTCCTATATTGCCTTGTATGCGAGCGGAGATACTATGTGGATAATCAGGATAAAGTTATAACCAATAAGATACTGTACCAAATTGCAAAAGACGCTTGGAATGATACTAAACGAAGCATTAAGCCGAAAAAAGAAGAAAAACAGTTTGTTGTCAATTCAAAGTATTGCGAAAAATATGGAATAAGCAAACAAGCAGCCCGAAATATAGCTGCCAAAATGTTATTAGACTTGCAACTCAAACAATTATACGATACGAAATTATCAATTAAAGAGAATTTGGAATCACTGAAAAATCAGGGCATTAAAATCGGCAAAAGCAGTCTCTACAATTGGGTGAAATCAAAAAAAATATAGCCAAAATTTGGGACTCCCGAAAGCAAACCACATGTGAAATACCCCCTAGAGGGGGGGGCTTCCTCCTACCTGAGTGAGGGGTTACAGCGGTAGAAACATGTCAAACGTGTTAAATATATTAAAAAGTAAAGACTATGCTTCCAAAAAGTGGTAAATAACTACTCCAAGTCGTATATTTGCCATGTAACGATATTCCTATATCATTACACAATAATAACCACCTTGTCTATAACTCTAAGACTTGAGTGGAGAATAATACATTTAAGCCATGAGTTACGAATTAATTGATAATGAAAAGCTGAACCAATTAATTTTAAGCATAGAAGTACTAAGCAAACAAGTAAAAGAACTATCCGAGAAATCGAAAGTTAGCGAAAAGAAAATTTACACAAATAGTGATATTAGGGAATTACTTGGAGTACAAGACAAATTGATACGAAAGTACCGAGACGATGGCAAATTAGCATATCATAAAGAAGGGGATAAATTTTGGTACAGCCAAGAAGATATAGACCAATTTTTATCCCACAACCATAATGGAGCCTATGCTTACAATTAATCAGCAGTGTTATAATCAGGGGTGAAATCAAAGTTTAACTTTGTTTCCACCTCTTTTTGCAATGTTTCGGGTAGAAATTTCGCATACACTTTTTCCGTCACCATCACACTACTATGAGCCAACAAACGACTAACTTTATGCACATCCACCCCATTATTCAGCGCAAATACAGCAAATGTATGACGTGCAACATGTATCGTCAAATTAAAAGACAAACCTCCAATTTTATCTCCCAATGCTGACAATGAAACTTTAATTGGAGTATTCTTATTAATACGCATTCGGTCAAGTTCCTCCTTATCAGACAAATCAAAATCATTAGGTAACAATGCAAAAACAAAACGATTATTGTTGTTCTTTGACCTCCATACCTTCAAGATATTTAGTGCAGCATCATTTAAAGGAAATTCGTGTGGTACGTCACCTTTATAAAGTATCTTTTTCAGTCTACGATTTTCAAAATCAATATGTCCCCATTGAAGAGTTAATATATCAGAGAAGCGTAGTCCACAAGCATGGAAAGCGAATAAAAACATATCCATATACTCCCTTGTACGTGGATATTTTACTTCATTATACAATGCTACAAATTTAACTAATTGCTCTTTTGTTAAATAATGCACATCTTCATCTTCAATATCTTCATCCCCTAATTTGGTTTTAATAGACAAATACTTATCTGATATTGCATCAGCAATAGAAGTATCTAACAACCCCTTCCTTGCAGCTAATTTAGCGGCTCTCATCAACGGAGTTAGCGTTTTATTAATAGTTGCATTAATATTATTACGTTTACCTCTTCTCCATGTTATATAAGAATCTATCAAATCTTCTGTTACATCAGCAATACTAATACTATCCTCTCCCAACTTTTCCAATAGAAAAGAACGAAACAAGCCTAAACTATTCAGGCTATTATTACGAACACTTACACCAATTTTTTCCATCTTATAACGTGTCTCCACATTATCAATGGCAAACTGCACAAAATCTTGGTTTTCTTCCATGTTGGTATTATACTCACTTTTAACCATTGAACGTAGTACATCAATAGTCAATCGCTTTTCCGAAGGAAAATCTAATATCAACGCATCAATATCATTTTTCCTCTTATCAAGCATCTTATTTAAACGGACACTTTGCGGATTAGTAGAACGCACCCTTTGTGTTTTTTCGTTCCACTCCTTTTCTGTTACCCATACTTCTGTTACACCTTTAGCAACCTTCCTATCCAATGTATATTGAATTGAAATAGGATATTCACCTTTGGCATTACACTTACCATCTTTCCGCAAGACAAACTTGCCTGTGTTACTTAATGACTTTACACGTCCCATACACTTACTATTTTAAATTTAGGAATATGGTGCAAACATACTGTAATTTTCGGGAAACATATTCGGCTTTAAAACGCCTTAAAACGAAAAATGGACGATTATAAAACCGCCCATAATATTCGTTTTCACCTGTTTTTCAAGGCTTTTTAAAGTTTTCCGCGCTAATACTCTTCTTCGTTAAAAAAGAAATCTTCTTTACTAGGATAATCCGGCCAAATATCTTCGATACTCTCATAGATTTCGCC
>OJMO01001830.1_pt1 | contig 12540 bp, 10 predicted proteins | sample 1597241 | NCBI WGS metagenome assembly OJMO01 (sample SAMEA2452129, study PRJEB22498) | human gut metagenome | biome: human feces; feature: human gut; material: feces | place: Australia | collected 2012 | reverse complement strand
TTACAGCTTTATTAATGATGAGGTTATCTGTACTGACTGCGTTGAAAGATACACAGTTACTTGTGACGACTGTGATTCATTGATTTTTGATGATGACGCTTGCGGCGATGATTACACTTGTCTTTGCCACTCATGCTATGACAATCATTACAGCCGCTGCCATGAATGTGACGCATTAATTCATAACAATGATGTTTATGAATATGAAGGCAATTACTACTGCCATGAGTGTTATGACGAAATTAGCGAAGGCGATGCAATCAGCGAATATGGCTATAAACCTGACCCTATCTTTTATGGCACTGGTTCACGATATTTTGGTGTTGAACTTGAAATTGATATCGGTGGTAAAGACAACGACAATGCACAAACACTTTTGGATATTGCCAATGTAGATCATGAGCATATTTACATAAAATCTGATGGTTCACTTAATGACGGAATGGAAATTGTCACTCACCCAATGAGCCTTGAATATCACCAAAATTTCTGTTGGAATGAGTTAATGAAAAAGGCGGTTTCCATGGAATACAGAAGTCACCAAATTAACACTTGCGGCCTACACATTCACGTTAACAGAGCAAGTCTTGGACAGAATTCAGAGGAGCAAGAAGAAGTAATTTCCCGCATACTTTATTTTGTGGAACATCATTGGAATGAGATGCTGAAATTTTCAAGACGCTCAGAATACACAATGAATCGTTGGGCGGCAAGGTATGGCTATGAGAGTTCACCAAAAGCCATTCTCGACAAGGCTAAAAAAGGAAACTGTGGCAGATACGCCGCAGTTAACCTTTGCAACTACAACACCATAGAGTTTAGAATGTTCAGAGGTACCTTAAAATACAACACGTTAATCGCCGCATTGCAGATTGTCAACCACATCTGCAATGCGGCCTTTTCTATGTCCGATGAGGAAATGCAAAAGCTCTCTTGGTCGGAATTTGTTGCAAGTATCTGTGAACCTGAATTAATTCAATATCTCAAAGAAAGAAAACTTTATGTTAACGATGAAATCAATACTGAGGAGGAAATTTAATATGTGTGCTTTATTTGGTTGGCTTGACTACGGTAAAAAGCTACCGCACAAAACTTTAAGAAAATTTACACAGGAACTTGCAAACGCAGCTGAGGAGCGTGGTACTGATGCAAGCGGAATTTCATATATTCTGAACGGCAAGGTTAAAATCTACAAGAAAGCAAATCCTGCTCATAAGATTAGGTTCAACTTTCCAGAAGGTACTACTGCAATCATGGGTCATACTCGATTTACTACCCAAGGAAATCAAAAGTTTAACTTCAACAATCACCCATTCTATGGCAAGGCTGACAAGGAATTTGCCTTTGCTCATAATGGAGTTTTGTATAATGATAAGGATTTGAGGAAAGAGAAAAATCTTCCTAAAACCCACATTGAAACTGACAGTTATATTGCAGTTCAGCTAATTGAAAAGCAGAAAAAGCTTGATTTCGAAAGCTTACAGAGCATGGCTGAGGACGTTCAAGGCAATTTTACTTTTACAATTCTTGACGAGGATAACAAGCTGTATTTTATCAAAGGTTCAAGTCCTATGTTTCTTATTTATTTTGAAAAGCTTGGATTTTTCGCCTATGCCTCAACAGAAACCATAATGCAAAAGGCCCTGAAAAAATCAGGGCTTTCCTATTATAAATATCAAATCATTAAGCTGAATGAGGGTGATATTTTATCAATTGACAGCAATGGCAAGATTGAAACTTCTGAATTTCAATTTGATGATTTAAGCTTGCTTTCAAAATTTAGATATGGAGATTTTAACTATTACGACCCAAGCCATGAAGATATGCTGCTTGAAATGTGCAGTTGCTTTGGAGTATCTGAAGAAGACATTTTACTGCTTCTTGACTATGACTATACTGCCGATGATATTGAGGAAATGTTAATGGATCTTGATTTGATTTCTGAAACGGTTGACGAGTTGAAAGAAGTTAATGAATTTGAAGACATATGGGAATACTGCGTATAATCTGAAAGTAAAAAAATACATACCTCCTAACTGATCAATAAAAAATTAGAAAGGTGGTATTTTTATGAATTTACCAATTTACAAATCTAATGATGAGCTTCCGCTCACCATGAACGCTAAAGACATTGCAGGCTATATGAATATTTCTTTAACCTGTGCTTATCAAGTTATGAATTCAAAAAGTTTTCCTGTCATTCGTGTGGGAAAAAGAATGCTCGTTACAAAAGAAAAGTTTCTGAACTGGATTGACAATGCAGATTGTGAGGTGTAAAAAATGAATAAAAATGGTAACAACGAAGGCTCAGTAAGAAAACGTGCTAACGGCACTTGGGAAGCTCGATACTCTGACGGCAGAGATGAAAACGGTCATCAGATTCAGAGTTCAGTTTATGGAAAAACTCGAAAAGAAGCTGTTGAAAAGCTTCATACAATTCTATATCAAAAGCAATGCGGTTCATATATTCAGCCAAGCAAGCTTTTGCTCAAAGACTGGCTTTATCAGTGGCTTCACAGTTATGCAGAAATCACTGTAAGACCATCAACCTACATAAGCTATGAGGGCTACATTTACAATCACATAATTCCGGAGCTTGGAAATCTTCTTGTACAGCAGATTACACCTGTCATAATCCAAAGTTTCTACAACCAAAAGTTTGAGTCTGGGCGTACTGATGGAAACGGCGGTTTAAGTCCTAAGACAATCAGAAATCTTCACAACATGCTTCACCAATCGCTTGAACAGGCTAAAATCAATGGGATAATTTTCAGCAATCCCACTGACAATGCATCAATTCCAAAGCAAGAGAAAAAGGAAATGAGAGTACTTTCCACCTATGAGCAGTCAGCTTTAATAGGTGTTCTTCACCTCCACAGACTTGGCTTTGCTATCATGTTTGACTTAGCAACTGGTTTGCGAATTGGTGAACTTTGTGCATTGAAATGGTCGGACGTGAACTTTAACAAAAGAACCGTTAAAATCAGCCGGACCTTACAGCGTATCAAAAAGAGCATGAGTGCGCAGATTAACGGTGAAAACACCACAGCAATTCTTGAAGGCAATGTTAAGACAAACAGCGGTTTTCGAGAGATTCCGCTTCCTGACAAGATATTCAATCTGCTCATTCAGCATCAGCAAAATCAGATTGCTGAAATGAATCAGCTTGGATGCATTTATCAAAACAACGGTTACATTTTTGCCATGCCATATGGCACTTGTGTTGAACCGCATACCATGAGAGATGCTCTTGACTTTCTGCTGAAAGCTGCCGGAATTGAACACGCAAACTTTCACTCTCTGCGACATACTTTTGCTACAAGAGCTATTGAAAGCGGAGTAAACATTAAAACCCTAAGCGATATTTTAGGTCACTCACAAGTTCAAATCACCATGGATTTATACTGTCATTCTTCTCTTGATTTAATGCGTGACAGTATGGATAAAGTCATGGGGTTGTTTTGAAAACATGGGCAGGATTTTAAACTGCCCTTTATTTTTTGTTCCACGTTCCAAGTGGAGAAAATTTTATGTATTTTCAAAAGTGTTCGCATTTTTTTAAAAAGCACTTACCAAAAAACATAAATTTCAGGGAAAATCGCATTTTTTCTAACTTGAATTTCAAAAAAAGCGTACACTTTTTTTATTTTTTCATTTTTTATCAGCTCCATCCAATGATGGCGGTGTTCCAAGTTCAGTATAAATTCTACTTCCAATCAACATAAAACGTGTTGCTGTATATAATAGCTGAACCATTCTAGTATACTCTTCTGAGCATAGCAAATTAAAATTTTCTTCTGATTTACCTCGCTTTTTTTCTGATAAATCAGTCACCACTTGAAGTGTTTCTAAATACTGACAGTAGCTTTCAGTATAATTACCTGTATAATATGTTACTGTCTGTAATTCAAAAACTCCTCTCATTAGCCAATTCCACTCATTAAAAAATCTTTTTTTCCAAAATGTTGTTTTTTCATTTTTCTTAATGTATGGCGGCGGCATTGGTAACCATAAATTTTCAGGAAACTCACTTGGGTCTTCACAATTTATAAGACAATTTAAAAATTTGCATAATGAACTTAAAGATGAACTACATATTTTTTCTGCTTTAATCCAATCTGAATAACTTGTAAAATATAATCCTGTAATTCTCTTTAATTGTTCAATTTTATTTGATATATTTTTGTGTTCGCTAAAAAAAGTATTAATTTCATCAACTGTAAAAGGTTCTGTGGAATATGTATCATTTGTATATATATCAGTTTCTGTCAAAATCGCATAGTATTTTCCTAGCATTATTTTTTTGAATTCCATTTCACTATAACTTTGCACTTCAAAATCCTTTTTAGTCAATTTAGTAATCTTTAATTTCATAAGTGCATATCTAATCATCTCAAGCAATTTTTCTTTTTTCTTTTTGCAAACCTCTTTATTATCACTATCTTGTATTTGCAGTCCAAAAATATTTATGTGATAGCAAAGCATAAACATAAAAATTATACTATTTGAAAAATCGAGCACCGGTATTTGCTTATCAATATAGTTTACACCATTTATTTTTTCTCCTTTTGATGACGGGAACTTTTCAGGAAATAAATGATACCTGCATCTATAATACACTGCTCTGATTGCTGTAAAATATGTTTGTTCTTTGTCTATTGAAGAATTATTAAAAAACCTTTTCAACGTATCATTTTTAACGAGATAACCATAGCCGTTTATGTTTTCATCGCTATAATCAAGTACAGCTTCAATTTCTTGCTTTATTTTCTCCAATCCACTTGGAAATTCTTTTTCAAAATTTTCTTCGATTTTTTCTTCAATCTCCTTAATTGGTTTAAGATTGACAAAATAGTTTTTATCACCCCAAACATATTTCGTTATATTTTCAATAAAATTATATATATTTATTTCTGGCATTCTAAAATCCTCCGCTTTTCATGGCACTTTTCTGTAATTTTCTACACTTTAAGCATTACATATATTATTGTCAATTCTGTTTTTATTAATAAAAACGATTTATATCATGATTTGTCATGATTCTTGCAAAGCTAAGACTTTCTCCTGTTTTTATGGTATGATATTAATAGATGCAATGTATCATATTGAAAAAAAGGAGTTTTTATTTATGAATAACATGTTTAACCCAAACCTAATGGCTTATAATGACCCCCAAGCTAATTATGCAAATTTTCAACAGCAACAAAATCCATGTTATCCTTCTGCAAACACTGTTCCTACAGTACCTGTCGAGCAACTTATAAATACAGCAAATCAGACTATTTCCAATCTTCAATCTGAAAATATGGCATTAAAAAACAAGATTGAAATAGAAAAAGCATTCGAGGAACCACGACGATTTTCAACTGATCATAATGGTAATGCTGTTTCTATAGAACCAAATAAAAAAATTAAAAATATCGGAAACTTTATTGTAAATAAAGTTACAAAGATTATTTCTGAAAAAAATGTTTACTGTTCAGTGAATTACAGCTCAGATTCCAATGTAGAAGTTAATTCTATATTGATTCCTGAAAAGGATTTGTATGATAGAAAGATTAAACGGTACTTCCCATTGTTTCACTTTTCCAACAGTATTTCAGGAGCAATTGTAAATAATTTTTTATATGAAAAAATCACATGTTTTCCTGATATCAAATCAATACACATTCCTTCATTTGCAGGATTTTACCCATCCAATAATAATGAATTATCTTTTTTCTCTGGTTCTTCCAACATTTCCGCTGAAATAAAAAAGATTATTCCTGAAAAAATTCGCAATAAAAAACTTGACATGGATATTAAATTGCATTCAGATGAACTTACTCAATGGCTTATGAAAGAAGACCAAACAAAGCTTTTATTGCATTTGTGCCGTTTTATAGCGATTATATCGCCAATTCTAAAATCGGCAAATATATCATTTCAAAAGATATTAATTCTTTCAGGAAACAATCCGGATATCAATAAGTTTGCCTCTTGTTTCTTGCAAGTTTACAATCGTCCTAATTTATGCTCTACATCATTGAATAATACCGAAACACAAATTAATAAAGTACTCTCAAATGCCAATTGCGAAGTGGCATTGTTCAACGATGATATGCTATTAAACAATGACATTCGCCAAACGAGAGGACTCACTTTAGTTCATCAATGTTTTAACAACTTTAATACATCTGATACTGCAACTCAAAATTCATACATCATTGCAATAGCTTCCAATGCTGCTTCTTCAATTCTTCCTCCCGAAGAAACTATGTGCATTAATATTTCAAATGAATTTATGCCTAATTATAACGTTGAGATTCTTTCTACTATTTTTTCACAAATTGACGCCTATGCTATTAGCAACGTTTGTAATGGATTTAAAGAATTTATTGACTATTTACAAGCATCTATTTTTGAAATAGAATCCAAACTTACATCACTATCTTCTGCCAGCAGCAAACGAGCTTATGCAATTATTTTAGGTATCATGGATTTTTTTGATATAATATTTCATCTTAAGCTTAGCGAAGATTATAAAAAAGAATTTGAAACTTACCTCTGCAATATTTTTGTCAGTTCTATAGATGAACATAGTGATTGTGACAATACTATTGTTAATCAATTCAGCAAAGTATTGAACACTAATATTCAAAATGGCAAAATTTCAGTTATTCATTGGAATAAAAAGATGTTATTTGAAAATGACCATAATATTGTAGTTTTAAAGGATAACCTATTGCTTATTGAAGAGTCAACTATAAAAAACATTATCCTTTCTCAAATGAATTTGATTGACAAGTTTTCCGTTTTAACAACTGCTCTAAAAAATACCGGCTTACTTCATTGTACTAAAGGTCAGCGATATACATCTACAATGTATAGAAATGGTTCCCCTTTCCGTACAGATTTATTCGCTGTCTTAGCTGATGACATCTTAGAATCAAATGTATTTAGTATGATTTCTTCTGTCAATGACACTGCATTTTTTAACAATAATAATTGCACATCAAATTTACTGCCACTTATTCAAGATATCAACAAACTATCAGCTTGCCAACTTATTGATGTTAATAATAACCGTCATCTTTTTGTATCAGGAAAAAGTGGTTATGGTAAAAGTACTTTTCTAATACAATTAGCTGCAAGCTATTGCAATCTTGGAGAAACTGTACTGATCTTTGATAAAAATGATTCATTTACTAAATCTAACTTAATTCGCCTATTATCAAAAGACTTTGTTGAAAGAAACGTTCAATTCTACAACACTGATGAAAAAGGATTTCCAATAAATCCTTTTCCTGACTTTAATTACGACAACAAAAATACTATTATAGACATCTTGTCATCACCATTTCACGGGCTTAGTCAAAGACAGTTAATCGCTATTGATGGCATAATGCAAAAGTATCTTTCTACACACTTCGATCCAAGCATTTTGGAAATGATTTGCCCACAAGATGAATGTAATTGGATTAATGGTGTATCAGAACATAGTATAATTGCTAGAATCCAAAACCTAATCAACAATCTATATAGAAAAGAGGCTGTTGGAGATTGGAGAAATTTAATACATAACTCACAGCACAAAAAAATAATCGTTGTTTCCATGCCTAATGTTGGAGAAGTTGTAAACCAATTAATTGACCTTATGCTGGCATCTTTCTTTAATTGGCGTATGACTAACTCAAATGATAACTACATACATTTATTTCTTGATGAAATACAATCACAAAATCTTTATGACGATGGTTCTATATGTCGTTTTCTAAAGGAAGGCAGAAAATATCATGTAAGTCTAAACTGTGCTACTCAAGAATATACCAGAGACCATAAAGATGTTTGCCGTATTTCACGCCAAGCAGCTACAAAAGTTTTCTTTAAGCCAGATGAAGATTCTTTATCACTTGTTGCTAAAAGCCTTTATTTTAAGCCTAATAATTATGATCGGCTGATTAATCTCAAAAAATTCGAATGTATCGTCAAAGGCGAATTTTTTAACTTTACAAGTCAAGCTTGTGAAGAAACTACTCTTCAAGGAACCATTTACAGACACGATAACAGCATTTAATACATATTATTACAGGCAGAACTTTAAGCTCTGCCTGCTTCTTTCATCAAAAATGCTCACGCACCACAATTTCTTCTTCATCTCTAAACTGAGAATGCCCAGGATAAGGCTTTGCATCTTTTTACGGATATCCCATAACAAGCAGTGCAATCGGTTCAATATTATCAGGAATATTAAATTCTTCTCTCATTGCATCAGGCTTGAAATGCATTACCCATGTTGTACTCAATCCAAGTTCTATGGCTTCAAGCATCATATGTGTTGTAACAATGCTTGCATCCATTGGTCCACATGACTCATTATCATATGGGCGATACCAACACTCATCTTTATTATAGCAAACAAGCATTGCCGTTGGTGCATCAAAATGACATTTTGTACATTTCTTCAGCTTTTCAATACTTTCATCACTATTAAGAACAAGTATTCTCTGTGGCTGATTGTTACAGCCTGTTGGAGCTATATGTCCTGCTCCAAGTATCTTTTTTATAATTTCATCAGGTAAATGCTCAGTTGTAAAGCTTCTTACTGAATATCTGCTTTCTGCAAGTTCTGTAAATGTCATGGGATTCCTTCTTTCTTTGGTTTACAAACCATTACCAATGGTCTTTATGTATTCTTTCCTTAACTGAAACTTCTTTTTGCTTAATTAATACAGCATCATCACTTGGTTTTCCTATACCTATAAAACAGGGCATAAAATAATCTTCCGGAAACTTTAATATGTTCCTTGCCCATTCGCCTTCATTACCAAGAGGTATACGCAACGTACAGGCATATTCTTCAGCAGTTGATGCGAGAAACATATTTTCAATACAACACCAAATTGATGCAAAACCATTTAGATGTGAAAGGTTTTCAGGCTTCATGATATCTGTTTTTTGCTTTAGCAATGGAATAATTATGCAAGACGCATCTGCAAGCATTCTATATTGCTTTGGAACAGCAGTTTTATAGCAATTCTGCTGGCAATTATCATTTAAATTCCAATCATGCAAAAGATTATCCATTTCTTCATCTGTAATTGATTTTGGTATTTTCTTGAGCAATTCCTTGACTACATTTTTGTCTTTTATAACAATAAAATGCCAATCTCTCATGTGGTCATTTGTCGGTGCTTTCATACCGGCTGTTATTATTCGTTCAACTGTATCGTCACTTATTGTGACATTTTTAAAATCTCTAATTGTACGTCTTGCATTTATTACTTCATAAAAATTCATGCATTTCACACCTTAACTGATTTTGATTGTTTATATATCGAGATTGAACTCAATTAGATCACTTTTTTGTAGCATAAAACCATCCTATCTTTTCATTAATTATCCAAAGTATTTGATAGGATTATTTTATTAATCAATTTATGCTTTCGATATTAATTCCCATTTTTGCAAGTAATTGACTGAAAGCAGAATAATAAGAATCATTTAAAATTTTATTTGATTTATGCATAGTGTAGTCAATTGCATTAATGCCTTCCATCTTAGTGTACTTTTCGTTTTCTTCTGCTTTAAGAGTCGTTGTTAATATACACTGACATTTCATGACTTCTAAAATATTCAAAACACGCTCCTCCTTATCGGTCGAGAGATCCTCAGCTCTGAATGAATCCATTATTATTGGACATTCATGCCTTGAAAGCTCAGCAACGCTAATAAGCCTTGAAATATAGTATACCGTTTCTTCACTCCCAGATACAACAGATCCTCTTTTTGTAAATATATCTTCGTAATCTTTATCGCTCTCTGTATCAATCAGGTGCTTAATTTCATTCATTCTTTTAATGACACTTTTGTAAAAATCATTACCAGCTTGTTTTGAATCAACAGTTTGTTGAGTGCCACTTTCAATTTTTTCTTTTATTTCCTTGATTTGAGCATTTAATTGAGCAATCTTTTCCTCTATCACCCCTGCATCACTGAAACTATTTTTATATGCAAGTATATTCTCAACAGTAACATCCTCATAACGCATTACTTCTTCAATATGCTCTTGTAACGAATTAATTTCAAAATCACATTTTTCAATTTCCTCATTGTAAGCTACTATACGTTCTTCAATCGACGTAATAATTTGGCTTCGCATCTCCGGAGTTGAAACATCAAAAGAATATGTTATCTTTCCTTTCCCCTTATAGGCAATATGGCTGGAATCACATTCCATGCAACGTAACTCTCCAACATCAATACTTCGATTTAGGGATCTCAGTTCTTTTAACGTTCCACTCCATAATGATTTTTTTGTTGCTAAACGGTTTCTAATCTTTCGGATATTTGATATTTGTTCAGTAATTGTTTCTAATTTTCTTACACGGTCACGAAAAGCTTCTTGATCTTGAATTCTACTTAGATACTCCTTTGCAGGGGTAGATGTCTTATAAAATTCCGATAAGGCTAATTGATCTCGTCGCTCTGCTTCAAGTTTCGCAACCTGTGATTTTAAATTCTGCAATTCATCAGGCGATATCTCAGTTTCTCCTTCTTCAGCAAAAGAACAAACCATTTCCCGAAAATCATCCTTATTGTAAAATCCGGCATTAAAAATTTTTGATGTATCTTTTCCGTCTTGCCCTATAAAAAACATTTGAGAAAATAATTCCATATCAACTATTTTTTTATGACCTTTGAATTTGATTTTTGGCAAACTAAAAATTTCTGCATTCCAGAATCTTTTGAATTCTGAATAATCTTCAAATAGCCTTAATCCATCTGAAGAAGATACGATATACGCATCACCACGCCTAATAACAGCATACTTTTTCTCATTGCTTTCAAATTCCAAGTAATAATAATATTGCTTGTAATCAAATGAACTTGGAAATATTGGTTTATTTCCAAGTGTATATAAAATGGATTGTATTACAATCGTTTTTCCTTTATTGTTATCGTCACTAAAAATAATATTTACGCCATCTGTAAATGAATTTTCTATAAAAGCTTCTGTATTATTTCCAAGTGCTACCTTAATAATTTTCATTAAAGAATGCCCTCCTTTATTTTTGCTATGAAATACTTAAGTGACAAGACATCAAAGTCTGGACATTCGTCTTTAATATCATCATCAATTTTATGAAAGATGAAATCAACATTCTTTTGGGGATATTTTATGATAATATTGTACATGGCCTCAAATAGCTTCCAAAAACCTTGAGCTGTAGATTTATTAAATAATGCCATACACAATGCACGTTGGCATTGTTCAACCATGTTCAATCTGCTTTCCTCTGGAAATTTCGAATATATATCCATAAAAGGATCAGGAATACCTTTTGATAACGGATCATTGTTGATTATTCTTTGAAGTACAAGCAATCTTATTTCCCCATTGGTTAGATGGCGTCCATATGCAAGCACTTCATCAATCTTATTTATCACAACACCTTCAACAAGTGTATTCTTCTTTTCAGACTGTTTATTTCTGATTTCATTGAATATGGAAATCAATACTGAATCCTGCGGAATGATTTTCGGATGACTTTTGATTATTTCTATTATGTATTCCTTTGGTTCTTTGTCATCAACAACAAACCATACATTATTCAAAAAATCATGTAATTTTTCATCTGATATTTCCTTTGTACTAATATATTCTTTCTTTTCACATTCGTCTTTTAACCCACTAAACAAGCTTTCAACTGCCTTATCTTGAATATTTGATAACTTGAAAACTGTTTCTGAATTCACTATTCTAAATGAGTCTGGAACGGCTCCAAGAAAAATGATGTATTTAAAAAATTGAAAATCGCTAACATAGTTTTTATACAAGGTAACCAATTCTCGCCCAATCGTTTTTGCACTTCCGCTTTTGGATGCTTTAGATTGGACATCCCATAACTTCCTACCCATTCTATCCATACCGGTTATGTCATTAAAGAAATCTACAATAAAATAATTAATTTCAGAGCTGTCTTGTCGAAAATTCAAAAGATACAGCATTGCTTTTGTTTCAAAATCAGCACCAATTTTTCTTAATTTTTCAGATGATTGCACCTTATATGGCATAAATCACACCCCTTATTTCAATTACATTTTATTTTGTGGGTTTATATTCAACACTTAATGCCTTAAGCACAGCATTTTCGACACACTGGTATGATATTAACTGAAGATTACCTTCAGACATTATAACTTGATGCCAAAATAAAATAAGTAATTTATTTTGACATGTAATTTTTGCCGATAAATTAACATTTAAAAGTAGTTTATTTATTATTGTGCCTAATATTTTCCTCATAAAATAACTTGTATTCACTCAATCCATTCTTAAACTACAAATTTTAAAACAACTCAAAGAGTTTATAATATTTGATAATCATGTAGCGAATTTGCATCTATTTCTCATCATACACGAGTATTTTTGTAGTTTGGTTTCCTATTATTTCTACAACATATATTCCAGTTTTCTTTTTATAAATCACCTTTGTCACTTTAAAGTAATTTATAATTTATTTTTTCACCTAAAGAAATAATACAATAATTATATCA
>OJMO01001824.1_pt1 | contig 12564 bp, 16 predicted proteins | sample 1597241 | NCBI WGS metagenome assembly OJMO01 (sample SAMEA2452129, study PRJEB22498) | human gut metagenome | biome: human feces; feature: human gut; material: feces | place: Australia | collected 2012 | reverse complement strand
AGGAGTAATGAGGACTTGCTGGAGGACTATTTAAAGGATATGGAAGGAGAAGAAGCTGGGGAATATGAATATTTAGATAAACAGAGCTATGAGTGGGTAAAACTAACTGATGAAGAGATTAATAAGATAAAATCAGCATTTCTTGAAAGAATAGAGAAAAAGAAAGTTAAATATGCTGATGAAATAGAAGAAATAAGAATAAAAAAAGAACAAGATGATAAAGAGCTTGAGGAAAGAAGAAAGAATTTTAAAGTCATTAATCTTGATGAATGGAATAATGGAATAAAAAATAAGTTCCCAGAGCACTAATTAAAGGTTATATTAATTTAGTCTCGCTTAGAGTGATTATATTTTACTGGAGAGGTTGAAGCTGATGAAAGATATTAATGACATTACAACTTTTAAGGAATTAAAGGAAAATTATTATATTATACCAAAAAATAAATATGATAATGATATAGTTAAGATATTAGATGATTTAGAGTTAAAAAATGATTATGATGTAAATTTGGTCAAGCGTGGTAAAAAGAATAAGAAATTAACAAAAGAGCAAGAGCAAGACATAAGAAAAAGCAATTTAAGTAATGCTAAGTTAAGCAAGATTTATGATGTAAGTACAACAACAATATTTAGAATTAAACACCAGCAAGAAAAAGAATAGGCATTATTAGTCTATTCTTAATTTTTAAATCGATAAGTACATTAGTAAGAAAAGTATTGACTTATTTAATACTTTTGATACAATAGAACCAAAGATATGTCTAATATATGTTTAATGTATATACATTAGAGGTATCTTTGAAGCAAAAAAAGTGTCGGTGATGAAGAGGGAAGAGCATGGAGCTTTATCCAAAATCATTACGGATAAAAAAATAATAAAGGTGGGTGGAGCATATGGAAAAGTTTCGAGGAAGAAAAACAGAAATACAAGAGAAAAGTATAAAGCTTAATCTTAGTCAAAGAGAGTATGACAAGTTAAAGGAATTAGCAAAACATGAAGGTCTGAATATGAGTGCCTATATAAGACAAGTGGCAATACATAAAGCATACAATGAAATATTTAATATGTAATGTATACATAACAAACGTTATTATATGTATACATTACATGAATTATAAAAACAGGTGATGTCATGGAGCTAATGGAAATTAATATATTGCTATGGAAAATCTACTGTTTATCAATTCTAAACACTATATTACTATTAGATTTATATTGCAGTAGCAGAATTAAGGAAATGGAGAAGCAAAGGAAAACATATAATTTACTATCAATAAGCTATGAATTATATTTAACAGAGCAGGAAGAAGAAAAGTTAAGGCAGTTAATAAAGTTCTATAACGCAACTGACCCAAATTCCTTTATTAGAGAACAGTTATTTAAGAAAGTGGCTTGATTAAATGGGAGAAGTTATTATTTTTCTGCTATTGGTGGTATTATATTTAATTTCTATACTGATAATAAAAAGTATAATTAAAGAATATCATCAAGAGCAGGAGAAAGACCAAGACTATTATTTAAGGCATAAATAAAGCTAAATAAAATTTATGGTATAATAAAAATAAGAATTGTTGGAGTGTGATGTAAGAATGGATAAAGAAGTATTAGAACTATTACAAGGTATGGCAGAGAGCATTAAAAATTTAACAATAGAAGTTAAAGAACTAAAGGTAGGTCAAGAAGAACTAAAAGCAGAACAAAAGGAAACTAATAAAAGACTTGATAATCTTGAGAAGGGGCAAAAGGAAATAAGTTTAAGGATTGATGATATTTCAAAAGGAATTGGAAAGCTAGTATCAGATGAAATTGGAGAAAACATATCATCAGTCAAAGAAGAGGTTAAAGAAATTAAGAAGAATGTAGAGGAAATAAGCGAAAAAGTAAATGGCATAGAAGGTGTAACAATGAAAAATTGTTATGATATAGCAAAAATAAAAGTGGTAAAGTAATTAAAAACTATACTAATTAAGCAATATATTCACGCTTAGAGTGAAAAAGGTAATTTAAATTATGAAATTTATTAAATATTTAGAGAAACAAATAAGAAAAATAATAGAATATTTACATCCAGCAGAAGTTACAGAAGAAGAATTAAAAGAGTTGCAAGAATGGATAAATAAGCAATAAAAGAATAATTCAATATAGTCACGCTTAGAGTAAAAATTAAATAAAAAACGAATTAAAAAAAGCCTTAAAAATAGGCTTTTTTGTTTATCTATTCTAAACTTTGGATACTTTTTAATAAAGTTACCACCCTAAAAACGAATTTATAGGAGCTTTTCAGATTTTTGCAGGATTTTTGCAGGAGCATTAAAAAGAGGAAATTAAGCAATGAAGCCATTTTCCTTTATTTAATGCTTCTTATTTTTTTATTTATTTTTATATATTCGCTAAATCTAACTTTTGCGAAATATATTAAAATATCAAATAGAATAATATTCAAAAAATAATATTTATTGACAGAATAGTTTACAATATGCTATTATGTATTTGTGTAGAGCGCTTTACAACTTTAAAATACATGAGGTGATAAAAATGAAGTTAAAGGCAAAGAAGGTATTAGTAGGAACAGTATTAACAAGTTTGTTTTGCGTTCCAACATTAGTAGCATATGCAGGAGCAGATTATATTACAGGTGGAATTAATGCAAGAAGTTCAACTTGCTATTATGCATGGGCAGATTATGAACATCATATGGTAAATGCAAAACTTGATTGTCAAGGATATTATACAGGTTCTGGATGGGGATATTGTGAAACAACTGAATTACATATAATGTCTGGAGCAAGTTTAACAATTAAAGCTACTTGGGGATATGACGGAAGTTATACAAACGGTGGTTCAGCAACTTTAAGAACTTAATTATATAAAATAAAAATATAGTAAAAAACAAAATAGGGATGTCATACAAAAAAATTTAAATACAATAAAGATTAGTTGTTTTTATATTTATAGTGTGGCAGCCCTGTTTATGTTATATATACTATAAGATATTTTATTAAACTTAAATGAAAAAGTAGGTTGATAAATATGAAGAAAAAGAAAAAGATAATAGTAATTATATTAACATTTATAGTTTTAATTTTAGGAGTATATATAAGTTCAATAATAAGAAATGCAGATATGTCTGGCTATTCATGTGGTATTGGAAGTTCTAATCAAATAATAAATAATATTTATGGAAAAAATGAAAAGAAAATGAAATTGATTAATATTCAAACAAAGCTTATTTTGTCAGAAAACAAAGAAGGAATAGATTTAGTTGGAGGAGAAAGTTTTTTTTATGAATCAAGTGGATATAAAGAAAAAGAAGGAAAAGTTACTATAGAAGTTTTAAATGAAGATGGTGAAGTAATTAAAAGTGAGTCTGTGCAAACAAAAGGTGAAACATCTATATGGATTTTTTTGGGGAAAGGAAAAAATTGTTCTGTAAGGATAAAAGGAGAAGGAGCAATTTTATATTATTCATTTGCAAAGATTTACAATATTATTTAAGGAGATTTTATCCATGAAAAAATTAAAAAGTTCTGTTTATTTGATTATAACTTTTATAGCAGTTGCATATTTCTCTTTATCAATAATATCTAATATTGAAGAAAGTACAATAATTCAAAGTGAGCATAATAATTTTATTTCTAAAGATGCAGTATATTTTCAAATTGATGGAGAAAATAAGAATATAAATAAACTTATCTCAAATATAAAATTAGACTATATATTATTAAAAAATAGTACATTTGAAAATAAATTTGGAATAATGTTTAAAGGAACTCTAAAAAATTCGCCTAAACTTTTAAGCGGACGTTTTTTTAAGGAAGATGATTTTAATTGTGGCAAAAAATATATAGTTTTAGGAAAAGAATTAAAGTCAAATATAGAGACAAGAAGTGGAAAAGATTATTATTACATAAATAATGAATATTATGAAGTGATAGGTATAATGGGAGATAATAAAAAACCTACTTCAAATGATTATGATTTATTCTTTAATTTAGATTCATTATTTTTTAATAATAGTATAGTTTTATCAGGAAATTATTATTTAGATGTTAATGATAAAAGTAAGGAAATTTACTATTATATTCAAGGCTTAAGTAAAGAAAATAATTGTAATTTAGTTCTTAAAGACATAGAAAGAGATAAAAAATTGTTATCTGAAATTATAACAAATAAATCTTTTACAATTGGATATATAACAAAAATACTATTAATATTTATTATAAATATTCTTTTAATTATGAATTATTGGATAGAGAAAAAGAAAAAAGAAATTGGGCTTAAAAGGGCTATGGGAGGAACAAAGAGAAAAGTTTTTTGGGAATTGGTAAAAGAGATATTAATAATGTCTTTAAGTTCTTTTATTATTGGAGATATGTTGTATATATTAATAAGTTATATAAAAACAGGATATATACATATGTATATATATAGTATTTTTATTGTATTTGGAATCACTTTAATGTTAGCCTTGCTAATTTCTTTAGTAGTTATAAAAAAAATTAACAAAATGGAATTAGCAGAGATTATGAGGTGATGAAGATGAGAAATTTTAAATATGCTATAGACCAAATAGTAAGAAAACCAATTACTTTTTTTATGATAATTATTCAAATTGTATTTTCAAGTACACTTTTATTACAAACTATATCAACTTTTTGTGAAGCAAATTATACATATAAAATGACAAAAAATATTTTGGAAAATAAAAATTTATACTCAATGAGTATTGGATTTGAATCAAATAATAAAAATAATGATTTTTCAATTGAAAAGAAGAAAGAATTTTATTTCGCAAGATATATTGCATTAAGTGAAAATAAAAATTTTAGATATCTATTGCAATTTGAAAGCAATATATTAATAAAGGATTTTACTGATAAAAATGAGTTTTATAATAGTTTAGAGGTTAAGTATATGGAAAATCCATATAAAAATATAAATGGAAATTTTAGCAATATAAAAGGCTATTATATTAGTAAAAATTATTTTAAAGAGTTCCCACTGAGAATAGAAAAGGGGAGAACATTTAAGATTGAAGATTTTTATAAAGAGGATATAATTCCAATTATACTTGGTAATGATTATTTGGGAATGTATGATATAGGTGATGAATTTAATTATTTTGATTATTTTAATAAAAAAGAAAAAAAGCTTAAAGTAGTAGGTATTTTAGAAAAAGATTCTTATCAGTATTCTTCATATGGAATTTGTGATCTAAAAAGTTATATTATTTGCCCAGTAAATGATATTAAAGATTCTTCAGTAGACTTAGATAATTATGCAAATTTGGATAGAGGGTTAATCATTGTTGATGATAAAGAGAAGGCTTTAAATGAATTAAGAAATATATATGGAGAAACTAATACTGATGAAATAAACTTAGAAAGTGTTAAAGATAGAATTGATAAATTAATAAACATTTTATATGAAAATGCTAAAAAAGAATTTTCAACTTCAATAATAATTATATTATTTCTATCTGTAGGTATAATAACAGTGCAACTTAATTCTATTGAAAACCATTTAACTGAATATGGAATACATCTTCTTTCAGGAGCTAGAAAAAAAGATATTTTAGTAAGACAAGCATATCTAATATCAATTTATTTTATTTTAGGTTCTTCAATTGATTTATTTTTTGAATATTTTTTTAAAAGCATTAATTTTAAGATGAATGTAATTATTATTTTTATAGAATTTTATATTGTATTAGCTGTTATTATCTTCTTTTTCCCTTATAGAAAAATAAAAAAATTACAAATAAATGATATCATAAAGGGGATATAAAAATGAAAAGAATAATTGAGTTAAAGAAAATAGAAAAAGAATATGGAAATAATAATAATAAGGTAAATGCTTTAAGAGGAATTGATTTTTTAGTTAATGAGGGAGAATTTATAGCTATAATGGGACCATCTGGCTCAGGAAAATCAACACTTTTAAATATCATAGGATTTCTTGATAGGGCAACAAAAGGGAAATATTATTTTAAAGGTGAATTAGTAGAAGCCTTAAATGATAAAGAACTTTCAGAATTAAGAAATAAAAATATAGGATTTGTTGTTCAAAATTTTGCACTTATTGATGATTATACAGTATTTCAAAATATAAAGGTACCATTAGACTATACAAAGCTTTCAAGAAGTGAAAAAAAGAAGAGAATAAATGATACATTAAAAAAGTTGAATATAGAAAATAAAAAAGATAAGTATCCAAATGAACTATCAGGAGGACAAAATCAAAGAGTAGCTATAGCTAGAGCATTGGTAAATAATCCTGAAATAATATTGGCAGATGAGCCTACAGGAGCTTTAGACAGAAAAACTGGAAAAGAAGTTATGGATATTTTGAGGACTTTAAATAAAGAGGGAAAGACTGTAATAATAATAACTCATGACAAAATTATTGCTGATATGTGTGATAAGATTATTGAAATAGAAGATGGAAAAATAAAAAAAGGATAGTGATGCATTTATATCACTATCCTTTAAAAAATAAAGATAGATTATATTTGTATAATAATTGTTTTTTATTACATATTGAATAACATTTATATAATATAAAAGAAAAAATAGTATATGTTGTCGCAAAACAAAGTGAACATAAATATACATATAAAGCAAAAACATTGAATTGAAATAAATTATATGATACTATAAAATATAGAAAATGTAACGTATACGTAACATTTGTTATATAATGTATACATATAAAGGAGAAGTCAATAATGCAAGAAAATAAAACAAAAATATCAGCTTTAAGAGTAAATATAGGAGATGAAGAGAGCTTTAAGCAATATTTAAAAGACAATGGCTATACACAAGCAGAAGGATTTAAAAACCTAGTAGCATTAATGGAGCTAGATAATGCAAAGGAACAGTTAAGTGACAGAGCAAAGGAAATAGACACTTTTAGAGATACAGTAAACAAGCTAATAGGCTTCTATATAAATTCATTAGAAGTAAATCAAGTTGCAGAGGAGAGAATAAGGGAAGAGGTTAAGAAGGAGCTTAGTACCAAAGATAATACTATAAGAAATTTACAAGAGCAATTGCAGGAGCAAAAAGAAAAAATAGAGGAAATAAAGGCAGAAAGTAAAGAAATATCAAAAGATAATAAGGCTTTAGCTTCCGAAAAGGAAAAAGCTTTTGAAGATATTAAGGCTAAAGAAAAAGAAAATGAAACACTTGCAGGTAATAACAAAATGTTACAAGAGCAGGTTATAACCTTAAATAGCATAATAACAGAATATAAAGATTTAAAGGACTTAAATATTAAACTAGAAGCAGAAAATAAAGAGCTTAAAGGAACTCATCAGAAATTTAAGACAGAGTTAGAGCAGTTAAATAATAAATTAATTAATGCTGATGATATGCTTAAATTTTATAAAGAGCAGGTAGCAGAATTAAAAGAAGAAGTAAAAGAGTTTAATAAAAATATTTCAGATAGAGAAAATAATTATAAAGCAGAAATAAAAGCATTAGAAGAAAAAAATATTAAAGAATTGGATAAAGTTAAAGCAGAGGTTCAAGAAAATTTAAATAGTAAACATGAAGTAGAACTTGAGAAAAAAAGTATAGAAATAGATAAATTAAAAAATATGATTAACCAATTACAAGATAAATTAAAAGAAAAAAATAATATTAAAAAATAATATTTTGAAAGCATTAATAATATCCATAGAAAACTTCATATTTTAAATATGATTTCTTGTTGGAAAATATTTTAGCACCAAACCTTGTTGAAGTAGTGATTCAAATATCATGTAAATTTATAAATTAAATTCTGAACAAACAAGTAATTAAAAAAGATTATATAAAGCAATATTACATCATATGAACAATCAATATTTAATAAAGTGAAGAATATAAAAAAAAAATGTGAACGATACTCACTAAACCTATTGACAAAACTATCTAAAAAGAAGTAAAATTTTTATAAAGTCAATTTTAAAGAAGGGAGGCTGTATTATGATAGATGAAGATAATATAATTGGAAATAAGGAAGTAGCTGAAATACTTGGATATAAAGATAATGCACTTTCTATGGTAAAATTACGTTCAAAAGATTTTCCTAAACCTATAAAAATATTGAGTGCTACTCCATTATATAGAAAAACAGATATAAAAGAGTGGGCAAAAAAGCATGGTAGAGAAAAACTTAAACTTATTGAGTCAACTGATAATTACATAATGATAACTTTAGGAGGTGAACGAGGTGCTGGAAAATCATTTTTAACCTCTCTTTTTGTAAGGAGATCTATAGAATATAGAAAAGCAAGTTGTGGTATGGGAGATCATTGTACTCAATGTGTTGTAAAAAATAGTATAAGAGCTAATTTAGAAGATAGTGAAGAAATGGTTATTTTAAGAGTTTTACCTGAAAAAGTTAAGAATATTGAAAGAAGAAAAGAATTAGAAGAAAAAGCTTCTGAAATGGATGGTACACAGTACAAGTTAAGTCGTATTTCAACTTTTTATAAAGAAATAGAACCATTTTTCAAAGAATTGGAAGAACTTGGCTTCGAAGTGAGAAGTGTTTGTGAAATTGATATTGTAACAGAAGCAAGTGAAATGACAAAAGAAATTATGAAAGAACTTGATATAAAAGAAGTAATAATTTATGATACTCCAGGACTTGTAAAAGATAAAACATTGGATAATACATTTATAAATAAGTGTGATTTGTTATTATTAATTTTACAAAATACGGATAAAGAATCTGCAAAATTAAATTTTAGAACAATGTTAGAAGGTATTACTCCAAGTATCGCTTGTAGTAAGGTAAATTTTTTGTATAGAGCTGAAGAGAGTAGTGATGATGAAGAGGAATGGAAAGAAGTGCAAGAATCAGCAGTACAAGGAATGAATTCATTAAAGGATATATTTGATGACTTAAGAGGAGATGGAGTAATAATAACATCTTCTATGGATATACTAAATCCAAATGATAATATTTTGGGAATTCCTGTAATGAAGTCCAAAAAGTTAACAGTATCAGAAGAGTTGTTTATTGAAGCATTGAAGAACAAAATAATAAAGTCATTAAAAACCAAAACATTTGAAGAAGTTGAAAAAAACATAAGAGAACAAAAAGTTAATAATAACGAAGTTAATGAAATAGAGATTATTGAAGAGATATTATCAGAAATAAAAAAAGAAAATGTGGGTAACAATTACTTTGAGCAATTTTATAATGAGCATCATAATAGAGTTAAAAGTAGAGATAATTACAGAATTCTGAATTGTGTAGAAGCTGCTCGTGATTTTGTATTAAATGATATTAATAAAATTTTTAAAAGGTTTAATGTGAAAGATTATCCACAAAAATATATTCAGGAAATAATAAAGTATATGTATGCTTTAATTACATCAACAATTAAACAAGATATAGGGATATCTATTGGAGGAACACCAAATGAAGATGTTCCCCCAGTAACTATGTATGCAATAGAGTCTATTTTAGCTAAGGAAATAATTAATGTTAAAAAATTAAATTATGAGAGTTATTGTGAAACTTTGCGTGATAAGGGTAACATATATAGTAAATCATGGGGATTTGTTAGCTTAAAATCAGATAAAAAACAAGGTTTGGAAAAGTTGAAATTAATTAATGAATGCAAATTGAGAGAGTTAAAATCAAAAAATTTATATGAATTAGTAAGGAATTGTTATATTTATGGAATGGAAGAACTTGGAGAATATAAAATTATAAGAACAATTTTTGAACTAAATAATGTAGATAATGCAGAGAATGTTGCATTTGAAAAGGTAAAAGAAATATTTAAAAAACAAATTACAAATAATAAGATTGTAAATTAAAAGAAAAAATTATAGGAAGTGGGATAAATATGTTCAAAAATATTATTTTGACTAATGTAATTAGATATATAATAATGTTAATATTAACATATTATTTTATAGAAGAAAAAAATTTTGAAAAAAGTATTTTAACTAGTACAATAATTATTATTGTATTTATAATAATAGATATACTAAATTTTAAATTAAAAAAGGAAGATTAATCTTCCTTTTTTAATTTAAAACCATGGAGTAAGTGATGATGAATTTTCAATATGTTGTTTAGTTGAAATTAATTTAGTTCGTGCACTATCAGAATAAGAACGAACTACCTTTTTTATTTGATAATCTCCTACAACAGTAGTGGAGTTAGGTAACACTTTATATTTGCTTAAAGCTCTATAAGAGTATTCAACAGTGTAATATATATTTTTACTATCACTATTAACAAAATATTGCGTTAATAGTGCAGTGGCAACAACTTGACAAACTTCCTTTACAGCAATATCAGTACGTCCTCCAATAAATGTTATCCCAACGGAAACTAAAGCAGTTCTTCCTGCTTTAACAAATTTACCACTTGTTTTATAACTATATTGATTAAGTGGATACCAAGGAGTAGGATAACTTGTTGCAGCTGAAACTTCTGTAGTACCCAAAGCAGTTCTTTTTCCATTAGATAGAAAGTCTATTGATGGTGAAAGAAAAAAAGTAATAAGTAGGATAGAAATAAAAGTTCTTTTAAATAAGTTTTTCATAATATCTCCTTTAAATAAAAAATATGTTTAAATAACTTCTTACTTTAGCGCGCTTTATTTCAGAAGAAATTAACTTAAAATATATTAGAATTACTTTTTAAGTAAAATTCTACATGTTTTGCAATGAAAAGAGTTTGTTAATTTGTCTAGTAAAATATTAACATATCAAAAGTAGAATATCATATTTATAAATAAAAGCAAATATGATAAAATAAAACTTTTTATGATAAATTAAGTATTTAATCACATATATTTACAATCTCTGCACAGATTTTCATAAATTTTGTAAATACATACTATAATATCTTAAACTTTTAATTAAAGAATCATTTTATTAAAAATTAGAAATGGGATATATCCCATTTTTTTCAGCCAAAGGCTGAACTAAAGCTCCATGCAATGGCGAACGGGTAATTGACATTTATGTCGATTATATAGTGAGTTATCAAATTGACATAATATATACTAATTGCTATACTGTTTGTATGGAAATTTCCAACATAATTTATAGATGAACTTGGGTCAATTTGATGACGATATGGGAGGATATTTCTAAAAATTATAGTTTGCATTAGATAAAGATTTTCATTAAAAAAGAAAAAAATAAGGAAGTTTACTTCCGTATCAGCAGGAGGGAAAATTAACTAAAATGAGCTATTCAGTTTTTAGGGTTCAAGGAATAAAGACAACAAAAGACCTTATTGGCATTGGAAAGCATAATAAAGAGAGGGTAAGTAATACCAATCCCGATATAGATAGTTTAAAGAGTAAAGAAAATATTACTTTAATAGCTTGTAATGAAACTTTTAATCAGAAATTCAATGATATTACTAAAGAAATGAGGGCAGAGCATGAAGAAAGAATGAAAAATATGAGAGCTGATAGAGTGAAATCCTTTGATAGATATATCAATGACGCTAAAAATGATATTGCTTTTGAAATGCTTTTTACAAGTGATGAAGCCTTTTTTAAAGATATGACTAGAAATGATATTGTTAAATGGGCGAAAACTACCCTAGAATTTGTTAAAAAAGATATAGGAATAGACCCAAAGAACATTATTCATGCAGTAGTGCATATGGATGAAAAAACTCCACACCTTCATATTGTTGCAGTACCTATGGTAAAGGCTTATGATGGTCGAAGGAAAAAAACAACACTTCAAATCAATCGTTCTAAATATATACAAGGGGGAATTCACCTTTCTAAGCTTCAAGATTGTTACAATAAGCGTATGAATGATAACGGCTTTAATCTTGAAAGAGGAGAAAAAGGCAGTAATAAGAAGCATACTGAAACTATTGAGTATAAGCAGGAGCTATTAAAAGAGCTTAAAAATGAGATAAGAAAGGATAAAATAATCCTAAAAAGATATAAAGAAACAATAAAAGATGTAACTCTAAGCGAGATTGAAGTAAAAGCAATAAAGGGAAAAAAGAGCTTCATAGGTGACAATATAACAATAAAAAATGAGGATTTTACTAAGCTTAAAGATCTTGCAGGTGAGGGAGCATATGCAAAAATAGAGGTAAAGAAATTAAATACTGAACTAGAAAAAAAGAAGAAAAAAGTTGCAGAATTAGAAGAAAAGATTGAAGAATATCAAGAGAAAATATCTGTTTATAGTAAGAATAATAAAGAGTTAAGTAAAAAAATGAAGGAGAATAAAGTTGCATTTAAAGTATTAAGAGATGTTGTTTATGAGAATAATTTAGGAGATATAGCAAAAAAAAGACTTGATGAAGAACTTAAAGAGATTAAAGAGCTTGAGAAAAAGAAGCTTAAAGAAAAATTAAATGCAACAACAAGCCTTAATGAAAAGGCTAAAATTATTAAGCAGTTAAAGGCATTGGAAGAAAATAATAAGGAAAAAAAGAAGAAAAATATTGAACATGAAAAGTAAAAAGCATAAATATTTGCAGAATGTGGAATAAGACTTTATAATTATAGTAACCAAAGGGGGTGTGAAATGGAATTTTTAGCAGAAAAAATAGAAAATATTAAT
>OJMO01001818.1_pt1 | contig 12595 bp, 14 predicted proteins | sample 1597241 | NCBI WGS metagenome assembly OJMO01 (sample SAMEA2452129, study PRJEB22498) | human gut metagenome | biome: human feces; feature: human gut; material: feces | place: Australia | collected 2012 | reverse complement strand
TTCTAATGGAAATCGATGGCAAGGATCTTGCGGGTAAGAACAATGCGGAAGTCAGCCAGATGTTGCGCGGACAGGCGGGTACGAGCTTTAAACTGAAAGTGGAGCGTCCTAATGAGAAAGGCGGACAAACCCCGATGGAGTTTACTATCGTACGTGAATCTATTCAGACCCCTGCCATCCCATATGCTACCGTGATGGATAATAAGGTGGGATATATCAGCCTGAGCACATTCTCCGGCAACCCTTCCAAGGATTTCAAAAAAGCATTGCTGGATCTGAAGAAACAGGGAGCTACTTCTCTGGTCATCGACCTCCGTAATAACGGTGGCGGTCTGTTGGATGAAGCAGTGGAAATTGCCAATTACTTCCTGCCCCGTGGAAAAGTAATCGTAACCACCAAGGGAAAGACGAAACAGGCAAGCAACACATACAAGACTTTGCGTGAACCGCTGGATCTGGATATTCCGATTGCCGTATTGGTAAACAGTGGTACGGCTTCTGCTTCAGAAATCCTGTCGGGCTCATTGCAAGACCTTGATCGTGCCGTTATTGTTGGTAACCGTACATTTGGAAAGGGACTTGTACAGGTTCCCCGTTCTTTACCTTATGGAGGAATGATGAAAGTGACTACTTCCAAATATTATATCCCAAGCGGACGTTGTGTGCAGGCGATCGACTATAAGCACCGGAACGAAGATGGAAGTGTGGGGACGATTCCCGACAGTCTGACTAACGTATTCTATACTGCTGCCGGACGTGAAGTACGCGACGGAGGTGGTGTAATGCCTGATATTACTGTCAAGCAGGAAAAACTCCCGAATATCTTGTTCTATCTCGTACGTGATAATCTGATTTTTGACTATGCAACTCAATACTGCTTGAAGCATCCTACTGTAGCTGCTCCTGAAAAGTTTGTAGTGACGGATGCTGATTACAATGATTTCAAGGAACTGGTGAAGAAGGCCGATTTCAAATATGACCAGCAGAGTGAGAAGATTCTGAAAACACTGAAAGAGGCTGCTGAATTTGAAGGCTATATGACAGATGCTGCCGAAGAGTTCAAGGCACTGGAAAAGAAGTTGAATCATAATCTTGACCGTGACCTGGATTATTTCTCTAAGGATATCAAGAGAATGATTGCTAATGAAATTATCAAGCGTTATTATTTCCAGAGAGGTGGTATTATCGAGCAACTGAAGGATGATGATGATTTGCAGGAAGCAATAAAGGTATTGAATGATCCTGCGAAGTATAAGGAAATGCTGAGCGCGCCGATAACGAAAGCTGAAAAGAAGTAACGTTGATTGTCATATATAAAATGCGGTGGACATTAGTAAGATGTTCACCGCATTTTATATATGCATATTATATTGGTTAGCCAATGGGAGCCCGGTGTAAGTGTTTTTTTTATAAAAAATCGGCATAAGACGCAAAGAAAAGCAAAGTTCTACTTAAATAATTGGAGGTCAGTATTTTGTATGTAGGACGGATTGAAACAAGCTTTGGCATAAAACGCTTGAAAATCCCCCTTTCAGACAAAGTTCGGCTACTAAGCAGCTACCAGTCCTAAAGAGGATATATGGAATATAACAAGTTCTGTTTCATAACTTTGCGTTGTTTTGCATAACTCTTGGTAACAAATAATTAACTACCTTTAGAAACGAAAATTTTAGAGTTATGAAAACAAAGAGAAGTACGTTTGCAACCTCGTTCTACATCAAGAGATCGGCAGTGAGAAACCGGGACGGAAAAGCCCCCATCATGGTGAAGATCTCCATTGATGGGGATGACAAAGCATTGGGAACCAAACTATTCGTTACGCCGGATTTATGGGAGAATGGTAAGGCAAAAGGCAAGTCCGCCGAGGCGACAGAGATAAACGGGCAGCTCAAAGAAGTCAGTGCCCGGCTTACCAACCACTATCACCGCATCCTCCGGGAAGAGGATTTTGTCACCGCCGAAAAGCTGCGTAACGCCTTTCTGGGTATCGGTGTGATGGAAAACTGCATCCTGAAAGATTTCGAGAACATGAACCGGGAATTTGAGGCGATGGTGGAGAAAGGACAGCGTGCCAAATCCACTTACAACAAGTACTTGGCCGTGTACAACCATTTTGCCACCTTCCTTTGGGAGAAGAAGAAACGAACCGATATGGCTTACAAGGAACTGACAAAGGAGATTATCACCGATTTCGATAAGTACCTGCGCGTGGAAAAGGGATTGAGTGACAACACTCTTTGGATATACACCATGCCACTGCTCAGCCTGACAGACAAGGCATGGCGGCGTGGTATCGTCCGTTCCGACCCTTTCGGTGAGTACAGCCTTGAAATGCAGGAGACAGACCGGGGCTACCTCACGGAAGAGGAACTGCGCACCCTGGCTAACGCCGTGTTCGTGAAAAAACAGACCAACCTCGTACGTGACATGTTCCTCTTCGGGTGCTTCACCGGACTTAGCTACATTGATATAAAGACACTCACCCATGACAAGATCCAGCGCATGGACTTCGACGGCGAGGAATGGATCATCACCCGGCGCACCAAGACCCGTGTGTCGAGCAACGTCCCCCTCATGGAGATTGCCAAGGAGCTGATAGAGAGGTACAGGGGGCTTGCCGGGGGCGACCTTGTCTTCCCCATGCCCAGCAACAGCGTGTGCAACACCCACCTCAAACAGATAGCCAAAGCCTGCGGCATCCACAAGGAGATCGGCTTCCACGTGAGAAGACATTTAGATTTTCTTTTCTTGCTGAAAATCAAATATTTAAAGCGGATATCATCTTAAACAGGTAACGATTTAGAAACGAGCGAGCTTCTATTTTTTGCAACGTCCTGCATCAACCCAAAGAACACTTTTCTTGTTTGCAAAGATACGATTTTTTACGTTCTTTTCCAATAGCTGTTTAATGAAAAAACGATATTCCATCTATATGTACTTCTTCTGTACAAGTTGGATAAAAGACCGACAGATGTTATGTATATAGAGCTTCCAAAATTTGATCAGCCATTTTTGAATCACAAATGCGTATGGCATTGTTTTTATCCGTATTGTAGCCAAGATAGTTGACGCTTCCATACCATATCAAAGACTTGTCAATGATAACAACATCTATCGACAAAGAATCAATAACCTTGCTGTTTACTATATGGGTAAACCCGGAAACAGTACGTTCCAACAGGTCATTCAGACTGAATGGAACATCGTTCCGTGCTTCTTTGGCTTCGTTCAGGCGATATACATCCAACAGGTTGTTAAGCAGATGGGTTATGTGCCTGCATACTATCCTTATGTTGTTCAGATGATTGTTACTCTGCTTCTTGTCACGGGGGTCCATGGCCAATTCTGCACTGCCGCCAATGACGTTCAGTGGGACACAGATGTCGTGTGATATGGTCAGGATGATATTTTTGCGCATATCAAGCAGTGAAGCATTCTGTTTTACCGTTTCTTCCAGGCGTTTACGTTTTTTTCTTTCTCTCGGATATCCCGTTGGATAATCAAATAAGAAAAGACCAGAAGTATAATGGCACTAATAACCAGTCCGGTTACAATCATTGTTGAACGCTCATACGATCCTTTGACCTGTATTTCTTTATTCAAAAATGCCTCCTGCGATTGTTCGTCCAAATCTTGGATTAATCGTCCCAATTTGCGGTTTAGTTCCCTGTTTTGAATACGCAAACTGTCCGTATAGTTATTTATTTGCTGCTGGCGTGAGATTAACTGTTCATTCAGGGAAGGAAGTGGAATCCGTATGTATGGTTTCCTTGGCATCAAAGAATCCCGCGAGACCTTTCTTCTTGCGGGTTACAGTGCGGAAGTTTTTTTTGTCTGTTCGGCAATGGCAGGTTCTTGTTCCTGTAGAAAACTGTCCTGCCATTGGAATGCATGCATCGTATTGAATAGATGTTTTTCCTTGTTTTTCAATACAAGGCGAAGTGTGTCAATTGGAGATGACGGAGTATATTCCGTGTAATTTCCCTGCAAAAACAACAAGAGGCTATCGACTTTTTGCTGCCGCAACTGATACTTTTGAAAGTCTTCCTCGTCCCAGGTAATGGCTGATTCTCCCAATGTGGCAAGAATTGTAATGTGCCGGTGGCGGCATTTATCGTTTGGTTCGCCTCTCGGATTTCAGTTATTTCTTCTTCGATTTTATGAACTCTACTACGCTCACGCAGCATGGTAGCAGCCATACTGCCGATGACTGCTGTCAATATGATGTAACCAAAAAGTATTCTGTGTTGCAGTAATAATTTCATTTGAATCCTATGCCGTTTTTATCTTTATTCGTTTTACAATCAAAATACTCATTTCATATAATATCCACATGGGGAGTGCGACAAGTGAAAGTGTGAATACATCCGAAGTTGGCGTAATAATAGCCGACACAGCAAGTATTATCACTATGGCATGTTTGCGATATTTACGCATAAACTCGGCTGACAGAAACCCTAATTTTGCAAACAGCCACGAGAGTATCGGTATCTCGAAGACAATACCCATTGCAAGGCACATCATCACAAGCGTTGAAATATACGAGTCGAGAGAAATCAAGTTATCCACATCTCCGCTTACTTGATAAGTTCCCAAGAAGCGAAACGTCAACGGAAAAATCAGGAAATAACTGACCAGTACTCCCAAACTGAACATGGCATAGCCGCCTCCAACCATTCGGGTTACATACTTCCGTTCATTGTCATAGAGTGCCGGAGATACGAACCGGAACAGTTGGTAAAGTATGTAAGGAGAGGTACACAACACACCGGCACACAATGCCGTCTTCATGTGAATGATGAACTGCTGCGCCAATCCTATATTGATAAGCCTGATAGAGAATGAGTCCATACTTCCGCCTGCCCATGCTGCTATCCTGTTAAGCAGTCGATAGGTTATGAATTTGTCGTCTTTCGGGGCAAGCACAACATCAAATAGTTGCTCCTTGAAGAAGAACGCCGCAATGCCGAACACGACTGCCACGGCGACAATCTTCATGATTGCCGTCCGTAGCACGTCCAAATGCTCCCAGAAGGATTGTGTGTTCGTTTCGGTTGCCATACGGTTATTCCTTTCGTTCAATATCTTTGATTTCGTCTATCTCCTTCTCGACATTGTTCATTCCATCCTTGAATGAACGCACGCCTTTACCGATGCCTTTCATCAGTTCGGGTATTTTCTTGCCGCCGAAAAATAGCAGCACAACCAACGCGAGCAGCAGCACTTCCTGCATACCTATCCCGCCGATAAATAGTGGTGTCATAACGTTTTTATTTAGAATTGTCAAATGTAAATTCCAGTCTGCTCTCCATTTCGTCGAAAGCTCCCAAGTCGGAAGTAACCTTCCCTATCGGGATAACCCTCATGCCCAATTGTCCCATGTCGGGGTCATCGGCTTTGGCATAGAAAATGGCTATCGTATTGTTTGCCGGACAGTAGGTGATGTCGCCATTCTCAAAATGAAGCTGTCCCTCTTCGGTATTGGTGGGGCGTTGTGGTATGGATCCATAGTATTCGCGTCCGCCATACCGACCCAAAGTGGCTTTCAGAGGGAACATGCCTCTGATTTCGTTTGCCAACGGAGTATCAAGCCATGTTCCTGTGAATGTTCGACCTCCGGCTGTTACAGTTATTGACTGTCCTTGCGGTTCTTCTCGCTCGATGCCGATTTCCTTGAGCCAATTTTGAACTTGTGTTTCCGAAGACGGAACTTCAGTGGCTTCGATGGCAATGCCTTCCAAGACAGTCGCTCCCGGCACGGCATTTCTGACAGAAGTGTATGTTCGGCCGGCTCCGTAACCGTCATGGGTGCAGAATGGAACTACCCTCTTACCGGCGAAATCGTATGACTTCAAAAACGACAGTATTGGCTGCGGCACATCCAATGCCCAATTCGGGTAGCCAATAAAGACTATATCGTATTGGTCGATATTCTCGATACGCTGTTTGAGGGCAGGAAGTATGCCATCGGCTTGTTCCTGATGATTCAGGTCACGGACATCGTCAAACTCCGTTGGGTATGGATTGGTGGTTTCTATCAAGTGTAAATCACCGCCGACAGCTGTCTGAATATATCGGGCGACCATTTCAGTCGTGCCTCTCCGAGTTCCTTTGTCGATGATAATGCTTGCTCCGGTCGAAGCATCCACATCAGAAGGATAATTGGTATTTCCCCAACGACTAAACCACGCGATAAGGATTTTGCCGTTGCCGGGCGTAACCGTACCGGAATCATCATCGTCTTCATCGTCATCCCCCGGATTGCTGGGGTTGTCAGGTATTTCAGTTCCCGGACTATTAGAATCTTCGCTGCATCCGGCAAAAGTCATTGTCGGAAGAATCAGTAATAGTGATATAAACAAGCGTTTCATAATCAGTTGATTTTATCCAGCCAGTCGGCTATTAATGAATGACAGTTGGAAGTTTGGGAGGAGCGTATCCACAGGCTCGGTTCAAGAAAATTACCTTCCGGAATAAGCCGTTTGGCATCTGCCTCGACACCGCTGATACCGCTGCTTGAACTTGATACTATCAGACCGATGTCTTTTCCTTTCATTTCATCGCCGTGGTGGAAAAGGAATGTTTGCAGAGGTGCTGCCATATTGCTCCACCACAATGGTGCTCCTACGATAATTCGGTCGTAATCGGCAATGTTCACTTCCACCGGTTTGATTTCAGGATAAGATGCCGCATCGCTCGGATTGTCCCTGATTGCCTGAATCAGCGCACTACCGATGGCATAATTGTTTGCGGCATAGTCAAGACCTTCTTCGGCTGGCTCCACTCTGATCACATCCGCATCTTCGATTTGCGTCTGCAAGTCAGTGGCGATGGTATGTATATTATTCGTAAAACTGTAATATACAATCAATGTCCTGCCCGCAGGATTAGGGTTTGGATTGTCTGGATCACTCGGATTTTCTGGTTCATTGCCATCATCGGGATTTTCTGGATTTTCCGGTGTTTCGGGTGTTTCTGTTCCCTGGTCGTTAGGTTCGTAATCATCGGGAGAGCACGCGCTCAATCCCACAGCCACAAAAGCGGCAAATAATAAATACAGGTACTTTCTCATAATACTTCTTGCTTGTTAAATGATTTAATATCAATTGCTTTTTATAATTCCTATTTGTTCGAGCCATCTTTCCACATCTGCACGGGAACTTTCGGCCCTGCTGCCATACACTGCCAGACTACCGAGTATTGTAGAATTGGGACATACGGAACGGATGTCATTGACACTTTGGGCTGTACCACTGCCTCCGTGTGTGCAGAACGGGGCTATGGCTTTGCCGGACAGGTCATAACTTGCCAGAAAACTTTTCATGGCAGGAGTGAGCCGTCCTCCCCAGATGGGTGTCCCGACAATCAATATTTCGTATTCATCCATGTTCTCCACCTTGGTTTTCAATTCGGGTCGATAATCGCTTTCCAGTTCTCCCGGTGCTACCTGTGTCACTTCCTCGTATGTGTCGGGATATGGAACGACCGTTTCCACTTCTACGATGTCACCATCTATAAGGTCGTGGATATGGTTGGCGACTGTCCGGGTGTTTCCACCCCATGAGAAATAGACAATCAACGTTTTTCCGGCATCACCGGAAAGGCTGCCTCCCGGCCCTGTAATTGCCGGTTCGTCGCTACTGCACGAAGTCGTAGCGAACAGTAGCATGATGATAAATGACAAAAAACTTTTCTTACGCATAACTTGTATCTTATTGGATTGATTCATATTGCAAAATTACAGGGAAAGCAACAACCGGGCTTTGCTATAAAGTTCAACTTAATTTGCTGTCAGGCTCAATTTTAATTCTTGCCATTTTATCTCCCTCTCCGCAGGCTTTCTAAGCAAATCAAACACATTCATCCGGCATTCTCCGGCGAAATCGAACAGGACGGGAATGTATTTTCTTGTTGTATTCAGTAGTGCCTGAACCGCTCCTGTCATTTTCAACCGCAGCACTTCATCTGAGAGTTCCAACTCTTCCTGAATGTAAGGAATCCAAGACCGGAAAAGACTTTCCGTGTCGGGAGTCTGCTCCAACCGATGCAAAGCCGATAATTCCGCCACCGATAACTCGCGGTCTGATGCAGGCAATGTCTGGTAATATTCACACAGGAACTCGCGTGGAATGGAAAAGAATAATACCCGGCAGGGATTGTTACCTTCCGGTTCGGCATAAAGATGCGAGTAGCTGTCCCTGCCGATGAACGCACTATCTCCGCTTTCAATATTCAACGTTTCACCGCATTGGTTACGCAAATGCAACCGCCCGCCATATAAAAAGACCAGTGTATGATTCTGGAAAATATGATAGGCGTGGGATACCGTATCTATCGTTCCGAAAAAATATATGTTTTGTTCCACATTCATGATTTATTATAATGTTGAAAGTCCTACCAACCGTGAAGGATTGGTACGTACCATATAATCCACCAGTTTTTGTGAAAGGCCATTTTCAAGCAACGCGAGAATACAGCGACGCATACCTTCAACCGGATGGGGCATTCCTACCTGACCGAGATCGGTTGTTATAACGCTACGCTCCGGAGCGATACGGGCAAAGTCTGCAAATTCCTTATCACCCATTCGTTCGAAATCGGGCAATCCCGTGCCAGGCCCCCACAGATTGGTAATGTAACTGTATTCCATCCATGCACCGAGGTCAATACACTGCTTGATTTGGTCGTGTGTCATTTTCCAAATGCCGGAATTGGCATGGGTTGCAACAAATTTCTTTACACCGACTTCACGGGCTTTGCGGGCCAGCGTGATGCTTTCTTCGGGGGAAGAGTGCCCGGTTGCGAAAATGATATTCGCCTCGGCACATATTTCCATTACCCGCACGACTTCCGGCAGGACATGCCCATTGTCATCCAACACTGGAATACCCTCTTTTTTCCCATGATACCGGATATTTTGGTAAACTGCATCCTGCGTCGGCATCCAGATGCAGCGGCAAAGATTGTCGGTTGTGGCCACGGCCTTTTCTGTCGCAAACACATTCACCTTGTCCCCATGTACACGGTTCATGCACAGACTACCGAACACCTCAAAATCGGGCAGTTCCTGATGAATCAGATAGGCACGGTCGTGGCAACTGAAATCATTGGACTTGAACAGTAGGGATTTATAACCGGCAGCACGGGCGACACGGGCGAACTCCAGTTCATTTCCCAAACGGGCTTTGGAATCGGGAGCTGCGTGCAGGTGGATGTCGCTGACACCTCGCAACAGGTCATCGGCCTTAGGCGAATCCGGGTTCTCATCCACAGAGAGCAACTGTGTTTGTGCCTGCGCCGGCAGCACTCCCGAAAGTAGTATGGCTTCTCCTGCCATCATAGAACTACGGATAAAATCACGACGCGACAAGTCTTGTCTATTTTTCATCATTGCTTTTATTATTCAGTTCAACAATGCCGAGTTTCTGCAACCATGCGATAACACGGTCGTATGCCGTGTCGTATGTTCCACGACGGATTTGTATGCCCTCCAACACCTCCGATTGTGGGCAAAGCGAACGGACGAGCCTGTAGCTTGCCTCGGCAGAACTGGTTCCGCTCGTGCAGAACGGAACGACGGTTTTTCCGGCAAGGTCGTGCATGGTTAAAAAAGAACGGACTGGTGGCGCGGCAGTTTCCACCCAAATCGGATAGCCGATGAAAATGATGTCATACGAAGAGATGTTCTCTACAGTTGTACTCAAAGGAGGACAATATTCATCTGTCACTTCTTTGCGGACTTGCGCCAACAGCGCGTCATAGTCGTCGGTATAAGTATCGACGGTCTTGATTTCCACAAGGTCACTTTTTACCGTTTCGTGAATGTATCCGGCGATAGTCCGGGTATTCCCTGTGTGGGAGAAATAGACGACCAAGACCTTCTTATCGCCGGAGGGCTCAAGCGGTTCTTCAGGTTTTTCTTCAGGTGGAGTATCCGGCAATTCTGTTTGCGGTTCATCTGCGGAGCAACCCGTTACGACTAACATAAGCCATACTAATAGAAATAAAATCTTCTTTTCCATATCTGTTTCTTTTTTGTTATTATTCTGATGCAAAGGTAAAAGCAAAGCCCCACAACGATTTTGTTGCGAGGCTCAATTGGTTTTGTTTTGAAGTGCAATGTCTATTTTTTATCGGAATTATTTCTTTGTTGATAATCCAGTGCCGGTTTTCTGTCCCCCAACAGAGATTCGTATTTGAAATCCGTCCCCTTGTCTTGTTGCATTTCCAGTTTGGCTGTCGCAATAATTTCCGGATTCAAAAAGAGGTCACATACAGTTGTTGCTATCACTTCCGAAGCAATCTGTGCGCTCTGAATACCTAAAGATGAACCGCTTGCCGCCACTGCTTGCCAAGAATGTGCTGTCGTTCCCGGTATCCAGCCCATTGTAAATAGACCCACGGTTGGCACGATCCAGCTAATATCACCAACATCAGTTGACGCATTTACTTCTTTTGCCGGATAGGGCGGCAGAATAATACGAGAGTCGAGAGTTCCCGGATGTTCTAATGTAGAGGCAATTCCTTCAGCAAACTCCATTTGCTTCTTGTCCCATTGTGGCAAAGATAGTGCATTGAAATTTTTTGCTACTACGTCTATCAGTGTACGGTTTATAAGTAATGGATAGCAATCCGATGTAAGCTCATATTCAGTAGCAGTCTCAGTGGCAATAGCCGATCCGCGCGCTATTTCAACGATACGTTTCCAAGTATGACGAGCCACCTGCGGACTGGCATGACGCACGGTCAAATCAATCTCTGCAAAACCGGACACTACATTTGATGCCTGCCCACCGTTACTGATTATGTAATGTATGCGTGTTTTATCGGGAATATGTTCACGAAGATATTCTACCGCTGTTGCCATAACCATTGCTCCATCCAGTGCGGAACGTCCGCGGTCGGGAGCAGCGGCTGCATGAGTCGATATGCCACGAAACCGGAATTTTGTACTGACTGATGCCATGTGAGGAGAGGTATAATAACCATTATAGTCAGTCGGATGCCAGTGTATCACGACACTCACATCATCGAATAGCCCTTCCCGCACCATGTAAACTTTCCCGGAGCCTCCCTCTTCTGCCGGGCAGCCGTATAAGCGAATCTCTCCATGAACACCTGTTTCCTCCATCCATTGTCGAAGGGCGACAGCCGCAGCAACAGCCCCCGAACCAATCAGATTGTGTCCACAACCATGTCCGTTGGAACTATTAGCCAATGGCTGGCGTATATAGGTGGAATCTTGAGACAAACCGGCTAACGCGTCAAATTCTGCAAGCAAACCGATAATAGGACCATCACCATTCCGATAACTTGCAACAAAGGCAGTCGGCATCCCGGCTATCCCCGTTTGCACGGTATATCTGGCTTGTTTCAGACGGTCTTGTAGAATTGCGGCGCTCTCATATTCCTGAAATCCCAATTCGGCCAATTACCAAATAGCCGTTGCATTGCCGGCTAACATTTGTCGTTGTGCTTTTACTAACTCAAGCAATCGATCCTTCATTCTTTTTTCTTTAGGTGATGCGGCCATTGTGATGTTCACTTGCAATATACACAACAGAACAAGTACACCTGTAATTATTATTTTGTTCATAACTTTCATGTCATTCATTTTAAAATAGTATCTGTACAACTGCAAAAATAAAACAGCACTTTTACTATGAGTAACAATTTGCTTTACTGGAAAGATTGCTATGCTTTAGGCAGGTCTTCCGTTTTATCATTCCATTGTCTGCCAAAACTCGTCTGTTCCGTTTCCACGCACCCACGATGTCCGTGTACCTTACATTCATCCAACGCTGATTGTAACTGCCGGAACTCATCATCGGAAAGCGTGACATTCCAAGCTCCCAGATTCTCCAGAATCCTTTCCTGATTCTTGGAACCGGGAATAGGTACGACATTGGGATATTTATGGAGCATCCACGCAAGCGATATCTGGGCGTTGGTGGCATTTTTCTCTACGGCGAATCGATGCAGCAAATCGAGTATGGGCTGGTTGGCCTCGATATTCTCTTTAGACAGTTGGGGAACGAATTTCCGCACGTCATCGAATCCGAACTGCTCTTGTGCCGTTACCTTGCCCGAAAGAAAGCCGCTTGCAATCGGTGAGAACGGTACAACTCCGATTCCTTTTTCAAGGCACACCGGGAAAATCTCCGTTTCGCAATCGCGTTCCACCATCGAATAGATGTTCTGAACGGCAGACAAAGGAGTAATCTCATGCGCCGTCCGTATCTGGTTGGCCGATACTTGCGACAGTCCCCAACCGCGTATCAGTCCTTCCTTAACAAGCCGTCCCATGACGGTTGCCACATCTTCAAGCCGGACCGTCTCATTGATGCGATGCAGGTAATAATCCGTGCGAAGTCTGCTCATGGAATCTTCGAGATGCCGGCGCATCTCCCGGTAGAGACTCGTCTCGTCCGGTTGCGGGAGTTCACCAATATGAAATTTGGTGGTGAGTACCACTTCCTTACGGAACGGCTCGATAGCTTTACCCACCAACTCCTCGTTATGCCCGGCGTAGAATTGTTCCTTGCCATAGGCTTCCGCCGTATCGAAATGCGTGCAGCCGTAGTCGTATGCCTTG
>OJMO01001816.1_pt1 | contig 12622 bp, 7 predicted proteins | sample 1597241 | NCBI WGS metagenome assembly OJMO01 (sample SAMEA2452129, study PRJEB22498) | human gut metagenome | biome: human feces; feature: human gut; material: feces | place: Australia | collected 2012 | reverse complement strand
CTCGAAAATCAAATAAACGTCGCGCCCGCCGGCATGCTCGGCAGAGTCGCGCACGGCACGCAGCTCCACTTCGGTACTGCCCGAAGGAACCCCGATTACCATGCGGAGTGACGGAGAGAAGAGACGGTTACGGTTGTTCACCATCTTGATAAGTCCGCGTATCATCTGCTCGCAGGCATAGAAGTCGGCAATCACACCGTCGCGCAACGGACGGATGGTACGTATGTTTTCGTGGGTCTTTTCGTGCATCATCTTTGCCTTGTCACCCACGGCAATCATCTTATCGGTACGACGGTCCAAAGCCACCACCGAAGGCTCATCCACCACAATCTTGCCATTCGTGGTGATGATGGTATTGGCTGTGCCAAGGTCCATCGCTATTTCTTGTGTAAAGGAGAATAATCCCATTAATATTTACGATTTAACTATTTACGATTTACGATTGATATTCCTCTTGTTTACAATTTGAGATTCAGACTTACGATGTAACTTCAATCGTAAATCGTAAATCGTCAAATCGTAAATCCGAATTAGTGTTTAAAGTGACGGAACCCAGTAGTTACCATGGCAATGCCATGCTCGTTGCAATATTCAAACGAGAGTTCATCCTTGATACTTCCACCCGGCTGGATGACGGCTGTTACGCCTTCATTGCCGGCAATTTCCACGCAGTCGGGGAAAGGGAAGAATGCGTCACTTGCCATTACAGCGCCATTCAAGTCGAAACCGAAGTTTTTGGCTTTCTCGATAGCCTGCTTCAAAGCATCCACACGGCTGGTCTGACCTACACCACTTGCCAACAACTGCTTTCCTTTTGCCAGCACAATGGCATTCGACTTACTGTTCTTCACAATCTTGTTTGCAAAGAGCATATCCTCAATTTCCTGTGCAGTGGGAGCCTTCGTAGTTACAGTCTTCAATTCTTCAGGAGTTTCCACCTTAAGGTCGCGGTCCTGAACCAATACGCCATTCAGCAAAGAACGGAACTGCTTCTTAGGCAGAGCTGCCGGCTTGCGGACCAGGATAATACGGTTCTTCTTCTGACCGAGGATTTCCAACGCATCCACATCATAATCGGGAGCGATAATCACCTCAAAGAAAATTTTATTGATTTCTTCGGCAGCAGCCTTGTCAATCACGGCATTAGTGATGAGCACACCACCAAAAGCGGATACCGGGTCACCGGCAAGCGCATCGTTCCATGCTTCGAGCACAGTGGGACGTGAAGCCAGTCCACAAGCATTATTATGCTTCAGGATAGCGAAAGTCGTATCCTTGAATTCGTCAATCAAGTCAACGGCAGCATTGATGTCGAGCAGGTTGTTATAAGAGATTTCCTTACCGTGAATCTGGTCGAACATAGCATCCAGATTGCCATAGAAATAACCTTTCTGATGCGGATTCTCACCATAGCGTAAAGTCTTCTGGCTGTTGGCAGAACAACGGAAAGCGGAACCTTCCTCGCCATCGAAATAGTTGAAGATGGCAGAATCATAGTGTGAAGACACTCCGAAAGCCTCTTTGGCAAACCAACGGCGTTCTTCGATGGTAGTAGTGGCTCCGTGTTCCATCAGCATGTCGCGGAACGGCTGATATTGTGCTTGCGAAGCGATGATAACCACGTCGTTATAGTTCTTGGCTGCGGCACGAATCAGAGAGATACCGCCTATGTCAATCTTTTCGATGATGGCAGGTTCTTCGGCACCACTGGCAACGGTAGCCTCAAACGGATAGAGGTCAACAATGACGAGGTCTATTTCGGGGATTTCATATTTTTCAATCTGTTGCATGTCTTGCTCCAATCCGCGGCGGCAAAGGATACCTCCAAAAACCTTCGGATGCAAAGTCTTCACGCGTCCGCCCAGGATGGAAGGGTATGTAGTGAGGTCTTCCACTGCCTTGCAGGGATAACCCAGGGATTCTATAAACTGACGGGTTCCACCGGTTGAGAGGAACTCTACACCTTCTTCATGCAGTTTGGTAATGATTTCGTCCAAACCTTCCTTATGGTAAACAGATACCAGAGCTGTTTTGATTCTTTTTGTTTCAGACATGGATTTGCGTATTAAAGTATGCGTATATTAGTATTTGATGCGCAAAGTTACAAATTTTGTTTATTCATACATACATTCATACACAATAAATTAGGTATAATTAAAAAAGGCGGCATCTGTTTCCAGTCTGCCGCCTTTTTTTAAGGGTTATTTTATAACACAATCACCCTCGCCGATTTGTTATCCATATCCGGCATTGTCATGCCGATGGGCGCACCGATATACGTAGGGTCACAGACAATGTATTTCATATTATCTATTCGAATGTAGTCTCCTTTCACGTCCTCACCTATCGCTATAGCAGTAGCCAAATGTCCCGGGTAATACACCAATGCACATTTCAGTCCAAGTAAATCACGGACAATACGAGTAAATAGAATACTGCGGTCTTCGCAATCGCAATATGGATAATAGAGTGTTTCATCAGCAAAGAAGGCACGGTCTTCGCCCCAAACCTTGTCATCATACTCATAGACAAAAGCCGTCTGCGCCCAATGGCAGAGAATATCCACTGCTTCTGCCAACGGGCGATTTTGGATAATCCCCTTCAAAGCAGTATAAAGTTCATTCTTCGCCTCGCTGTTCATAGGCACATTGGCACACATCGCCCAACGGGTCATGAAATCATCGCCTATGCAAGAGGTAGGATAGTCTTCGTAAAACGCCATCAGGTATTCGTCTTCCGTCACCGATGCCTTCAGCCACTTCACATCCGATGATTGCAGAACACGTTTCGGAGCTATTTTTCTTGACAACTGCTGTTCTTGGGTTATATATAAGGAAAGTGCCTGTTCATGAGGGAAAGATGCCTCACAAAGTTGAATTTCATCAGTACTGCAATTGTCCGCATAATAGAAAGTATCGTCTATTTGCCAACAAGGTTTATCAAAAATGAGATGTTGGCTGGCATAAAGCATATAAAGGTGATTGTTTGCCATCGCCAAACGCATCTGATAGCCCGATTGACAATAGATGTAGGCTTTGAGCAATTCTGCTTCATTGCTATTTTGTCCTAAAAAGCCGTCACACAAGACATCAAGCATACGCAGATAGCTCCAATCACAAAGTTGCCTGCGGATGCGTAACTCCAAGCAATCGCGTATCACATTATTATATTTTTCCCCGGACAGTTGTTCCCACGCTTGGGCTATGCTCTCCGTTTTCAGATTAGGCAACCGAAATTTCAACGCCTCATCCAGCCTTACCTGCATTTCCGTACCATAAAGCGAAAACGCGAATGTCTGTTCCATAGGATGAGGTTGTTCGCGAATGGGTACAACCGGAACGGGCTGCGGCGTAGGTTTCGGGATGCCTATTTGTTCCTCTATGACAATAGGATTGTCCTCAATCGGTTTCTTTCTATCTTCTTCCTTGATAATTACAGGAGGCACATTTTTCTCCTTAGGTTTCGGAATAGTCAAAAAGGCTTTATTAGAAGTCCATGCCTGGCGGATGAAATCGATATACTCTTTGTTTGCCTTGTCCCGAAAGTCGCTGTATTCCAATTTCGTTTGCTTCTTGAAGGATTCGTAGACAGAACGAAAGTCATCGTCTTGAGCCATTGCATTCGCGCAAGATAAAATGATTGCTATAACAAATAAACTTCTATACATAGATATACATCTGCTGCTGATATTATCTGGTTTTTTGCAAAAAAGCAAAAACAATACCCAATGAACTTCTGCCACACAACTTAAACAGAAGTATACATCGAGCACTCCACAAAAAGAGTTTTATTTTAATTTCCAAGATTTCCATTTATCCCCCAATGTAGAAGGCACATTAACTGTAGGTGTCTGAGGCTTACCATTTACCACAATAGACTTCTTCTGTACATTGTCTTTCACATAATTAGAAAGTTCTCCCAAGGTCACATTGCCTTTTGTTTCTTGAAGTTTCTTCAATAAATAATAAGTAAACAACCCATGTTGTTGGTCTTTATAAGGGTATGCAGTCTCATCTCCCTGTGCGGCAGAAAGAACGACAAGATTTCCAGAAGGTTCCGTAACCTTCACTTTTATAGCTACTCCACGAGCAGCCGTCAGCATACCTCCCTCGCGCTTAGATCCACTGAAACAAGCATCCAAAAATATGGTTATAGAATGAGCTGGCATAGCACCAAGTGTGCTATAGAATTCTTTTGTACTATAGCCCGTATTAACATCCGTACCATAGCCATCAACTGGTAATAGATAAGCAGACTTGTTCTTTTCATCAGGAATTCCATGTCCTGCATAGTAAACTATAACTTTAGACGTTCCACCATATACATCTATAACTTGTTTCAACCAATTTAAATGATACTTCATATCATTTAAAGTTGCATCTGCTACAAAATGTATATTATTTTCCGGTATTCCGAGTGTTTGTTTGCAATATGCAGTGAAACTTTTACCATCATTTATTGCATAAGGAACTTTTGCTTCACGACGATAGTTTTCATTAGCAATTACCAAAACAAATGTCAACTCATTTTTAATGTTTACAAACGGAATATTCATATCCACATCTGCCGAGTGTATATTCCGAATATACTGAACAAATGGAGTGTCTTCCTTTTGGAATTCTATATCTTTTGCTATTATAAAATTCCACACTTCCAAAGCTTTCTCTTTGTCACCTATAATAGAATACAACTCTCCTTTTGTATCATAGAATTGCAAATTGTTGGGATCTATTTTAATCGCATTGTCAACCATTTCAAAAGCTTTCTGTACATTTTTGACAACGCCTGTACCATTTATATACAAATAAGCCATATTATTATATGCCCAAGCATAATTTTGTACCATTGCTGCAGAATACCATTTGACCGCTTGAGCATAATTTTGTTGTACGCCTTTGCCTTCAGAGAAATAAAGCCCTAGATTATACTGCGCTTCTGGACTTCCTTGTTCTGCAGCCTTCATATACCATTGAAAACCTTGACGGTAATCTTTAGAAACGCCCCTACCGCTCATATAACAAAAACCAACACTACATTGCGCATCAGCAAGTCCTTGTTCTGCAGCCTTCATATACCATTGAAAGCCTTGACGTTCGTCTTTTAAGACTCCAGTTCCATCCATATAGCAATGACCAACATTACGTTGGGAAAGAGCATTACCTTGTTCAGCTGATTTTAAAAACCATTGATAACCTTGGTACTCATTTTTGTGAATACCTTTTCCTGACATATAACAAAAACCTACCCAATACTGCGCATCTACAATTCCTTGCTCAGCAGCTTTCATATACCACCCAAAACCTTGTTGCTCATCTTTTAAGACACCATCACCATTCATATAACAATGGCCAACATAATATTCAGCAAGTGCATAACCCTGTTCGGCAGATTTTAAAAGCCACCGATAACCTTGAGGTTCATCTTTAGAAGCACCATTTTCATTAAAACAACAAAGACCAACAACACACTGCGCATCAGCATGCCCTTGCTCAGCTGATTTTAAACTCCACAAAAAACCTAGTTGTGCATCCTTAGAAACACCAACACCATTAAAATAACACCAACCTACATAATATTGAGCATCAGAGATTCCTTGTTTAGCTGATTCCAAAAGCCACTTGAAGCCGGTTTGTTCGTCTTTTTCTAATCCCTCTCCAAATAAATAAGAATATCCTAATTCATACTGAGCATTAGAATCGCCTTTCAATGCATCTTGATGCAATGATTGAGTATATGCATTTAAGCTAAATGCAGTTATAAATACAAATAGAAAAAGTACATTTTTCATCTTTATCTTTCTTTTTCAACATCTAACAAACATAAATTCTATACAACAGACTCACTTTTGCTACCTTTATCCAAGCACTCCATTGTTTGTAACCTTTTTATTATCAACATAGTCAGATCAACAATAGTCTGCATATCCACACGATTTATATTTTCTTTATGTTTCACATTATGGTTTTGATACAGCACATAATAATCAAGTACTTTTCCAAAGAGATTACACACTTCTACTGCACAACCTTGCCCCTTTAGATAATTACCCAAATCCTCTTTCTGTTTCTCCAAAGGTTTATTGTTTTGTAGAACAGTTTTCAGCAATAGCTCCAAGGCCAAGCGCAAATCATCTAATACATTTCTATCATATATGCCTTGATTATATTTTTCTTTAGCACTTGTATATAGTTTATGTATCTTCGGATATTTTTTAAGAAAAGTCTCTATTCCTTGCACTTCCTCAGCCAAGAAAGAATTTGTCCCATCAAAATATGTGACGAGAGCCACTTCCACTTTTCCCTTCAATTCATCAATGGAACATATTCCCTTGGCATACGCTGTCAAATGATTAGAATTCTGAGCTTGATTAGGAGTTATATTCACATTCTCTACTCCTGCAATCGAAGTTATATAATTGCGTATTTCCTCAATTTTAGCTTCATCCCTTAAATCTATTCGTAAATAGCTTTTGTCCCAAGGAGTTTTTTCAATTCTTATTGCAAATCCTTCCATATATTTATTCCCCTTTAATCTTTTGCCCCAATATTGTCAAACAATGCCTCATATCATACTCAAAATGCCCGTGCTCAAAAAGTCCGCTACCATAACCTTCATTCAGTTCCGCATATACAGAACGCGGCAAGTTATTTGCATACCCACGAACAGAACTTTCTATTAGTTCTCGCTTTTGTTTTGTTGCTGCAAGCGCATATTCCCTTTCTCTTTTAGAAAGCACATTATAAATTTCCTCATAGTTTTCCATATCTATTTCATTTTATCATTATCATTCTACTTATCACCCTCATTTCCTTATCCCTATTTCTCCCTTTCGCCAACCACCTCTGAAATTCTCTCCACTCCAATTGCCGTGGACGGAGTTCTTCCACCGATTCACTATTAGCTTTCACAAATGAATTCGGAGAAAAGATGACATAAAGGTCGTTACGTTCCTGCCCACCGGAACAAGTCATCACATATTCGTCTACCTCGCTGCGACTTTCGGCAGAAGCATGATTCTTAGAGAAGAATATATAAGGTGTATCCCGCCTAATCCGGCAAGCGACTTCATCACTCGCCCGATAAGGGAGTAGGCAATAAGCGGTTTGAGTGGCAGCATCCACCAGATAAACGGTGAGGAATCCATCAATGGGGGATTGGAAGCGAAGAAATAAATCATCACCATTTCTAAACTCCGTGCGCTCGGATTGTTCGGTAGTACCATTACACAGCACTTGTGCCACTAAATCTATTTGCGCACCCGTGATTTCACGGATTCTGCCATTCACCCTTACCGACACTACAAGTTGGTTTTCTACATATTCTATCCGATATTCCGGCACTCCGATTGTCTCTATCCATTCCCCTTTTACATCCGACCCACCAATAGACTGAAAATCCATCGTGGAATTCCCGTTCTCGTTTCTTACGAAAGTAGTGTTGCTTTGCGAAACGATGGTACCAAATTCGTTAGCAATGGCTTGCAATTTGGCTCTATCCAAGACAGTGAGTTTGGCTTGTTCCACCGTTGTGTTTTCGGGTACATGGTAGATATACTCTGCACATACCTCGACCACCCGTTGGGCAAAGCACTCTATCGGAAACCCTAAGAATAAGAGAATGAATAAAAGAGACTTGAAACCCATAGCTTACCACCCCAAAAGTTCATCCAACTTGTTATGCAATTTATCGCCTCTTTTCTCCAAATCTTCCTTGATGGCTTTTTGGGCAGTTTTCAGTGCCATGACACTATTATAAGCAATTCGCGTCAGCACTTCCTTGTTTTTATTAGGCAAGGTTCTGTAAACTTCCATTACGGTAATAGTTCGTCCAATACTTTGGGAAATGAGGTTCTTCGATGCCATAACGCTACGCGTGACAGACTCAGCCTGATCTTGCGAAAGTTGTTCATTAGCCACCGTATTTTCAATCAATGCGGTTACTTCTGTCTGGATTTGTCCGGCAAGGTTTTGCTTTGCCAGTTCCAAAGCCTGCATTTTAGCTGTATCATAGTTACCGCCTATGCTCATAGCCTCTCCCATAATGTATTTGGGCAGCATATTTTCGTCATATTCGTATTGCATCAAATAAGACTTATCGAGTTGTTTATCCATAGGAAGAGCTCCCGGAGCAGTAGTCCACCCTTTTTTCTTCAAAGCCTTGGCTTCTTTACGGGCTGCTTTGGTAGCTTTATCGTTCAATTCAGACTTCGACATCTTTGAGATAGCCTCACGCTTTTTTCTCAATTCTTTGTCAGACTGGGCATTGACGGTATTTCCCACCAATACGGCTGCCAATAAAATGATTAATAGTTTTTTCATATTCTCGCACTTTAAAAGGTTAATAATCCATTTCTTTACAAAGGGAGAACAATAGGAGGAGAGCTGTATCCTAAGCCTCAGACATGAAAGAAAGCGTAAGCACACCTTTTATGTCTTCCGTCGTTGAGGTCTTAGGATACCCGATAATACAAAAGATAAGATGCACCTACGCTAAACGTAGGCATCTGCCATCTTATTCTTATCGTATTATCTGAAAGTTCCTAAGTTTCAACGACGATATAGAATAATAGCAAACGCTAATATTTTCCCATAAAATGTACTCACCCACTCTCAGGTATCATACAAAGGCAAAAATACAGAGGTTCTATGAATTAAGCAAATTTTGCGACAAAAATCTGTGCAAGTCCGTCACAAATCTTTCATTTACAGAAGTTAGAGAAGCAAAAGGGAGTTATCAGCCGACAAGTCGGCTTAAGAGTTAAAGCCGATACTTCTATGACTACATACGCAAGTGTATCGTCTTCAACTCCTTTAACTCCTGACGAAGTGATACCCTCTCTAACTCCTTTAAATGAAAGAGTCGTGGCAAATCCGTATAATTGTAACCAAAGCCGTTATAGAAAAGAAAAAATAAAAGAATGAACAAAATAAGGTATCACAGGTATCAACTATGCCATATCAATCTCCCGACAGATGTTAATTGTTGATACTTCCCGAACTATTTCCTAAAAAAGACGTTCTTAAATTAAAAGACTAAACAAAGACTGCGGTCACACATCACAGAAAAGGTATGTAACCGCAGTTTTTTATCTCCTGCCATTGCAGGATCAGGCATATTGCGATTTACCAGATAGAAACACGTTTTTCCATCGGCAAGAACATCGGGTCTTTTTCTGTCACATTAAATGCCTCATACCAAGCACCGATTTGCGGCAATGCACCGTTTACGCGCCATTCGCCCAATGAGTGCACATCACTCTTCGTGCGGTTCAGCACTTCTTCGGGACGGATATCATTGGCCCATACACCTGCGTATGCCAGGAAGAAACGTTGTTCGGGAGTAAGACCATCCAGCACCGGCAGCAGATTGGCAGCCGTAGCTTTCTTGAATGCCTGATAAGAAACCTGCAGACCACCGTGGTCGGCAATATTCTCACCCAATGTCATGCGTCCGTTGGCATATACACCCGGAGCAACCTCGATGCTATCAAAGAAGTTTACCATCACCTGGGCACGCTCGTCAAAGTTCTTGGCGTCTTCAGCGGTCCACCAGTCTTTCAGGTTACCGTCCTTGTCGTACTGGCGGCCCTGGTCATCGAATCCGTGAGTCATTTCATGACCGATTACCACACCGATGGCACCGTAGTTAAAGGCGTCATCCGCATTCATATCGAAGAAAGGATATTGCAGGATACCGGCGGGGAAACAGATTTCGTTCGTAGTCGGGTTATAGTAAGCGTTGACGGTCTGCGGAGTCATCAGCCATTCATCCTTATCCACCGGCTTACCGGCTTTGGCAATCATTTCGGCATGGCTCCACTCGTTGGCACGTTCCATGTTTGCCCAGTAAGAGTCATTTTTGATTTCCAGTGTGGAGTAGTCTTTCCAAGTGTCAGGATAACCAATCTTCACATGGAAGGTAGCCAGTTTCTCCAGAGCTTTCACCTTAGTGGAATCACCCATCCAGGCAAGATTCTGGATACGTTCGCCCAGGCTTTCCTGCAAGTTCTTCACCAAAGTCACCATACGCTCCTTGGCAGCAGCAGGGAAATATTTCTCCACGTACATCTGACCTACAGCTTCGCCCAGCGCGCCGCTTACAGTGCTTACCGCTCTCTTCCAGCGGGGCTGCATTTCTTGTGTACCGCTCATGGTGCGGCTGTAGAAGTCGAAGTTCTGTTCTGCCATAGCATCGTTCAGCAAGCTTGCGGCAGAATCAATCAATTTCCATTGCAGATAAAGGCTCTGCTGTTCAATGGGCAGCGTATCCAGAATATCGGCAGCAGCTTTCAGCGAAGCGGGCTGGCCTACGATAATTTCCTTCACATCCTTCAAGTCCATGGCAGACAAATAAGCATCCCAATCGAAAGTAGGATAATTCTTCTTCAGCTCTTCCATGCTCATTTTGTTATAATTGGCATGCGGGTCACGCAACTCCGTACGAGAGCGGAAAGCCTTGGCTAGACGTGTTTCCACATCCATCACCACCTCCATACCTTTCTTGGCAGTAGCCTCGTCGAAACCAGCCAACTGGTACATCTTCTGTACATGTGTACGGAAAGCATCACGAATTTTGGCAGTAGCCTCATCATTTTCCAGATAGTATTCACGTTCGCCCATGCTCAGCCCGGTCTGATAGGTCTGTACAGCATTCATGCTACTGTTCATTTCGTCAGCGCCAACATACAGCACGTTGTAGGCGATGATGCCTTTCTTCTGCATATCGCCCAGCAAGGCATAAAGCTCTTTCTTGTCCTTCAAAGCAGCCAGCTGGTCGAGTTCAGCCTTGATGGGAGCTACACCATCTTTGTTCAGCTTCACGCTGTCCATTACGATTTTGTACAAGTCACCGATTTTTTGTGCCACGCTGCCGGCTTCGTGCTGGGTGGCGGCAAGTTCTTCAATCAGTCCTTGAATCTGCTTGCGGTTGTTTTCTGCAAGGATAGTAAAAGAACCGTACTGTGAGTATTCAGCAGGAATCGGATTGTTCTTCATCCAACCGCCACATGCGTATTGGTAAAAGTCAGTTCCGGGTAGAGCCGTTGTGTCAAGATTGGCGAGCTGGATGCCTGCTGTAAGTTCAGCCTGCTGCTTGCCGGTGTTGCAGGAAGCCGTCATCAGACAGAATGCTGCAATGGGTAACAAATGATTTGCTTTCATAAACATATAAAATATAATAGTTAGTGATTCTCCAACTCTACAGTAGCCGCGTCCCACTCTTCCATCACGCGGTCAAGCTGCTCTTTCAGTTTTTGGTGCTGCTCATAAAGCGACATGTCCGAAGCACCTTCCGGTGTGGCCATCCTGGCCTCAAGAATGGCAATGGCAGCCTCCGTCTGCTCTATCTCCGCTTCACAATCGGCAACGCGACGTTCCAGTTTCTTGAGCTTCTTATTAAGCTCCTTCTGCTCCTCATAAGAGAGTTTGGCTGCCGAGGGTTGAACCGGTTCTGCACCAACATTTCCCGATGCCGCCTTACCGGCAGTGGGCGAAGCGGAAAGTGAAGGGGATTTCTGTAACTCATTCAGGCTCTCTATCTGCTTCTTTTGCAGGAAATCATAAATTCCTCCCAGATGTTCCTTCACCAGTCCGCCACCAAACTCGTACACTTTAGTCGCAAGTCCGTCCAGAAAATCACGGTCATGGCTGACTATTATCACCGTTCCGTCAAAATCGCGGATAGCCTCCTTCAACACATCTTTGGAACGCATGTCAAGATGATTCGTAGGTTCGTCGAGAATCAGGAAATTCACCGGCTCCAACAGCAGTTTTATCATGGCAAGCCGGGTACGCTCTCCACCGCTGAGCACCTTCACCTTTTTATCCGAAGCCTCACCGCCGAACATGAAAGCACCTAGAATATCACGGATTTTGAGGCGGATATCCCCTACGGCCACGCGGTCAATCGTATCGAATACAGTCAGGCTCTCATCCAAAAGCTGTGCCTGGTTCTGGGCAAAATATCCAATCTGCACATTATGTCCCAGTGTAAGCTTACCGGTATAATCCGTAATCTCACCCATAATACACTTTACAAGCGTAGACTTACCTTCGCCGTTCTTACCGACAAAAGCAACCTTCTCTCCTCGGTTGATAGTCAAATTCACATCGTGGAAAACAACGTGCCCACCGTAGGATTTCTCCATATCCTCGCAGATAACGGGATAATTACCGCTACGGCTACTGCAAACAAACTTCAGGCGCAAAGAGGAGTTGTCTTCCTCATCCACTTCGATGCGCTCTATCTTTTCGAGCTGCTTGATGCGGCTCTGCACTTGCACAGCCTTGGTAGCTTTGTACCGGAAACGTTCGATGAAATCTTCCGTATCTTGTATCTGCTTCTGCTGATTCTCGTAAGCACGTAGTTGCTGCTCCCGGCGCTCCTTGCGAAGCACCACAAACTCATCGTATTTCACTTTATAGTCGTAAATGCGTCCACAAGTTATTTCGATGGTACGCGTAGTGACATTGTTCAAAAAGGCGCGGTCGTGGCTGACAAGCACCACCGCATTGGCACGGGTGGAAAGGAAGTTCTCCAACCACTGGATACTCTCGATGTCAAGGTGGTTGGTAGGCTCGTCGAGCAGCAACACATCCGGACGGCGAAGCAACAGCTTGGCAAG
>OJMO01001804.1_pt1 | contig 12687 bp, 13 predicted proteins | sample 1597241 | NCBI WGS metagenome assembly OJMO01 (sample SAMEA2452129, study PRJEB22498) | human gut metagenome | biome: human feces; feature: human gut; material: feces | place: Australia | collected 2012 | reverse complement strand
GTGTATCCGAAAGATGGAAAGAACAGTACAGAAGTGATCGCTGCGGCGGATCATGCAATGTATAAAGTAAAGAAAAACGGAAAGAACAGCCGGGCATTTTATGATGCAGGGATGGAAAAAGAGCCGTGAAAACGATATATGCTATATTTTCCAGATGAGCCTGCCAGCATAAAACAAAAAAGATGATCCGTAACTATAACAGTGCGGATCATCTTTTTGTGATTCATGAGAATAAAATGATTATTTTTTCATATTAGCACGTTTACGTAAGGTTGGGTCTAAGATACGCTTACGGATACGAAGGCTTTCCGGTGTTACCTCCAGAAGTTCGTCGACATCAATAAAGTCAAGTGCCTGCTCTAAGCTTAAAACTTTTGGCGGAACCAGTGTCAGTGCTTCATCAGCAGAAGAAGAACGTGTATTGGTAAGATGTTTTGTCTTGCAGACATTTAACTCAATATCCTCTGCCTTACCGTTCTGACCGATGACCATTCCGCTGTATACCTTTTCGCCGGGTCCTACAAACAGTGTTCCGCGATCCTGTGCATTAAACAGTCCGTATGCAACGGTCTCGCCGGTTTCAAAGGCGATCAGGGAACCCTGTTTTCTGTAATTCATATCGCCCTTATATGGACCATACTCCTCGAATGTCGTGTTGATGATACCATTTCCCTTGGTGTCTGTCATGAACTCACCACGATAACCGATCAGACCACGGGATGGGATACGGAACTCAAGACGTGTATATCCACCATTGGCAGCACCCATTGTCTGTAATTCACCTTTTCTCTGGCTCAGTTTATCAATAACGACACCAGTGTATTCATCAGGTACATCAATGTAAGCAATCTCCATTGGCTCAAGAAGTTTACCATTCTCGTCTTTGTGATACAGAACCTCAGCTTTGCTGACTGCGAATTCATATCCTTCACGTCTCATATTCTCGATTAGAACGGAAAGGTGAAGTTCACCACGTCCGGATACTTTGAATGCGTCCATGTTTTCGGTATCTTCAACACGAAGGCTGACATCTGTGTTCAGTTCGCGCATCAGACGATCACGTAAGTGACGGGAAGTTACATATTTTCCTTCCTGTCCGGCAAACGGACTGTCATTTACAACGAAATCCATAGAGATTGTTGGTTCAGAAATCTTCTGGAACGGAATTGGTGTCGGATTTTCAGGTGAGCAGAGTGTATCACCGATGGAAATGTCAGAGATACCTGAAATTGCCACGATTGCACCGATAGATGCTTCTTTTACTTCTACTTTCTGCAGACCGTCAAATTCATATAATTTACTGATCTTAACTTTCTTCTGTTTGTCAGGATCATGATGGTTGACAACAACCATGTCCTGGTTAACTGCGATTGTACCGTTATCTACTTTACCAACACCGATACGTCCAACGTATTCATTATAGTCGATCGTACTGATCAGAACCTGAGTCGGAGCTTCCGGATCTCCTTCTGGTGCAGGAATATAATCCAGAATGGTCTCAAACAGAGGCTTCATGTCTTTCATTTCATCCGAAATCTCAAGTGCAGCCACACCATTCTTAGCGGATGCGTATACGAATGGGCAGTCTAACTGTTCGTCAGAAGCACCAAGGTCGATGAGAAGTTCGAGAACTTCATCGATCACTTCTTCGGCTCTTGCTTCCGGACGGTCGATCTTGTTGATACATACGATGACTGGAAGCTTTAATTCCATAGCTTTGCGGAGTACGAATTTGGTCTGCGGCATAGCTCCCTCGAACGCATCAACGACGAGGATAACACCGTTAACCATCTTAAGGACACGTTCTACTTCTCCACCGAAGTCAGCATGTCCAGGTGTGTCAATGATATTGATCTTAACACCATTATAGGTGACGGCAGTATTCTTGGAGAGGATCGTGATTCCACGTTCTCTTTCGATATCGTTAGAGTCCATGACACGTTCTGCTACTTCCTGATTCTCACGGAATACACCGCTTTGCTTTAATAATTCATCTACTAATGTTGTCTTACCATGGTCAACATGGGCGATAATCGCGATATTACGTACATCTTCACGTTTTGTCTTCATTACGAATCTTCCTTTTCTCTACCTATTATTATCTGCAACCACATTAGTTTATCACATTTTTTGAAATTTACAAGTATTTAGTTCTAAAATGCTGATTTGATTCATAGACTTTGTAATGACTCAAAATACGATTCAGAGGAAGGGAGATTACAAAATTATGTCAGATAAGATGATTGAGAACAACCAGGTAACCGTTATGGGAGAAATCGTGACACCATTTTCATTCAGCCATGAAGTATTTGGAGAAGGCTTCTATATGGTAGAGGTGGATGTGAAGCGGCTCAGCAATTCCAAAGACAGGATCCCACTCATGATCTCGGAGCGTCTGATTGATGTTACGAAAGATTACACGGGAGAATTCATTATGGTAAACGGACAGTTCAGGTCCTACAACAGGCATGAAGAAATGAAAAACCGTCTGATTTTATCCGTATTTGTCAGGGAAATTACATTTGTGGAAGAAGAACTTGACGGTGCAAAGACGAATCAGATTTTTCTGGATGGTTATATCTGCAAACAGCCTGTTTACCGTAAGACACCGCTTGGCAGAGAGATTGCAGATCTATTGCTGGCAGTGAACCGGCCATATGGAAAGTCTGATTACATTCCATGTATCTGCTGGGGAAGGAATGCCAGATTTGCCTCTGCTTTTGAGGTTGGAGAACATGTGCAGGTAATGGGAAGAATTCAGAGCCGTGAATATATGAAAAAACTGGATGAAGAGCATGTGGAGAAAAGAGTAGCTTTCGAGGTATCCGTCAGCAAACTGGAACTTCTGGAGGAGGCACAGGTGCAGGAATCCATCGTCTAACGACAAAAGATTGCAAAAAGTGACAATATATGGTATAAAAGAATGCATAGATATTAGTAACTGTGTACAGCTAGGGAGCGTCAGATACGCAGATAGACCATGAGGTGTGGAATGGCAGAAGGATGCATCTATATTTATACCGGCGATGGCAGAGGCAAATCACCGGCAGCGATTGGAAGAGCGGTACAGGCAGCGGTAGAAGGCAAGAGGGTCGTTATTATTCAGTTCCTGAAGGGAAAGGGACTGGGGGATTCCGATTTTTTACGCAGAATGGAGCCGGAGATCAAGCTGTTCCGTTTCGAGAAATCGGACGGTAATTTCGTGGAATTACCGGAGGAAAAGAAGCAGGAGGAGATCCAGAACATCCGTAACGGGATCGGCTTTGCCAAGAAAGTACTGACGACTGGAGAATGCGATCTGCTGATCCTGGACGAAGTGCTGGGACTGGTGGAGAAGGATATTATTACGGAAGATGACCTGAAGGCATTACTGGAATGCCGGGGAGATACGGATGTGATTCTGACGGGAATCACCCTGAACGATGAGATCTGTGTTCTGGCGGATGAAGTGTCTAAGATTGAAACGGTAAAATTCAAGGTCTGGGATTGACAGTCACATGGGTTGATGCTATCATAAAACTATATTTAAGAAGATAGAGGTTGCGTTTTTCAAGAGTATTTTTTCGGAGGTAACAGGTACCGATGAGGGAAGAAGAAAGGGGAACACGCCGAAAGATAAGGTATCCTGTATATGTTATCTTGGGCATACGTTTAAGAAGCGTATGACTGTCATCTCGTGAGCAGATGGGGCGCTATCAAATAAGCTTGGATAATCAGCGCCGGCGCCATTGTGCGCTGGCGTTTTGCAAATGGAGGAAGCATATGGCTATTTTTAAAGGAGCAGGCGTGGCAATCGTCACACCCATGAACGAGGACGGATCCGTCAATTATGAGAAATTCGGTGAATTGATCGAATTCCAGATCGCAAACGGCACAGATGCTATTATCGTATGCGGTACCACAGGTGAGTCATCTACCCTGACCCATGAGGAGCATCTGGATACTATCAAATACTGTGTGGACAAAGTTGCAAAGAGAATCCCCGTAGTAGCAGGTACCGGTTCCAATTGTACCGAGACTGCAGTATATCTGTCTCAGGAAGCGGAGAAATACGGCGTGGACGGCATTCTGCTGGTAAGTCCCTACTATAATAAAGCAACCCAGAAGGGACTGTATCGTCATTTCAAGACCGTTGCGGATTCTGTGAAGGTTCCCGCTATTCTGTATAACGTACCCAGCCGTACCGGATGCAATATTCTGCCGGAGACCGTAGTGAAGCTGTGTAAGGACGTGGAGAACATCGTAGGTATCAAGGAAGCCAGCGGCAACATCAGCCAGATCGCTCACCTGGCAGCCATCGGACAGGGCGTTGTGGATATTTATTCCGGTAATGACGACCAGATCGTACCCATTCTGGCCCTGGGCGGAGTCGGAGTTATCTCCGTACTTTCCAATGTAGCACCTACACAGACCCACGAGATCTGCCAGAAGTTCTTTGACGGAGATGTGGCAGGCAGTCGTCAGATGCAGTTAGATGCCATGGATCTGTGTAACGCACTGTTCTGTGAAGTGAACCCGATCCCTGTGAAGACCGCACTGAACATGATGGGAATGGGAGCCGGTGCGTTCCGTATGCCTCTGTGTGAAATGGAAGAGGCCAATGCCAAGAGGCTTGAAAAAGCCCTGAAGGATTATGGTGTCCTGTAGGCTGGAAAATAGAGAGCAAGAGTGGAAGAATTCCGCCTGTGAAATTTTTATCATGGGCGGGATCTTTTTTCAAAAAGTAACGATTCATAGTGCGCTTTTGCAAATGAATATGAGGGCTGCTGGATCGTTATTACAAAAATCATGATAGATGGGAGAAAAGAAAAATGGTAAAAATAATCATGCATGGATGTAACGGTAAAATGGGACAGGTGATCAGCGGACTGATCGCAGCGGACCCCGATATGGAACTGGTGGCGGGAATCGATGCCAGAGATGATGGACACAATCCCTACCCTGTATTCACAGATATTTACAAATGTGATGTGGCTGCAGATGCAATCATTGATTTCTCCGCAGCCGTGGCAGTAGACAAGCTGTTGGATTACTGCGTGGAGAAAAAGCTTCCCTGCGTGCTGTGTACCACTGGTCTGTCCGAGGCACAGCTGGCGAAAGTAGACGAAGCAGCGAAAAAGGTGGCCATCTTAAAATCCGCCAATATGTCCTTAGGTATCAACCTGATGTTAAAGCTTTTGAAAGAAGCTGCCGGAGTGCTGGCCAACGCAGGCTTCGATATGGAGATTGTGGAGAAGCACCACAATCTGAAGGTAGACGCTCCCAGCGGCACCGCACTGGCACTGGCAGATTCCATCAACGAGGAATTTAACGGTGAGTATGAATATGTCTATGACCGCAGCAACCGCAGAGAGCAGAGACCGAAGAAAGAAATTGGCATCAGCTCTGTCAGAGGCGGCACCATCGTCGGTGACCATGATGTGATCTTCGCCGGGGCAGACGAAGTTGTAACCTTCTCCCACACCGCCTACTCCAAAGCTGTCTTCGGTAAAGGCGCCGTACAGGCAGCCAAGTTCCTGGCAGGCAAGCCCGCCGGCATGTACAACATGTCTGATGTTATCAATGCAGCGATGTAATTACCTGGTAAGGTCATGAACTGACGAAGTGGATGGATGCCATGGCGATGATGTTTGTCGCAGAGTGTTGACATTTTCTTGAAAAGTGTTGAAGAACAGGGTGGAGCAAACACGATGTTTGCGACAGCCGATCCGCACTACGGATGGTGCGTGTAGGCGTGCCCGTGTTAAGTAGAACAAATGAATCACTTTTCCTAAAAAATTCACACTCGGAGACCTTACATCGAGGCATGGTATCCGTACGCTTCGTGAAGTAACATAGAAAGGTGAATTTCATGAACGAAATGGAACAGAAGGTTCTAAAGACCCTCTCACACCAATACAAAAATATAGCGGCGGCCTCCACAGAGATCATCAACCTCCAGTCCATCCTGAACCTCCCCAAAGGTACGGAACATTTCCTGACGGATATCCACGGAGAATACGAACAGTTCAACCATGTCCTGAAAAACGGTTCCGGTTCCGTACGCCGCAAGATCGACGAGGAATTCGGCAACACCATCAGCAACAAGGACAAAAAAAGCCTGGCAACCCTGATCTATTATCCAGAGAGCAAACTGGAGATCGTGGAAAGAGAAGAGGACAATCTGGAGGACTGGTACAAAATATCCCTTCATCGTCTGGTACAGGTCATCAAACGTGTCTCTTCCAAATACACCCGCTCCAAAGTCAGAAAGGCATTGCCGAAGGATTTCGCCTATGTCATCGAAGAACTGATCACGGAGAAGGAAGAAATCCAGGACAAAGAGGCATACTATAATGAGATCATCCATACTATCATCCGCATCGGCAGAGCGCCGCAGTTTATTATTGCGTTAAGCCACCTGATCCAGCAGCTGGTCATCGATCATCTGCATATCGTCGGTGATATTTACGACAGAGGTCCCGGCCCTCATATTATTATGGATACTTTGTGCGAATACCATTCCGTGGATGTCCAGTGGGGCAACCATGACATGGTGTGGATGGGCGCGGCGGCCGGAAGTCTGGCCTGTATCGCTAATGTGGTCAGAATGTCTGCCAGATACGGTAATCTCGCCACTCTGGAGGATGGCTACGGCATCAACCTGCTGCCTCTGGCTACATTTGCACTGGAAACTTATGAGAATACCAACTGCGATGTCTTTACCATCAAGTTCAATACCGATTACAATACCAAGGATCTCGGGCTGGACACCAAGATGCATAAAGCAATTGCTATCTTGCAGTTCAAGCTGGAAGGACAGCTGATCATGAGACACCCGGAGTTCCATATGGAAGATCGGATGCTGTTGCATCGGATCGATTTCGAGAAAAAGACGATCTGCGTGGACGGCAAAGAATATCCCATGAAAGACGTGGATTTCCCTACGGTGGATCCTGTACATCCTTACGAACTCACGGAGGAAGAGAGCAAGGTCATGCTGCGCCTGCAGCAGGTGTTCATGCGCTGTGAGAAACTGCAGCGCCATGTAAAATTTCTGTTTTCCAAGGGCGGCATGTACAAGATTTACAACGGCAATCTGTTGTATCACGGCTGTGTCCCCTTGAATCCGGACGGCAGTTTCATGCAGGTGGAGATCTGCGGAAAAGAGTATTGCGGAAAAGCACTGTACGACATTCTGGAATATTACGCCAGAAGAGGTTATTATGCCAAGGAAGCCAAAGAGCGCGCTCTGGGACAGGATATGATCTGGTACATCTGGGCAGGCCCCGGTTCCCCGGTGTTCGGCAAGGCAAAAATGGCTACCTTTGAGCGGTATTTCCTGAAGGATAAGGAGACTCATATAGAAGAGAAAAACAGTTACTATAAGCTGTTGGAAAATGAGGAAGTCATCGGCAGAATCTTAGAGGAATTCGGTCTGGACAAGGCCGATGCCCATATCGTCAATGGTCATGTGCCCGTGGAACAGATCCATGGGGAATCACCCATCAAATGCGGCGGTAAGCTGCTGATCATCGACGGTGGCTTTTCCAAAGCATATCAGAAAAAGACGGGAATTGCGGGATATACGCTGGTATGTAATTCCAGAGGAATGCGTCTGGTAGCCCATGAACCTTTTGAATCTACGGAAGCGGCGATCATCAAGGAATCGGATATTTTCTCGGATTCCGTGGTGGTGGAGAATTTCCCCCGCAGAAAACTGGTGGCCGATACCGATACCGGCAAGGAGATCCAGGAGAATATCTTCTATCTGGAAGAACTCCTGGAGGCTTACCGGGAAGGTACGATCATGGAAGAGGTATAACTTATCTCTGGCCGGCTCCGGTGGTGGCAGTGGTAGAATTGTTGTTACCTGCAGTATCATTACCGTTGCCTACCAGGTCGTTGGTGATATCGGAGACACCGTTTGCGGCATCGTCCACGATATTGCCTACGGTATCACCGGCTTCTCCGATGGCATTGCCTGCATTGTCCAGCATGGAATCATTTTCTCCTACGGTGTTACCGTTGCCGTTCATGTCACCCATAGTGCTGTCGGTAGCGGCAGTTCCGGTCTCTGTGGTCTGCGCCTCTGTGCTCCCCTGAGCAGCAGGAGAGGTGGACGGAGAAGGAGAGGCAGCCATGCTGCCGGAGTTATTATTGTTGTTCTTGTTGGTGCCACAGGCGGTCGCCATACACAGGTAGACTGTGATGATGCCCAGAACCAGTAATTTTTTCCCGATGTGGGATGTTACGTTATTTGTCTTATTTTTCATAATGTCCTCCATTTCAAGATGCCCGTCAGGGATATTCAGTCCGAACCAAAGGTGGTCGGCTTGAGGGTAGTATGTGCGGATTTTAGAAAATAATTCAAAAAAATAAAAATCATTTGGAAGAAAACGAGGAAAAAGATGGAATTTCGCCCTTGTATTGATATTCATAACGGAAAAGTAAAACAGATTGTCGGTGGAAGCTTAAAAGATCTCGGTGATCGGGCGCAGGAGAACTTTGTCTCAGAACAGGACGCTGCCTTTTATGCAAAACTGTATCAGAAAAACAGTTTAAAAGGCGGACATATTATTTTATTGAATGCCTCGGACAGCCCTTATTATGAGGCAACGAAGGAACAGGCATTGTCGGCCCTGCGTGTATATCCGGGAGGATTGCAGGTCGGAGGAGGCATCACGGCGGAGAATGCGGCAGAGTATCTGGCAGCAGGGGCCTCCCATGTGATCGTGACGTCCTATGTGTTCAGGGAGGGACGGATCGACTATGACAGACTGGACAAACTGGTCCAGTCCATCGGAAAAGAGCACCTTGTGCTGGATGTAAGCTGCAAGCGTGCGGGAGAGCAGTATCTGGTAGTGACTGACCGCTGGCAGAAGCTGACAGAAGAAGCAGTGGATGAGGCACTACTTAAAAAATTATCTGCCTATTGTGATGAATTCCTGATCCATGCAGTGGATGTGGAAGGCAAGGCCCGGGGAATTGAACAGGAACTGGTAAAGTTTATTGGAAATTATACCGGAAATCCAATCACCTATGCGGGTGGTGTTCACTCCATGGAAGATCTGTATTTGTTAAAAAAACTGGGGCAGAACCGGATGAATGTGACCATCGGGAGTGCACTGGATCTCTTCGGCGGCAGCATGAAATGGGAAGATGTACTGACAGTGTGCAGAGAAAAATAGAAAGATCCGCAGGAACTATCATGTGATAGCGCCTGCGGATCTTATTTTTCGTTTATGATTAAAGTTTGGTTACGTTAACAGCCTGAGGTCCCTTTTCTCCATCTACGATATCAAAAGAAACGGCCGCGCCCTCTTCCAGGGTCTTGTAACCGTCCATGTTCAGACCGCTGTAGTGTACGAATACATCCTTGCCGGATTCATCGGAGATGAAACCATAACCCTTCTGATTGTTGAACCACTTAACTGTACCTTTGTTCATAATAGATACCTCCACAAATTCTTTGCTGTCATTTACTTTTTGCAATGTATACAACATTGTCTCAGCAAGTGCATCATAGCACAGCAGGTAGTAAAAGTAAATAGACGATTCTGTAAAATTGCACAAAAATTTATAGGCAATTCCCTTTTAAATACGAATAAATGAAGAAAATCTTGGGAAAATATTACAAAAATGTTAAGAAATGATTGCTGTAAGAGCTTTCCTGTGGTAAAATGGGTTGATATTTAGCGGAGGTGACTCTATGAAAAGACGTAAACATAAGCGAAGATTGAACCATGTGCTGATTCTTACGTCAGACGCAGCAGATGCCAATGTAAAGCAGTTCCGTGTGCGTGCATGGATCGTGGAAGTCGTGGTACTTCTGTTGTGTGTATTGATCGGCGGAGTGATCGGCTATTTTATCTACGAGGGACAGCTCTGGGAGAACGCCAGCAGACGGAGCCATGAACAGGTTATGGCACTGGAGGAAGAGAACAAGACACTGAGCGAGCAGAACAGTAAGCTGGAAGCGCAGGTGACGGAACAGGCGGAAGAGATACAGATCTTAAGCGACACCGTAAGCCAGAAGGTACAGAGTGAGAGCGAATTATCAGCAACTCTGGAAAAGCAGAGCCTTCCTACGGAATTCCCTCTGACGGGTTCTGCATCCATGGAGGAAGTAAGTGAGGGCGATCCCATGTGCATATTCCATGCATCGGTGGGAACTACGGTTGTGGCGGCGGCCAGCGGTACGGTCATTGCCATAAATGATGACGAGATCTACGGACACAGCGTGTGGGTGGATCATGGCAACGGTTATGTCACCATCTATCGGAATAAAGGAGATACCACAGTGAATGTGGGGGATTCCGTAGTACAGGGAACTACCTTGTTTGTCATCGGCGAAGATAACGCGGATCTGGGATACCAGATGCAGAAAGACGGAAGCTATATTAATCCTATGGATATGCTGGCAATCAGTGGTTGATTGCAGAAAGGTTTGGAAGATACATGTTAGGAAAAAAGAATGCAGATACAAAAATGAGCACACTGATCGGTGCCGGAGCGGAGTTGACCGGAGATTTTACATTGGACGGTTCCGCAAGAATTGACGGTAAGATTGGTGGTAACGTGACGGTGACAGGCAACCTGATCCTGGGAGCCGGAAGCATAGTCACAGGAGATGTACAGGCTGCATCTGTTCTGATCGGCGGGGAAGTGACCGGAAATATCACTGCACCGGAGAAAGCGGAACTGACAGCTTCGGCCAAAGTGCTGGGGGACATTGCCACAAAGGTGATCGTTATTGATGAACATGCCGTATTCCAGGGAAAAATCGATATGAACCAGACAGTTCCTGACAGAAAAGGTAAAGCCAGAACGGCCAAAGCGGTCCGGGCAGGACGCAAGAGTGCCAAGGCAGCCATCGCAGAAGCTCTGAAGGAAGTGGAAGAGGAAGAAAAGAGAGAAAATCAGAAGACTTCACAGACAGCAGAGACGGTGGAGAAGACAGAAACTCCAGCTGCGGAAACAACAGCAGCCAATACAAGCGAAGCATAAGAAGAATAAAAGATAAAATAAAAACAGGAGCGCCGTTTTTGAGTGCTCCTGTTTTTATTCATTAAGTTAAGAATTCTGTTCCGTTTCCTTTTTCTCCATACGTCCAAAGACCAGCTCGTAACCGTCGTTGCCGTAATTCAGAGAACGGTTTACGCGGCTGATGGTGGCGGTGGAAGCTCCGGTCTTCTCGGCAATCTCCAGATATGTCTTGCCGTCCTTCAGCATGGCAGCCACTTCGAACCGTTGGGACAGAGACAACAGTTCGTTGACAGTACACAGATCTTCGAAGAAACTGTAGCATTCCTCACGGGACTGCAGACACAACACCGCATCAAAAAGGGAATCTACAGCGTCCGTTTTGATTTTTTTATTCATTAGCGACACACCTTTCCATAGTTGTAATCAATACAACGCAACTATTAGTATTTTAACATACTAAAGTTGTAAAGTAAAGGAGTGAAACAAAATAGTTATAAAATCTTCATAAATTCAGAGAACAGAGGAAATGTGCAACTGTTGACATGTAGTTTTGAATACTATATAATGAATGCAAAAGAAAACAAGCGCTCGCAGAGCGAGCATTTGTTTTCTTGCATGCATTAACGAGAGAACCGTCTGCGAAGCAGACAGCAGAGTGCGAAGCACGGGTTCTCGAGCTAATATTTTTGGAAACTACCTCATGGAAAGGACAGCAGGAACATTATGGCAGCAACAACAGAAGAATTACTTCAGATGATCTTACAGAGTCTGGAGAAAGTAGAATATATCAAGTCGGAAGATATTCCGAATATTGATCTGTATATGGATCAGGTACTGACCTTTATGGATCGTAAGCTGAAGCCGACAACGCGTAAGCCGGACGAAGACAAGATTCTGACGAAGACCATGATTAACAACTATGCAAAGAACGATCTTCTGCCGCCGCCGGTTAAGAAGAAGTACAGTAAAGAGCATATCCTGATGCTGATTTTCATTTATTACTGTAAGGGAATGCTTTCGATCAATGATATCCAGACTCTGTTAAATCCTCTTGCAGAACGTTACTTCCAGAAGACCAGTGAGCCGAACCTTTCCAGTATCTACGAAGAGGTGTTCGGCATGGAAGAGGAGCAGATTGCAGGTCTTAAGAAAGATATTATTGAAAAGTTTGCGATGTCGAAAAAGACCTTTACCGACGTGCCGGAAGAGGATCAGGAGATTTTACAGTTATTTTCCTTTATTTTTACGCTGGGATACGATGTGTACGTGAAGAAGCTTTTACTGGAAAAGCTGGTGGATAATTTTCGGGAAGTAACACAGAAACAGGAGCCGGATACCGGAAAGTCGATGAAGGAAAAGCCGGTCAAAGAGAAAGCAGTGAAAGATAAATAATACGAATAAAAGAAAACGAACACAAACAAAAACAAACATTAATAAATAAGGCGCTGCGGTCCGCAGCGCCTTATTTATGTAGAGTACCTGGTGAAGACGATCCGAAGGAGAAGTCTGAACTTAGTACGAACGATACCTGTGCACTTAATGAGAACAAATAAGCCAAGTGAAGTACGAACTTAGTGCAGCAGGTGCATGCGGAGCACCTGGTGAGGCTGCTTTTAGATTGTCCGGTTAAAGAATGCAGTCATAAATACAGCAGGAGAATTCCAGTAAATGGTAATTTCGTTTGTGGAATAGCTTCCTACGTCATCGACATAACATTTC
>OJMO01001799.1_pt1 | contig 12729 bp, 10 predicted proteins | sample 1597241 | NCBI WGS metagenome assembly OJMO01 (sample SAMEA2452129, study PRJEB22498) | human gut metagenome | biome: human feces; feature: human gut; material: feces | place: Australia | collected 2012 | reverse complement strand
GTCGCTACCTTTTTGACCTCTGTGTCATCTTATGAGGGCGGTTGCGGATTTGAGGTTAAAGAGATTCTTTATCAAAATTTGGCTCATTTTTCTATTTTTTGTAACTTCGAAAGACGATTTTTTCGGTTTTTTATCGGTCAATACAAGGCACATAGTCTAACTTTATTTTACCCTTGTAGCTTTCGGCTGATATAATGATTTCTTTTTCCATTCTGTTCTTCGTTATTTGCCTGACTCAATTGTTGTCTTGATGTTCTTTATTTGCCTACTTACAGGGTCTGCTATACTTTTTAGTGTCGACCAGTGGACATGGACTGGATTTGCATCCCTACTTCCATAATGCTGATGCTTGCCACTCGCAGGACAGTAGGCGGTCAGTTCCCAATACCCACCAGCACTAACATGACCGGCAAACTGGTAGATGAAGGCTGTTTCTCCAGATTCAGGACAAACAAACTTGAACTCATCGAATTCCCAACAGCGTACGAGTTCTGCTACGGTCACATCCTTGTTATAAACACAAGCACCAAGACCACCAGCACTGAAATGTGTTATCTTCTGAGCGAACTCAGTTGGGTTGGCAAGTATCTCAAGTCTATGATTAAACACGTTTTCGATAGTCATCTCTTTCTTTGATTCAGCATTGTCTTGCCAAGAACCAAAGATGAACTCGCGGATAATGTTGCTATCATAACTGGTAATACCTACCATATCTGCTATGGAATTGTTGTAGTATGTATCGTACAACTCACGGATTTTCTTACACTTTTTTGAAATCTCCTGCACCTTGTCATTGAAGGTACGACCGTCTATTTCATTCTTAAGCTGGAGGCGCAACACATGTTTCTCGTTTTGCAGCAGTTGCAGTTGTTCGCTCGCTTTGTCACCACGTTTCTTGCATTCTTCCTTAAAAGCGGTGAGACGGTCAATGTTCGCCTTAATGAAGACCTCTTTGTACTGCACCTTCAAATCTTCCACATGTTTCTTCTGGAATTTCTCCTCACGGTCTAACTCCAGAATGTGTTCTTCTGTTGCCTTAATGTCTTCCGCAATACGCTTTGCTTCAGCAATGTAGTCTTTCTGTTCTTCCATTGATAACAAATGAATAAGATTGATTTTCAAAGTGCAAATTAATATAATTATAGGGAGAAAGGCGATTGTGACATACGTATAACAATGACTCTTGTCAGATTATGAGCTTATTTACAGGGTAATCTACATCATCTGCTCTCTTTTCGGAATTGAATGTGGTGCAATAGAGTTCACGGATGGCAGCGTTGATTCTCATGACGACACGATTGGATGGAAGTAGCGGGCAACATATTACACGTTTTTTCTTGTATGAATACTGCACTACGGAGAATGGCTCGCCGGAATTATCGTCATTGAGGAGTTGTCCCATGGAATAATTGTCACCCGTCAGAAAGTACTGCTGTCCATCATCGACAAGTGTGTTACGCAGTTCCGGTATCATATCGTTGATACGGTTAATGGTGTTGATGATTGCGGGTGCGCATCTGTCTACATCATTGAAATACACTCTACAAACGGTACTTGCACCGCTGATTTTGAACCGCATCAGAAAGTATCCATTCATGGATGGCACAGCCTGTCTGTTGATGAAGAAACTGATATGTCTTTGATGAAGATGCGATTCTACTTCTACCTCGAAATCCTGATGAAATTCAACCGACTTGATGATGGCTTCAAACTTCAGTTGCTTGATACGGATAAGATGACGCATCTTTTCCTCTTTGCGCTTTGCTTCCTCTCTTTGGCGGTCACGCTCATCGCGTATCTGTTTGCATTCGTCAACAAAGTCACTGAACTCGGTGTACCACAGTTCCATTGGAGGGTCGATATGCAGCGTCCGGCATTCGTCAAGTATCTCTACCTCAGTCGTCTTGTTCTCCCAGAAAGGATTGTCGTTTTCCAGAACCATCTTGCAAGCCTTGAGGTTGTAATACTTGATGCGGAACTTCTCAATCATCTTCTCATCGTCTTTCGCCCCTACCGACATCCAGTCTGAGCGGAACTGAAGCATAGCGGACTTCACACGTTCGCCAATCTTTGCCTGTTCCTTCTTGAGTTTGTCATCAGCCACCCATATGTGTTTCCACTTCGGGATGTCACGCTCCAGAGCAAGAATAAACTCAGATAACTGATGAAGGTCGCAAGAGGATCTTTTGTTGAATGTCATCTGATATTCACTGTTGTAGGCTATGTTCATCTCCGAAAGATTATCAGGCAGTATTACCGACACGTTATAATATATTAGGCACACACACGAAGCCTCTTCCATGATCTTTATCGGTTGCGTAACCTTGCAACGAAGGACAGCGAGCAGTTCCTTGGCAGTATGTGAGTGTTCTTTCGTTTTGTCGGTAACAATGTCATTGAACAGACGCTGGACATTATCAGAAAATTCCTTAATCATATAGTGATTATTTGTAGGTTTTCAACGGCTTTTATGTTTTCTTTACGAGCTGTAAATCTTATTTGTGATTAGCGATGGAAACAATTGACTCAGTACTCGGTATCAAGAACAGGAGTATTCCCTATGGATAACTGAGTTCATGTGTGTTTCGTCAGCTTATATTTTCGATTACACAAACTCTTCCACTTTGTTTCATCCATTGCTCATGCTCCTTAAGTTCCTGCTCGGAGCGAAGCACCCAGCATAGAGGGGTGTGCATGGTTGCAGGGATTGTGGGCTGCGGTGCATAACCATCGGTGTAGATAAGTGCTCCGTCGTACTCTGAATGCTGCGCAACAAAATCGATAAACGGTTGGAACCAAGTACCACCACGGCCTGTCACCTTGATATTCTCAGAAGCTTTGACAAGAGTCTGCACCTCGCCAAGTTCTGTATCAAACTGCACCACATCAATCTGCTGTATGCCATATTGGAAGAATCGGTTGATGGTGGAGTAAAAATTCTGAAGGTCTGCCTTCGAGATACTCCCGCTGCAGTCAACACCGATAATCATGCTTGTGGTGAAGTCATAGCGGCTTCCCATAGCATCGAAACCAGAACGGCGGTTGGGACGCATACGGGTAAGCTTGCGCTTTTGCGAAAGTATGCTTGCACGGAAACCTGCCAGAATCTTGCGATAGTCAACACGAGCCTTGGTGCTTGCAACAATCTCTTCGACAAGTCCACCAGGCAAAGAGCCCCAGGACTTGACATCGCGGATGACTTCGTTGACTTGTGCTGCCATCAACTCATCTTGTTGCCAGTTCTTGGCCATGTCAGTATATTCTTTACCAAACCCTCCATCATTGCATTCGCCTTGGGGTTGAGAGTTTTCTTCGGAGTCATCCTCTTTTTGTCCTTGCCCGCCTAATTTCTGAAGAATCTTCTGTATGCAGCGGGCATAGAACTCATAGTGTCCGTTTGAGGGCAATTTGAAGTCTGACGGTTTATCTATTTCTATCTTCTGAAGGCGGTAGGAATCACCAATGACACAATTGCTTCCTAATGCTCTCGCTGTGATGCAACAGCCATCAGGCTGACGGTCATAAGGGTGTTTAAGCAAAATACGGATGACTTCAATGCGCAGACGTTCCTCAAGTTCCTTGTCTGTAATGTCTGCACACAAGTCGGGATTCACCTCAATGACACCTTTACCCACACGCACATGGCATTCCATTCCACTGTTTTCTGCAACACGATGGGTGCAGAAAACAGAGAAAAGTGCCTCTTCGCTGAGAAACCAGCGTTCAGTTATCTTGGATATTCGTTCTACCATTCGATGGATTGTTTGAAATGGGTTTAATGAAAAGGAGGGAATCAGAGTTTTTCGACAAACTCATTGAGCATATCATAAACCTCGGTGGCATTGACAACCATAAAGACTATTGCCTGCTCATAGGTGCCTTTCTCAAAGATGCTCGTGAAGTTGGCAAGTGCCTCCTTCTTCTTGTTCACACGGAGGAAGTCGATATACTGACCTAGGTTCTTGGCTGCAAGCGTCTTCTCACGCTCGTCAAGTTTAGCATTCTGAAGGAAACGGAATACAGACTCGTTGAGGATGGCAAACTCATGTAACTGATATTTCTCCACAGTCTTCATGGTTTTGTCGTACTTCAGCAGCAAGTCCTTACCAGTAATGACATTACGTTGCTGAGCACTACGGATGAAGGCTGCGGCGGCTCCCGCGCCTACAATGCCTGCTATAACGCGCTTGTGAATATCTTTGATTGTATCTACCTTCTTCATGAGGTCAGATACCTTCTTCCACGCCCGACGGTCAGCACTCTTGTCAAGTCCCTGATAGTCTCGTTTCTTGTCACCGCTGTCACCATCGAGCCACGTTGGATTGTCCTGAATGAAGTTGATGACACGATCGTCAAGACCTGCACCCACAGCCCAGTTGAGCCATTCCTCTACAGTTGGACGAAACTCATAGATATTGAAACGGCTCACGAGCGCAGGGTCAAGGTCGGTAAGCTGGTACTCATCGCCATCGTTGACTGCGGCAATGACACGGCTTCCCTCTGGAAGAACTTTGCCTGCCAGTTTACGGTTCAGCGTCAAGTCCATCACCGTCTGAAGAATTTCAGGACGGGCACGGTTCAGCTCATCAAGAAAGAGAACGATTGGCTTGCCGTCAATAGGAAACCAATACGGAGGAGTGAAGTCGGTCTGCGCTGTCACATTTCCATTTGCGTCTTTCGCTTCTACCTTGGAGGGAAGGCCGATGATGTCGCCCGGGTCACTCATCTGACCCAGGAAGAGTGCCACCACCTTCATTCCCTGACTCTGGAAATAGCTGGTGAGGATTTCTGACTTGCCAATGCCGTGCTTGCCAACGAGCATGATGTTCTGCGTCGAAGGGGTGAGTTCCAATGTTTCCTTGAGTTCGTTTGTGCTAATTGTTACTGCCATAATATGTTGTATGTATTCGTTTATAATCTTGTTAGTTGTTAGGACTTGGGCGAACAGAAATTTGTAAGGATGTTTTTTCTGTGTGCCTCGATAAGAATCTTCAGACTTTCTATTTGAGGGGGTAGTTTTTCCTTGTAGGTGCACCACCATGCATCAAGAAATACTCCGAGACGACCTTTAGGTAGAGTCACCCTTATTCGTGCCCTGCGTTTCTGCTCAATGATTTCATACTTGATGTCGGTATAGTCCTTCATTGCATCCGTGAATATGGCTCTAATGGCGAGGAGTGCCATGTGGTTACCTTTGGCTTTCTTGCATGCTTTGTTCAGGACGTCATTCCAACCTTCCATATACTTGTCTATGTTTTGTTTTTGGCGTATTATCCACATGGCAACGTCTTCTGCGCGGTAAGAATCGAGATACATGGTGGTTATGTTCTTCTCGTTAATGCAGACTTGCAGCGAAGAGTGGTTGGTCTCTGCATAGAGTGTACAATTAGGCGACAGTTTGACGACAAGTCTCTGTGTCAAGAACTTTTTTCCACTTGCCATCTTGAGTTTGAAGTCATCCTTGTCTATGACATTGTTGCCGATGAGGTTCATGTGAATGTCTGATGGTGACGGCCCTTTCTTAACAAAGGAGCGCTCTGTCCCTAGATCGTTCATCATATTCATCATGAGGAAAAGATCAAGAGCGTCATCATTGTTCTTGCCATCTTCCAGAACTCTGCGAATGTTGTTGTTAATCTGTTTGTTTGAGTACCTCATAAACTATATCGTGAATTGTCTTGTTTTCATTAAGTGGTGGGTTGGATAATATATACTGTCTTTTACTTTCATCCATGTTTATTAGCTATTATTCGTTGAGAATCCCACTATGGGCCTACGGTTTGACTCAAGTTTTTCCTGCTTGGTGAACTTGCGTATGGTGTCAATGTCGCTTTCCTTACCTGTAAGGATGTATTCCATTGTAGCCTTACGGGCTATGTTTTCAATCTCGCCACCTGTTACATCAAACTCATGTGCCAGCGACATCGCTTCCTTCACATCAAGGTTTTCCAACATAGATTGCCAGATATGAGCCTTAACTTCCGTGCCAGGTTTCTCAAACTTCACCTTGAAGATGAAACGACGCTCAAAAGCTTTGTCGAGGTTAGTGATGAGGTTCGTAGTCACAATCATGATGCCTTGTATTGTCTCCATCTCTTCAAGCAGAATGTTCTGAAGAGCATTCATCATTTGTTCTGTGCCATGTTCCACATTCTCTATGCGCTTTCCAAGTATGGCATCGCCCTCGTTAAGCAGAAGGATTGGTGTTACTTCGCTGTTTTTGCAGCATTGACGGTAATCTGAGAATATCTTCTTCAGCTTAGCCTCACTCTCACCAACATACTTGTCCTTGAAGTCAGTCACCTGAACCTGTATGATGTCACGTCTGGTCTGACGCGCTAATTCATAAACGGTGGCTGTCTTGCCTGTGCCAGGCTGACCGTGAAGGAGCACACACACCAGTTCTCATGCCTTTGCTCTTAAGGCGTTCTTGTATGATTGGCAACTGTTCCTGTGAAAGTATGCCGCGAAGACGTTCAACCTGTTCTCCTTCTTCCTTATTATAAAAGAGAGCCTTGGCGGTGATATCTTTATAAGACTTGACTCCATCCATCTGCGGTACATGTTTATCGGAATGGTCGAGAGGACTGAAATCTGCAAGTATCTCATTCTTGAGATGTGACGTGGCAACATACTGATTAGTTTCTGCCATACCATTCACACACTTGTGCTCGATAAGGTTTTCTCGGAACAGAAGATGGGTCCCCTTCTGCATGGCATCTACAACCCTGCGGAAGTTTGGAGTACACTCTTGAGGATAGACAAGTTGAACATCACGTGGACCGATACCTTCTTCCTCTGCTCCATTGAAATTGGCGTAGTCACAAACGACAAGCATGAGCAGTGACAGGCTGTCAATGTCATTAAAACTGAGTGCCACCTTGCAAATGGGCAGCTCTGCATTAGCACTGACCATTTCGTGTAACCAGTATTTCTCGTCTTTGAAGACAAGGTTTTCATCGCGATAGCCTTTTGCCACATGCTCAGCAAGCCTATCCACGAACTCCTGCGTGCTCTCGCATTCAAGAACCTCGGGCTTAAATGGACGATTCTCGCGTATGGCACTCACCACACCTCTTGCCAGACAGTATCCGTCATAGACACCATCTGACTCCTCTGCTCCACGATGTAGAAGCCAACGCATACGGAACAGTTCCTCGATATCGTTATAATGGGTCATCATTGACAAACGCGAAAGGCCAAGTATCTTGCCCATTTGACGGAATGACATAGGTTTCCCTGCTTCAACAAGCATAGCGATAATAACGCATTGAATAGCGTTAAGACCAAGTTTATCAAACAGATAGCTGAAAGCTTCTGCACATTTAATGAAAAGCCCTCCTGTAAGCTGGCTTTTGGGTGATTCCTCATTGATGATGTTGAATGCCTTTACGATATTCCAGTCATCGTGTATAGGTGAATCCTTACGTTTGGGACTTTCTGTTGGTTCTTCTTCGTCGCCTTCGATATCGCCGAATTCGTCAATGAATTCATCATCAAGTTCCAAGTCGAGGTCTATAGGGAGGTCTTTCTTCATATGATATGGTAGTTGCTAATTGTATTGTTTTGAAATCGACTGCAAAGGTACGCTTTAATCTTCAGTAAATAAATTGTGGTATACGTATAAGCACCAGTAAATCATTTTTCGATTGATTGTACGAATGGGAGTATGACATCCCTGATGACAGCGTTAGTCAAACGATGCCCTCCATGGAATTCTATAATGTTAGGTGAAAAGTGAGACTCGAATTCTTCGCGGCAGTTGACGGTAGTGTCCTCGTCACCCAAAAATCCCCAACAATGATTCTTGTCCTCATCTGTGATATTGTCAAACATCTGCGCTTCCATATCCCGGAACTCATTTATGATGTCTTCAGTAATTGTAAACTGCGTTCGTCCATCGGCTGTAGGCTGGAAGTAATCCCATGTTCCGACCTTCATAATTTCTGATAGTTGCGACATGTGCAAGGCAGGATTGACACATATACGGTCATATCCCGTTATCTGCATGGCATACATGCCCCCCATGCTCGTACCTATGATGAGATCTGCTTTGTTTTCCTCACAGTATTCTCGAAGGAAAGGCAGAGCCTCTCGTGGAGATACGGGGATGTCTGGGGCAAGGATAATGTACTCTGGCATTCGTTTTCTCAGCCTTGACACGAGTAGCAGTATGCAAGGAGAGCCTGTCTTGGTAGCGAAGGCGTTGTCTATCGCTATCTGCATAATTGCACAAAGGAGGAAACGCAAGGTTCTTGTTGTGAAATACTCCTATAGCCATGACCTATTCCGACTACATAACATAGAACACGACAAAAAAGACTTGCTCGACTTCTTAGACGAGGCGGAGATGGGTGGAAATGATGAAGACAGCATGTTCCGATGGCTCTTTGATGAAATCATGCCCTTCGAAGGCGATTATTCCACAGCCGACATTCTTTGCATCTCAGACTTTGGCTGGATGCCGATATCTGAAGAGGTGATGGATAAGATAAATGCTGAGAAGCAAAAGGGCATGACCTTCTATGGACTGAACATCGTTGACTCTTCCACGATGGGGCAATATATGGGGGATCACATGGAGGAAATGAGCGAATACCTGGGCAGTCCGGCAAATGTATGTGACTCTATGTGGGAATACGAGAACGGCATATGCAAGGAGACAAAGAAGATAGAAAACAAACAATCTGATTGATATACGTATACCCGTTTTTCTTTGCTGAAAAATAAAGGCTACCTTTGCAGCAGATTTTGAAAGAACTATTTGAAATATTCACTAAAATTATCTATATTATGGCTTGGATACCTTGTCAATGTTGCGGTCAGGAACTCCCTGAGACGTGGAACTGGTACGTATGTGACAAATGCGGTTACCGCATCTGCCCATCATGTTTAGGAAAGCATTCCGGACGTTATGGTGCTGGATTTAAGTGCAGCCAGTGTGCTTTCGGACACATGCATCGCAAGTAACATCAGTAATTAACCCTTAAACTCCATCAATGAAATGGCTTTATACAGTATTGAAAATGACACATGTCTGGGCATCACGCACTCAGGTGGTGCAGTGAACGTAGAGAGTGAAGGTTACGTAGAACTCTCAGATGAAGAAGTTGCAAAGATTGTTGACCTCATTAGACAGAAGTTAGTCCCTTACACCCTTCGAAAGTCCCTGTGCCGATAGAAGTGACACCTTCGGGAATCGCGACAGATGTTAGGCCACGGCACCCATCGAAAGCCCTATCACCGATAAAGGTGACAGAATTGGGAATAATTACTGCGGTTAGACATGAGCAACCATAAAAAGCCCAATCATCGATAGAGGTGACGGAGTTGGGGATAGTGACAGAAGTCAAACCTGAGCAGCCTTCAAAAGCACTATTGCCGATAGAGGTGACGGAAACGGGGATGGTAACAGAGGTCAGACCAGTACAGCCTCCGAATGCACAGAATCCAATTGAAGTGACGGAATCGGGTATGGTAATCGAGGTTAGACCTGTACAGCCTTTGAATGCACTATCGCCGATAGATGTGACGGAGTCGGGGATAGTAATAGAAGTTAGTCCCCTTTGACCCTCTGCCAAAGATTTTGGTATCCGTTTGACACATTCTCCAATATTAAGAGTTGTTAGGGGACTGCCTTCTTTAAACCAAGGTTTGGGATACTGATTTTCAACAGGATCTTCACAATTTGTAGCATTATAGGTAACAGCTGTTATACCCGTACAACCATAAAAAGCACAATCACCGATAGAAGTGACAGAATCAGGAATGGTGACAGAGGTTAGACCAGAGCAACCTTTGAAAGCCTCTTTGCCGATAGTGATGACGGAGCTGCCGATGATGACTGAAGTTAGACCAGAGCAACCACAGAAAGCCCTATCGCCTATAGAGGTAACGGAAGCGGGAATAATAATCGAAGTTAGGCCTCTTTGACCACATGCCAAATAATCTGGAATTTGTTTGACTCCTTCACCAATATTGAGAGTCGTTAGTGGACTGTCTTTAAACCATGGTAGTGGTTCATAAAAAAAATCATCATCTTTATAAAAAGAATCATCATCCAAACCCTCACAATTAATTGCATTATAAGTAACAGAGGTCAGATTCAAGCAGCCTTTGAAAACCCAGTCGCCGATAGAGGTGAGGGAAGAGGGGATGGTGACAGCAGTCAGACCCGAACAACCATAGAAAGCACGACCGCCGATAGAAGTGACGGAATCGGGAATGGTGACTGAGGTCAATCCCGAGCATTCCTCGAAAGCACGACCGCCGATAGCAGTGACAGAATCGGGAATGATAACCGACGACAAACCATTGCAACCATAGAATGCTGCTTTCCCAATAGAGGTGACTGAGTTGCCAATAGTTACAACTGTCAGACCCGAGCAAACACAGAAAGCCCTATCGCCAATAGAGGAGACGGAATCAGGGATAGTGACATCCGTCAGTCCCTTGCAGTTTTCAAAAGCACGAGGACTCACCGACACAGATCCATCTTTTATCACGACAGAAGTGTTGCAGAGCATATCGCCCTTGTACTTATATACCACTCCCCCAATATAGACCATTCCGTCGGGCTTGTTATTATACCATGGGGTGTTCGCAAATGCCCCATAGCCGATAAAGGTGACGGAAGCGGGAAAAGAAATAGCTGTTAAACCCTCACAGCCATCAAAAGCCCCACAACCTATATGAGTGACGGAATTGGGGATGGTGACTGAAAGCAGAACTTTTTGACCGTATGCCAGATAATTTGGTATTTGTTTGACTCCTTCACCAATATTGAGAGTCGTTAGTGGACTATCTTTAAACCAAGGTTCGGGAGAACGATTTTCCATAGGACCTTTACAATTGGTAGCATTATAGGTAACGAAGGCCAGACTCGTGCATCCATGGAAAGCCCCCCAACCGACAGGAGTGACGGAGGAGCCAATTGTAACAGAGATTAGCCCCTTGCAGTCCTCAAAAGCTCCCTGTCCAATATCGGTAACGGAATCGGGGATGGTAACAGATGTTAGCATACTTTGACCACAAGCCAGATAATCCGGTATTTGTTTGACACCTTCTCCAATATTGAATGATGTTAGTGGACAGCCTTTAAACCATGCTTCAGACCCATAAACATGATTTCGACAATTGATTGCATTATAAGTGACAGCTGTCAAACCACGGCACCATTCGAAAGCCCCGTCACCGATAGAAGTGACGGAATCAGGAATGGTAACAGAGGTTAAACCAGAGCAACCACAGAAAGCCTCTTTGCCGATAGAGGTGACGGAAGCGGAGATGGAAACAGAGGTCAGGCCACGGCACCATTCGAAAGCCCTATCACCGATAGAAGTAACAGAATCAGGAATGGTGACCGAGGTTAGACCAGAACAGTCTTTGAAAGCCTCATCGCCGATAGTGATGACGGAGCTGCCGATGATGACTGAAGTTAGACCAGAGCAACCAACAAAAGCCCTATCACCGATAGAAGTAACGGAATCAGGAATGGTGACAGAGGTTAAATCAGAGCAACCTTTGAAAGCCTCTTTGCCGATAGAGGTGACGGAACTGCCGATGATGACTGAAGTTAGACCAGAGCAACCAACCAAAGCCCCGTCACCGATAGAAGTAACAGAGTCAGGAATGGTGACAGAAGTCAAACCAGTGCAGTCCTTAAAAGCCTCCCTATCAATAGAGGTGACGGAAGCAGAGATAGCAACAGAGGTTAGACCAGAGCAACCTTTAAAAGCACTATCACCGATAGAAGCGACGGAGTCGGGGATAGTAACAGAGGTTAGGCACGCACAACCAGTAAAAGCACTATCGCCGATAGTGGTGACAGAAGTGGGGATGGTGATAGAGGTAAGACTATTTTGATTATATGCCAAATAATCTGGAATCTCTTTGACACCACCTCCTATATTGAGAGTTGTTAGTGGACAATCTTTAAACCAAGGTCTATAACCATCTAAAAATTCTCTTCTGTACCAAAGAAATCTTTGCCTTAAGCCATGACCAATACTCTTCTTACAATTGGTGGAGTTATAGTTGATAGATGTCAATTCCGAGCAGCCTTTGAAAGCCGAAACGGCGATAGTGGTGACGGAAGCAGGGATGGTAATAAAAGTCAGACCCGAGCAGTTTTCAAAAGTCCCCCAACCAATAGATGTGACAGAATCAGGGATAGTGACAGAAATCAGACCCGAACAGTTGCAGAAAGCATGATCACCGATAGAGGTGACGGGGTAACTGGTGCCTTTATAAGTCACACTTGCTGGAATATTAATGGAGCCTGTGTATTCCGTGCGACCTTTGATAACGGATAAACTTTTTCCATCTTCATTCTTTTTATAGTTGATTCCGTTAATTTCAAAAACGTTGTCTTCGACATTTTCACGCGATTGAGATATTTGGGGTTTCATTATAATTAAGGCATTTTAAAGTTGTGAAAAAACATTTTTTGCTTCAGAAGGATAAGTGGGAGTACATACATCCGTAACCGCACGGCATACTGGCACACAGCACGGCAATCTGATACCACAAATTTATAGTTTAATTCCTACAATTCCAAAAAATCTCCTTCCAAAATCCTCACCACCCCACCCCCTTTCACATATTCTTCGATATTGCTGTCCGGTAAAACTTTTATGAGCAAATAAAATCAGGGCTGACACTTCTCACGAGGTATCAGCCCTTTTGGTTATCTTTGTATTTGCAAAAATAAACCATAACCATGAGCAA
>OJMO01001783.1_pt1 | contig 12791 bp, 13 predicted proteins | sample 1597241 | NCBI WGS metagenome assembly OJMO01 (sample SAMEA2452129, study PRJEB22498) | human gut metagenome | biome: human feces; feature: human gut; material: feces | place: Australia | collected 2012 | reverse complement strand
TTATGACATAATCAAATAATAATTTTACTATGACATTATCAAAAATTAATTACAATTTATAATAAATTGTATTGTAAAAAATGTATTTTTATGGTATAACATTATAGACAAAAATTTGAAAGGAGCAGAAACATCATGGCTTTTACACTACGGTTGGAAGAAATTCCAAAAACAGTAAAAGAAATCAAAGTGGTTCCATACTATGGTTATGCAATTTGTATATGTCTTCATTACGATGAAACATATGAACTTTGGAATTATAAAAATATTCCAAAATCACAAGTTGCAAAGGCAACAGCTGAGTATCTGAAAGATAATCCGAAAATTGATTGTTTAAAAATTCAGAATGAAAGCTTTGCTGTTCCAAAAGAAAAAGATAGTATTAAGGGAAAATTATTTGATTTTCTTACCGTTTTAGAAAAAGAAGAGCTCTAAAATTAGCAGTGGCAGATTATTATTTGCCACTGTGTGTTTTTATAAAAGGAGTTGATAAAATGTTAGAATTAGAAGATAATTTGAAGGAATTACAAAGCTTAAAATCTAAAATAGAAAGTTTAGGTGAATCTCTTTGACATTACTAATGTTTCAAAAGAATTAGAAAAATTAGAAAGTAAAACATTAGAACCAAATTTTTGGGAAGATAGCAAATTAAATACACCAATTTTGCAACAAATAAAAATTTTGAAAGATAAAAAAGAAAGCTATTTTAAGGTTTTTAATGAAATAAATAATTTAATAGAAATGAATGAATTGCTAGAGATAGAATTTGACAATGATTTAATGAATGAACTATTACAAAACACAAAAGAGTTAACTAAAAATACTGAAAAGTTAGAAATTGCAACACTTCTTTCAGGAAAATATGACTCAAATAATGCAATAATAACACTTCACCCAGGAGCAGGAGGAACGGAATCACAAGACTGGGCTGAAATGTTATATAGAATGTATTCAAGATGGGCTAATAAAAACGGATTCACGGTAAAAGAATTAGATTATTTAGATGGAGAAGAGGCTGGTTTAAAAAGTGTAACAGCACTAGTAGAAGGCCCATATGCATATGGCTATTTAAAAGGAGAAATGGGAGTACATAGACTAGTTAGAATATCTCCTTTTGATAGTGGCGGAAGACGTCATACATCATTTGCCTCTTTAGAAGTCTTACCAGAAATCACAGAAGATATAGAATTAGATATAAAACAAGAAGATTTAAGAATAGATACATATAGAGCCTCAGGAGCAGGAGGACAGCATATAAACAAAACAGATTCTGCAATAAGAATTACACATATACCAACCAATATTGTTGTTACATGCCAATCTGAACGTTCTCAGACTATGAATAAAGAAACTGCAATGAAAATGCTTAAATCAAAATTGCTAGATTTAAAAGAAAAAGAACATAAAGATAAAATAGAAGACTTAAAAGGAGTACAACAAGACATAGCCTGGGGAAGCCAAATTCGTTCATATGTATTTTGCCCATACACTATGGTAAAAGACCATAGAACAAATTATGAAACAGGAAACGTTCAAGCTGTTATGGATGGAGAAATAAATGAATTTATTGAAAGTTATTTAAAAATGAATATAAAATAACACAAAATATATTATCTGCATATAATGTATTAGGCTTTTAATGTAATAAATATTATATTCTTTAAGCCTATTTATAATTAAATAAAGAAGGTGCCTACTATGGACACAATAGTATTAAAATTTGGAGGAAGCTCAGTTGCAGATAATATAAAATTGAACATAGTTGCAGAAAAAATTATAAACTTCTATAATCAAGGTAATAAAATAATTGTTGTTGTTTCTGCTCAAGGAAAAACAACAGATAGATTAGTAAAAGAAGCACTTGAATTAAATAAGGTACCTAATGATAGAGAAATGGATGTTTTATTAAGTTCAGGAGAACAAGTTTCTATTTCAAAATTAAGTATTTTATTAAATAAATTAGGATATAAAGCAATTTCACTAACAGGATGGCAGGCAGGTATTTTAACAAATAATACAAATCAAAATGCTATTATAGATTACATTGACACTTCTCGTATCGAAAAAGAGTTAAACGATAATAAAATAGTTATTGTTGCAGGATTTCAAGGAGTTAATGAAAATGAAGACATAACAACATTGGGAAGAGGAGGCTCAGATACAACAGCTGTTGCTATTGCGGCAGCTATAAAAGCAAAACATTGCTATATTTTCTCAGATGTAGATGGAGTATATACTTCTGACCCAAATAAAATTGTAGATAGTAAAAAACTTGAAACACTTTCATACGAAGAAATGCTTGATATATCAAGTGAAGGAGCAAAAGTTCTTCATAATAGATGCGTTGAAATTGGAAAAAAATTTAATATACCTATAATAACTAAATCAACTTTTAATAATAAACAAGGAACAGTTATAAATGAAAAAATAGAAGATAGCGGAGTGAAAAGTATAGTTAAAAACGATAAAATTATATATATACATGCAAAATCGGAAGCATATTCTATAGAGCTATTTAACAATATATATAACACATTAATAAATGAAGGAATATATATAAACAATTTAATAAATAACAGTATATATAATTTAGATATAAAATTCACAATAAAAACGGAATTTTTTAATAAATTTAATGAATTGTTAGATGAAACATTAGATATGCTAGACTGCACATATTTTAATGTATCTAAAATATCTATAATAGGATATGGAATAATGAAAAATGATGAAATACTAAAGAAAACAATGAAAATAATAGAGGAAAATAAAGTACCAATTTTAAGAGTAGATTTGAGTGATTCAAAAGTGGCAATTATGTTTAAAGGTAAAGTAGCTGATAGTTTAGTAGAAGAATTGCATAAAAAATTAATAAAATAAGCGGATAACAATCCGCTTATTCTATTACTCAACAATAACATTTTCTAACACAATAGTTGGAATTTTTTTAATTTTTTTGTTTTTAGCAAACATTAAAACTAAATAACCATCAAGCAAAACATTGTTTGAAGAAACAACAATTGGTCTAGGCAAATGATGATACTTTTTATAAAAGTTTTTTATTTTTGAATAACGTTTTCCTTTATAAGAGGTATCTAAATCAATATCTGCATAAATTCTAGAGCGATGATTAATGCTAATCCAACAAGCAGGAATGCATGTTCCTTTTTTTTCCAATTCAATTTCATTTAGTTTTTTATATTCTGAAATTAACTTGCTCCTTTGTACATCTGAATTCAGTTCTATTAAAGCTTCATATTGAGAAGTTTTTAGGTTGTCTTTATCTTCGTTACATTTTTTGCAGGCTACCTCTAAATTAATTGGCAATGTTATGCCTCCTAAAACACGAGGAATTCGGTGATCTAAAGTTCTATTCTTAGAATTTAACTTTTTGCCACAGTAATAACACCGTTTTTTGTTCTTTAATGAAAAAGATAAATTATACATTAATTGTTCATATGGCAGTTTTCCTTTAATGTATAATACACCTTCTTTTTCATAGGCATAACTATGTGGATCTTTTTTGTTAGAAAATGTGTAACCGTCAGGAATTTCTAAAATCATAGAAAAACCTCCTTTCAAAGATGCGAAACATTTACATTTTTATTATATAATGCTCATTTGATAAAAGTCAACATAATTTACAAAAAATGGTTCTAAAATTTAAATCACGAACATATATTAAATGTAGGAGATAACTTAAATAGGGAGGAGAGGCATTATGACTCTTGAAGAAAGAAAAAGTGTGAATTCTGGATTAATCCAAAATTTAATTTTAGAAAATAGAGAAAAATTAAGTGTTTCAGGTGTTTTAGATGTGTTGAGTTTTGACGATCAAGTTGTAATTATGGATACAGAACTTGGAATGCTAACGGTTAAAGGCGATAATTTACGCATAAATAAATTAAGCATAGATACATCTGAGGTTATAGTTGAAGGAAATATCTATAATATGGCATATAGTGAAGAACATGGAGACAATAAAAGTGGATTTTTAAGTAAAATATTTAAATAAATTGGAGGAACAAAATGCAAGATTACACATTGAACCAAGCATATATTTTTCTTATTTTTATATTAAATCGGATTACTTATTGGGTGCATGTTTGATTTTTTTAGAGTTTTAAGAAAAAGATTCAAGACCACGGATATTGTTACATATATGCAAGACATATTATTCTGGATTTTAACTGGAATTTCAATGTTATATTGCATTTACACATTTAATAGTGGAGAAATAAGACTATATGAATTTATAGGAATTTTAATAGGAACAACAATATATTTTTTAACTATAAGCAAATATTTTATAAAAATAAATAGTGTGGTTCTGAATATTTTAACAAAAATATTTTACATATTACTAATTGTGCCATTAAAAACAATTAACAAAACTATTATAAAACCAATTGTAACGTTTTTTGACAAAATAATACATAAAAATTCATTTAAATCTATAAATTTTTTAAAAAGATTTAATAAAAATGTTGCATTTAAGAAGGATTTTAAGATATAATGTAGAAAATTATTAAAAGATAAAACTTTTTGAAAAGGAAAGATGTAATTACCTATGAAGAAAATTAGCAAAAGAAAAATTTTAAAAATATGTTTAATAGCATTTTTCATATTGTATGTTTCAGTTATATTTATAAAACAACAGCACACATTAAATTCATACAGTAATGAAAAAGAATATATATCAAAGCAAATAGATGAACAAAAAGAATACAAAAATGAGCTTGTTGCAAAAAAAGAAAATGTAAACTCTAAAGAGTATATAGAACAAATTGCAAGAGAAAAGCTAAATATGTATCTACCAAATGAAAGAGTATATGTAGATGTGGGAAATTAATATCCCTAAAATATCTTGTTTTAGGGATTCTTATTTTTATATTCAAGGAGATTTCTCCTAAAATTCAATTATTATTGATTCTAAATAAATCCAACAATAAAAATTTAATATATGAAATGGAGGCTTATTATGGACTTAGAAAAATTTACATTAGCTGAACTACGAGAATTAGCTAAAAATAAAGGAATTAAAAATTGTACAAAATATAAAAAGGAGGAGTTAATTATTTTATTAAATGATGGAAACCTTGAAAATACGGAAGAAAATATTAAAGAAGAAAAAAATAACAACAATGCAACTTATAAAATAACAAATGAAGATGATAAAATTGTAGAAGGAATACTAGAAGTATTACCTGATGGATACGGATTTTTAAGAGGCGAAAATTATTTATCTACGCCAGATGATGTATATATTTCACCTGTTCAAATAAGAAGATTTAAACTAGATACAGGAGATAAAATAAAAGGTATATCTAGAATGGCAAAAGAAGGAGAAAAATTTCCATCATTAATTTTTGTTGGAGAAGTTAATGGAGAAGCTCCAGAAGTTGCATATAGAAGAACAAAATTCGACGATTTAACACCAATTTATCCTACTGAAAGAATGCATTTAGAAACAAAATCAAATGAATATGCAATGCGTATAATAGATTTAATGAGTCCAATTGGAAAAGGACAAAGAGGTATGATTGTTGCACCACCAAAAGTTGGTAAAACAACACTTATAAAAAAAGTTGCTAATAGTATAACTCAAAATAATCCTGAAGTAGAACTAATTGTACTACTAATAGATGAAAGACCTGAAGAAGTTACAGATATGAGACGTTCTATAAATGGAGATGTTATAGCTTCTACATTTGATGAAATGCCTGAACATCATGTTAAAGTTGCTGAAATGGTTTTAGAAAGATCAAAAAGACTAGTAGAACAAGGAAAAGATGTTGTAATTTTATTAGATAGTATTACAAGACTTGCAAGAGCATACAACCTTGTTGTTCCTTCATCAGGAAGAACATTATCAGGTGGTTTTGATCCAGGAGCATTACATAAACCTAAAAAATTCTTCGGAGCTGCAAGAAATATTGAATTTGGTGGTAGTTTAACAATTCTTGCTTCTGCTTTAGTTGAAACAGGAAGTAGAATGGATGACGTTATATTTGAAGAGTTCAAAGGAACAGGAAATATGGAAGTACACTTAGATAGAAAACTATCAGAAAAACGTATTTTCCCTGCAATAGATATAAATAAATCTGGAACAAGAAGAGATGACTTATTACTATCTGCAAAAGAAAAAGAAACAGTAGATGCTTTAAGAAAAGCATTAAATAGTTTACCTGTTGCAGATGTAACAGAACAATTAATTAGTCAAATGGTTCAAACAAAAAATAATGCAGAATTCTTAGAAAAAATGGACCAGTTTTTGAAAAATTACAAATAAAAATTATTTCAAGAGAAGTTTATGTTTTACAATATAAATTTCTCTTTTTTACTATAAACTATTTACTTTGCTTAACATAATTGATAAAATATAAATATGCAAATTTTGTATAAATATTTTTAAGGAGGATTTAGTAGTTTATTTTTGAGAACTTTTAATTATTCAGTATGAAAGGAGACAACTTATGGAAGGAGCTCGATTAAAGAATTATGCTGATATTATGTCCTATAACAAAGAAGTTACAGGATCTAACAATCTTATTGTATTCAAATATGATGATGGACTAAACATTAAAGGTATTTTGGATTGCGGACTTTTTCAAGAGCGGGAATATTCAGACTTGAATAAAAAGCTTCCATTCGATGCAAGTGAACTTGATTTTGTTTTAGTTACACATAATCATGTAGACCATACAGGTAGATTGCCTTTCTTAATAAAAAAAGGTTATACCAAAAATATTTACATGACATATGTAACTGAAAACCTTATTCCACTTGCTATGGAAGACAGCTTGAAAGTATTGAAAAATCTTGCTAAAAGAAACAATGAAGAACCTTTGTATTCCTTACAGGATAAAGATACTATGCTTAGCAAGATAATTGGATGCAAATTCAATCGTGAAGTATGGGTTAATCCGTATGTGAAAGTAACATTCCTCATTAATGGTCATTTACCAGGTGCAGCTTTAATTCTTGTTCAGGCAATACGAGAAGGATATGAAGATATTAATATTCTTTTTACTGGCGATTATAATTCGAAAAATATGTTTTTCGATGTTGAACCAGTTCCTGAATATATCAAAAAATTACCGCTTACAGTTGTTCAAGAATCAACATATGGAAATATGGATTCAAGTCAAATAGAGGAATGTTTTGAAAGGAATGTTCTCGAAGCTGTATCTGAAAACAAGAGTATTGTTATTCCTGTTTTTTCTCTTGGGAGAGCACAAGAAATTTTACACATTTTAAGTGAATGGCAAAAAAATGGCAAACTTTCAACTAAAGTACCTATCTATTTTGATGGTAAGTTAGCGATACGGTATACAGACTTGTTTTTAAGGGGATCAATTCAAATTAAAGAAAGAATACGGAATTCTCTTATTCCTAAAAATCTTAAGTATGTTGAAGATAAACAAATGAGAATGAGCTTATTGGAAGAGAGTCAGGGAAGTAAAATAATTTTAACAACTTCTGGTATGGGGACTTATGGACCAGCTCAAACTTATTTACCAAGATATTTAGGTAGAGAAGATTGCTTAATCCAGTTTACAGGATATACTGCGGAGGGAACACTAGGAGACCGTATTAAGAGTGCTGAAGTTGGAGATATTATTAATGTCGCAGGAGTTTTAGTTGAGAAGAAAGCTAGAGTTGAATATACCACAGAGTTTTCTGCTCATGCCAAAGCAGACGAAATGATTGATTTTTTGAATCAATTTACCAATTTAAGATTAGTACTTGTAAATCATGGTGAAACTCAAGTAAAAAATGAGTTCGCAAAAAGAATTATGAAAAGTGTTAACACAAAGGCAACAGGGATCCTTGGAGAGCAGTTCTTTAGAATTGATCCTTATGGATTTGTAAAATCAATGAATACTAAGTTCAACTAATAAAAATATTTACGAACCAGAGGGGCATATTATGCCTCTCATTTTTATGTTGACATAATTTAATAAAAATGATAAAATATTCTCGAAACTTTTTTAAAATTACTGCAAAGGAGGGTTCATTATGACGAAAAAAGATTTAAATTTTTTGGTTGAAGTTCGCATTCAAAAATCAGAAGGAGATGACACAGTTTTTTTTGTTACATTAGGACAGCTGCATGATGCAATAGTAACGCATCCGTCAGGAAACATTACTTTTAGAATTGGAGATGAATTGTTGCAAATGGAAAGAAGTAATGTTATTGAGATCTATAATTTAGCTAAACAACAGTTAATCACTGCTAAAAGCACAGTTCCTGTACAGTTAAAAGATTATTTGATTGATCTATCAGCAAGTAAGAAGAGTACACAAACAGAAAAAATTTCTTCAAGAGATGAGGAAATTGAAAAATTGTGGTCGTGTATGTTGTTGAAACAGAAAAGCAATGCAATTCTTGTTGGTGAACATGGAGTTGGAAAAACAACAATGTTTCTTGAAGTTGTTCGGCAGTTAAAAACAGGTGAAGCACCAAGTCAAATTGCCTCTTGCAAAATTATCCAGCTGAATACTTCAAAATTGTTGAAAATAAAGTCTGACTATAGTATAAAACATGTAATATCAGCAATTGTAAAGTATTTAAAGGAAAACAAAAATAATATCATTCTTTATGTTGATGATTTACTTACAATGAAGTATGATATCTATTTGGCACAGTTACTTATTATTATTTTAAAGAAGCTTAATGTGAAATTTGTAGCTTCTATTACTTATGAAAACTATGAAGATTACTTTGAAGAAGATGACACTATTTGTAAATACTTAAATCCTATTTATTTGGATGAGCCAGATATCGAAGATATTTACAATATTATTTTGAGCAAAGTGTTAAAACTTCAAAAAAAGTATGGAGTCACAATCTCAGAAGAAATGATTAATTTTGCGATTTTTACTGGATGTCATCTTTCAAGTTCAAATTCAGCTAATCCTGAAAGCACCATAGACGTAATTAACTTTGCATTTGCTGATGCGAAAAGGATTAATAGCAAAGAAGTTAGCAAAAAAAATATTTTAAGGTATTATTTCATAAACTTTAAACTTGATAAAAAAGCAGAAAATAATGAAAAGAAAATAGTTGCATATCATGAGGCTGGACATTATCTTGTTGTAAGATATTCTGAAAATTTAAGAGCATACAAAAATGCCTATGTTTCAATATTACCTTTTAAAAATGCGTTGGGACAAACAACATCTTATGAGGAAGTTGGAAAACAGTTAACATTTGATAAGGAGTTTTTTATTGATCAGATTGCAAACGCACTTGGAGGCAGAGTAGGAGAGGAAATGTACACAAACAAATACAGTTCTGGTGCTCTTGGTGATTTGGATATGGCAAGTACTATGGCAGAGCAGATTATAATGAGTTATGGACTGTCTAACAGAGAAGATGAAAAGAACAAAAGTTACACTATTGCAGGAATGTATGTTAAAGACTTTCTCCTTACAGATGATATAAAAAAAGAAATCAATAAAGAAATAACTGAATTAATTAAGGAGGGCTATGAAAGAGCAACAAAAATAATTCACGAACATAAAGAACTGCATGAAATTATTGTTTCAAAGCTTCTTGAAGAAGGCGTTCTTATGGGAACAGAACTCGATAAAATTTGTAAGGAATTTGAAGAAAACCAAAAAAAGTAAAAAAGCAGCAAGAAAAAACAGAAGTAAAATCTATTTCATCATGATGAAATAAGTATTCTTCTATAAAAGAATACTTAAAACTTCTAAAACAAAGGTGCAATTAATTTTGCACCTTTTATATTTTTTATAAAAATTTCATAAAACTACTGACAAATGAATAAAAAATTATTTCTTTAAAAATGTTTTAATTAATTGAAAAGAGGGAATTTGAGATAAAATCCTTAGTATATTGAATATACAACATTGCACAAAATGAAACTTTTGTGCAAAAAAGAATAGGAGTAAAATATAGAACCATGCAAAATGGTCCTCTCTCCAAAATTTTGCTATTCCTTTAATAAAGCCTATTTCAGCCTATTATTACAATAAAACTATATTACTTTCTTATAAAAAGCTCTTAAAATCGATTCTGGAGCTTCATTTTTTTATATTATTCATGGTTTGATTTTTTTCATTATTGTAACTACATTTTTAAAAAAATTTTTATATAACTTTAGATTATTTTATCAAAATTTCCTAAATCCTTATATTTCAGTATTTTGCTTGATTTTACAGGCAACAAAGTTATATGTCTTAAAAATAAAAACGGCTTAAAATCGATTCTCGTGCGTCGCTTTTTTAACCATTTTTGAGCATTTTTAATAAATGCCTAAAAATCAGCATTTCTACAGATTTATGTATTTTTTTATATTATATGACTAGCTTTTTAAATTAGATATATAAATTTAAAACATATAACTTGTTTGATTAAATATAAAAATGTCTTAAAATCGATTTTAACGTGTCATAAATATAAAATTATATTATGGATTTGTAATCTAAAATTATATAATAGTTATACATATTAATGTCAATACAAAAATTTTATTAAATTATAATGAAAAATTTATTTACAAACATTTTAACAAATGTTCGTTTTTGAAAATTACATATATAAAATTAACTTTACACAAAATTTTAAAATTTTTAATTATTAGATTTTAATTATAAAATTTTTTTAAATTCTAATTCTAAATTTTAATATTAATTTTTTGAAAATTTTTATTTTTATCTTTTAATCGTATAAAAAATTTTTTTATGTATTTATTTTTTGTTTTTAAAATTTATTTTAAATTTGTATTTCCTCAAAAATAGCCTATTCCCCTATTCCCTACTTGTGATATATATTTAATTATAAAAAAAAGGTATTATTAAAATACCAACATGCCCATGGGATATATACAATGCTAATTCCTATTATTTTACTTGTGTCAAAAGGACTATTCAATTCAATTGGCACAATATAAACTACTGTAAGATATAACATTACTAGTCCCATATACATCAGAAATTTGTGCATAAAATTATTATATTGTTTACTCATATTTTTCTCCTCCAATATTAATTGCGTTGTCTACAGGTTACTCTTTACAACATCATCTTGAAAATTTTCACGTGCCATATTGAATTGGTCTGTATTTTGTTTAGTCTTTTCTCTAATTGCTTTATCCAATTCTTCCATACGAGCAGATGATACTGGTATTCTTGCTTTAGGTGGTGTACGAGATACAGCTGACATGTAATTTAGTTTTACTTTTTTAATAGGTGTTTTCTTTTCTGACATATTTATTCCTCCTTAAAATAATAATTTTACAATAGTTGCTTTATAATAAAACTATGATGAAAAATAGGAAAGTAAAAATTCAATTAGCTTTTAGCTAAGATTTATGTGAATTATATCATTATTTGAGCTAAAAGTAAAGATAAACACAATATGTATCCATTATGTGTTTATTTTCTTTCTTACTATATCATATATTTATTTGATCGTTAACTGTTCTAATATTCCATCAATATCAGGAAAAATAATATTTTTCATTCCATGATTATATAAATTTAAAACCTTAGTAGCTTTATATATTATTTCTTCTTGCAATTTGTTTGACAGTTTTATAACAACTTTATTTTTTATATATTGACTTTCTATATATTCCTCTGTTACTGGAAACATATTTTGTATTAAGAAAGCACTGTATGTATTTGCAACATTTCCAAAAACAATAGTATCAATTGAAGGTTTCTTTCCTAATTTTATTTGTTTTTTTATTTTATTATCATAGATTCTTTGATACTTATCTACTTTTGTACTAACAGGAATAAACCAAATAATATTATTATATTCTTTACTTTTAAAGCAATAATAGCATGGTCTTTTATTTCCATTTTCTTTATTTTGCATTAGTTCTGGATCATCTATAACATCAAAAAACGAATCTTTAATAAAATAAAAACATCCTATATCTATTTGCATATTTATATTACTCCTTATATTATCAGAGGCTTACCATTTCTGGTAAGCCCCAATTAATTTATTCACTCTCTCATTTGTTAGTCGCTCAAAGAGGCGGCGACAAATACATTTATTCACTCTCTCATTTATAACTCGCCAAAGAGGCGGCGACAAACACATTTATTAAAAACAATGATGTTCTTAATTATTATATTCATAATAGCATGAAATATGTTACTTTGTCAATAATTTTAATAAATTTTCTTTTTAAAAGTAGAACAACAATTTGGTTTGTATTATCAAAGTTTTGTGCAAAAGGAATAGGAGTAAAATATACGAACTCTGTTATTTAATCTTATTCAACAATTTATATTACTTTATAATTTTAACCTCTTAATATTATAATTTTCTAATTTGTTAAATAAAGCATAAAATTGTTTTGTATATTAGGTTTAAAAACCTGTCCATTATCAATCTTTTGTGCAAAAAGAAGCAGAAGAAAAATAAAATATCCATAACTTATTTGCATAGATATTATTTTGCTTCCTATAACATCAGAATTATCAATATCTTACTAAATGTTAAGCAACAAGTTATATGTCTTAAAAATGTCTTAAAATCGATTCTCATGTGTCGTTTTTTTGACCATTTTTTAGCATTTTTAATAAATGCTTAGAAATCAGTATTTCTACTTGAATTTATATATTTTTATATTATAATACTAGTTTTTTAAATTAGATATAACAATTGTAAATATATAACTTGTTTAATTAAATATGGAAATGTATTAAAATCGAATTTAACGTGTCATATATATATAATTATATTATAGATTTGTAATCTAAAATTATATAATAGTTATACATATTAATGTCAATACAAAAAT
>OJMO01001767.1_pt1 | contig 12905 bp, 12 predicted proteins | sample 1597241 | NCBI WGS metagenome assembly OJMO01 (sample SAMEA2452129, study PRJEB22498) | human gut metagenome | biome: human feces; feature: human gut; material: feces | place: Australia | collected 2012 | reverse complement strand
CAATGAAACCTATTCAAAGGAAGCACTTCGTAAACCAAAGTTCAATACTTCAGATAGAACAACCATTCCTCGAATTCCCTGAAGATAATTGGCTAAACCACAGAAAGGATTGAAAGTGAGATAGACAATAGGTTTGTCCATTCTCCTCTGAAAAGCAAGATACTCTTCAAATCGAGAATCTGTATCTATGATCAACAATCATCAACAATCAATACAATCATCGAAGATTTGACACTCTTTTCGAGAAACCTATTGATCTCATTCTACAATATTCAATACCAGATTATCCTTTGACAAAGCTGTTAATCCCATTTTCATTGTCTTGGAAGAGAGAATAGTAAAGAACAGAACAACAAGAATAACAACTAATGACATAGAATAATTGGATAATGAGGACAATAATCCTAATTCTCTTTCTTCTTCAATCCCTCTTCCTGAAATCTCAACATAGTATGAATTGAATAACTGATAACATCAAGCTCTTCAATCTATTTCATCTCTTTCTTTCTCCTTCCTGATATCAAGAGAGGATTCAGGATTCGCTCTTTCATCACTCTTTGTGAATGCTCCTGTCAATAGTATCGATTCTATTGTTCATTGAATCCACAGAGTATGATTACGATAATATCATCTATCCTGTTCCATTCAACAATCTTGTTCAGAATCGATCTCTTCGATATAAAGACTTTGATATCCCAAGACAAGAGTTTCCTTCATTTGTCAGATATGGTAAGATACAACCAGCTCTGAATCGAGAGACAGAGTTTGTAGTAGTCACTGGAGCTTCAGATAATCATGCTCTTTCACTTATTAGCTTTCTGTATTCAACTCTTCTAGCATGTCCTCAATCTCCTCTCGTTATTGTTGATTATGGATTAAGTAGCAAATCATTGACTGGTTTGTGGGGAAATGTGAGTCAGATTTACTCCATCCGACAACAACTAGGTAGTTTTGCTCCAATCTATTATCGCAAATTCAACTTTGACAATTTCCCCAAATGGTTTCAATTGAATACACCTTCTAGAGGAGGTTATGCTTGGAAGGTTGTGTCAATCTATGATGTTCTAACAGAATTCAAGGGTCTTGTAGTGTGGTCTGATGCTGGAAATGTCTTTAACAATCTTGGAGTGGAAATCCAAAGAACCAGAAGAAATGGATTCTTCTCTGGTCAAGCAGGTCATAGTGTTGGAGTTCTAACACACGATAGTACTTATCAATTCATTGAAGAAATGGGATGGAAAACCAATGTTCGCTCGATCAAAGATAAACGAAGCTGTAATGGAGCAAATCTCTTCTTTGATTATTGGAATAATACTGTAATGACTAATGTGGTATATCCATATGTGAAATGTTCATATACGAAAAGATGTATTGATCCAAATGGAAGTAATCGAAGAAATCATAGACAAGATCAATCAATCATATCCATCTTTGTTCATCTATTTGGTGTTGAGCAAGCTTGTAGTGTTCAATATGGTACAACAACTCAATTCCATCGGGATTATGAGTTCTATGGAATAGGATATGGAACTAACAATAAACTCATTCAGATGTTAAGTGAGAAGTATAATATAACTGTGAATATCTTCTATCATGTTTGTTTATTAGATTCAGTTGAATGTTCAACACAAATACATAAGAAAGCATTTCTTCCATTATCTGGTTTTCATGATTCCCATGTATTGTTTATTCCTTCTCATTTCTATCTTTCTTCTTGTTTCAACTGTTGAGAATCATGAAAACTGGATCAATGTATCACGAATGGGAATGAAAGAACATATCGCTTTTCCTGTTGAAGTGAAGCGAGGTCTTCGATTGAGAAGTGGAAAGAAATACCTTATAACAGTAGCGATTACTGATGATTCTCCTCATCTGAGAGAGAAGGTGAAGACAACAATTGATATGCTTTCACTTTATCAGAAGTACTATCGAATCAAACCTGTCATCTTTTCACAAAGTGATGCTGTTTTGGATTATGCTACTCACAAGAAAGTGACTGTGATTTCAGAAGTGGATCGAAATGAGTTTGGAGTTCCTATCTATCGATCATTGTTGTCTTCTATGAGGAAACGATATCGATCTCTTCTCTATGGATATATGAACAGTGATATTCTGATGGATCCTTTGATCTTCTCTGCTATTGATCAAATGGATATGCTTCACAAGAAAACGAACATTCCAGTATTCTAATGAGGATGATTTGTGAATAGATTCTATTTGCTTCCAGAGTCTATGAAGTGCCTCTTCAGAACATTTCTCTCTCCTTTACAAATATCAAATCTTTTCAGAAATCCTATCATCGAATTCCTGTCACAATTCCTCGTATCGTAGGAAGTGCTGTTTGGAATGAATTGTGGAATCAAGAATAGGATATTTTCCTCTATACAAGTGATGCTAAGTTCAATACAATTCCTGAAGCAGTGATAGGAAGGATGGCTATTGATAACATCGCTATTGCTCATGCAAAGAACAATCGAATGATTGTTGTAGATATCACAAATACAGGGAAACATATTCATCAAGGAGTGATCGATTCTCACGATTCAAACGAGAAGAGAAGGATAAGAAATACAACATTCAGTTCTATAAGCGATACAAGTATTACACTAGTGTCATGAGTAATGCTGACTTCATCTTCAACAACAAGACTGGTTTGATTGAACTCAAATGATATCTGTAACAAAACAACATGTATAGTGAATGAATCCTTGTTGTATCAAACAATGATTATCCATTGATCACATCATCGAATGTTTTCACAGATTGACGGAATTGACGATAAGGAGGTTTCTTGGAAGATAATCGAGTTGCAGAATGAGGAGGATTCATCTCTTTGATTAGAATGGATAGAATGGATTGTTCATATCGATGATTGAATCGATTCACTCCTTCAGGTCGAATACATTTCTTTGTGAAAGCACATTGATAGTATTTCATCAACACTTCATTCACAATTGTTTCATTCTTCATATTCACAATCACATAGGCTGATAGACAATTCGTTTCATTCACTTTCACTCTCTTCACAATCTCATTCTCTTCCAAGAATTCAATTGTTGTTGGATGAACCCATCGACCAATAGAATCAAAAGAGAAAGGAGAATAGATTCCTTCATTCATTCCATATTCTCGATCCTTACTGAAAGATGGAGGTAATACAACACCAGTATCCAACCATACAACCATTCCTTTCCATTCAAATGAAGCATCTACATATCCAATCACTTTCCAACTGTATCCTCCTTTTGTTGCACATTCTGATAATGAGATCCATGTTGGAGCATTCTGAAATGAGAATCTTCTATAGTACACTATTATGTTGGAATGATTCTTGTGAATCTGAGAAATGAATTGTGAGAAATCAATCAGATTGGTTTCAGAGAATCCATAATCGATGATTGTGATAGCATCAAATGAAACACTATTCAAAGCACTCTTGATAGTTGCTAAGAGAGGATAGAACTGTTTCTTATCACTTCCAATCACCAACATTGTTCCATTGGATGCTTCTATTCTACCAATTCTCACAAATGAAGGAAGAAGTGGATTCTCTTCTCCATATCTCTCATATCGATTCTCAATGTGTTGATAATAGTCTGAGAAATCAATAGGATATCTCACATCTGGATAATCATACTCTATACATCATATTCAATTCTCAGAGAATACGATTGGTGATAAACTGTCCAAATCCATTAAGAGAATGTTTGGAAGAATCATAGAATTGATCCTTCTTGTCATATTGTTGATTCAATTGATACAGATCATATTTGTTTCTGTATGATCGATTCAGAGATAGAGAATTAGATTCTTGTTTTTGATACAGAGTTACTACAAGAGACAAAAGAATCACAGATACTAGGATTTCCACAACAATCTGAATCATTATTTGGATGAGAATACAATTCTTCTTTCTTCTCTTCATTGTTGCAGTCCTTTTTCATCTGACTTCGAACATCTTTTCTTCTCTCTCAACTATTCAACAGATTCATAGTTCTGAGAATGAAATGAGATTGTATTGGGATAAATCGAATCATACTCTTCATCAATTTGGAGTCTATTCTTTCAATCGTACTTCTCCTTCTCTTAGAATGATGTATAGAATATGATTATGATGATATTCAATATGGAATACCTTTCAATGAGTTCTATTCTAAAATGGAGAATCGATATGTGGGATTTGGAAAGAATCCATTTCACTTTCCTGATTATGTCATCACAGGTCATATTCAACCATACAAAGAAGGAAACAATATGCTTCTAATCACTGGATGTTCTGATAATCACTTTGTTTCTGCTGTTCCTGCAATGCTTGCTTGTATCAATGCTTCTGCAACTGCCAATATCGCTTTCATAGATTATGGAATCACAAATGATCAGTTGATTGAATTGGCTTCTGTCTTTGAATACATTCACAAGGTTCATTTGGCAATGAATTCCTCTTCCAAACTCTTCTATCGCAAATTCAATTTCCGAAATGCTCCTTCATGGATGGATATCTTCAATTGTGATACTAGAGGAGGATATTCATGGAAGGTGATTGGATATATGGATTTGTTGTTTGAATGGAAAGCATTAGGAGCATGGATTGATGCTGGATCGATTGTATATGATGGAGTGGATGTTGAATTTGGATATGCAAAGAAGGAAGGAATGTATGTTCCTGTATCTCCTGGAACAGTGGAACGATGGACTCATCCAGGAATGATTGAGTTTGTTGAGAAGACTGGAATGACAAATAAAGTGAATCTAACAGAAGGAAACTGTTCAAGTGGTCACTTCTTCATGGACTTTACAAACAAGACAGCAGTTGATATCATCTTCAAACCATTTCTTCAATGTGCTTATACAATGAAATGTATTACTCCAAAAGGATCAGACAAGAGTAATCATCGTCAAGAACAAGCTGGAATCACTGTATTCCTTCACAATGCTCATCTTATGTATTCAGCTGTTGGTAAGTATTCTCATGTAGCCAGATTCCGTCAAGAGAGATTAGGAGATGATAAGATGAGAGAATTGAGGAAAGAACTGATGAAAGAGATTGAAAGAAGAAATGGAATTGTGATATCTCTTGTTTGTTATCAATGAATGAAGATGATTCGATGTGAGTATGTTGAACAACTCCATTGTATTCAAACAATCATATCAAAAGAAGAATGTTGTTTCATTAAACCATTCCAAAGAATCTGCAATACTATCAGGAAATCTTCGATTCCGTTGAATCTTTGGAAACAACTGTTTCCAGACTCTATCATTGTGTTGTTTTATCGTTTCACGATATTGTAGATTGCATTCAAATACACTACTATAGTTTGTTGTTCTCATGAGTCTGGCTAGATGATTGTAGTCATTGAATTGAATAGAACAGGGAGTATAGAATGAAGCATATTGTGTCCAATACTCAACTGCTCTGATACTTCGATCCTCAGGAGAATAAGGATGAGTTGTGTTTGGATGACGAGGTAACTCATTGGCTCGAGTCCAACAATACTGAATATCATTATTCCTAGCATCAAATCCAATGTTCTCTCTAGCCATCATCCTAGGAGAAGGAACAAAAAGAGGAATAGCTGTAGTGATTAGATCAGCAATGTAATAGGATAACATGGCATAAGGAAAGAGAATAGCTGCTTTGAATCGATTGATATCTGGCAATTCAAAAGGTCGATGAAGTACCTCATTGATACGAACCACTGAACAATTGAAACCCTGAGAATGACAAGCAGATGTGATATTGGATCTGAATTCGGGTCCTCGTTTGAGAAACTTGAATGGAGCAAAGATGAAATCAGAGAATTCAGGATCATATTTCTTTGGAGGTTCATATCCAAGAACACTAGAAGCAATGATATAAGGCACTTGTTTACCAGAATAGTAATTGATATACTCAGCATCATATCTCCCTGCTGCCATCACAATCACAGGAGCATCTGGTTTTTCAAACATCCATTTGTAGAGATTTCTGATATCGGCTTCAGGACAACGCTTAAGAGAGAATCGATGAGCAGGAATGAAGATTGTGGTTTTGTTGAAGACAAGATAGTTCTGACAATGAGAAGGATAGAACATGCAAATTATCGCATCAGCCTCTCTGAAGATAGGATCATTTTCAAAGAGAGGCCATATTCGATTCACATATTTCATGCTAAACCATTTACACTCTGCTTGATTACAAATGGTTGTATTGGGAATGATAATCTCACCATAATGATGTTGTGAGGACAAATACCTTTCTGGAGAAATGATTGAATCATAGACAGTTGAATACCGAGGAAGAGTACATCTCTTATTGAAAAGATAGAGAGAGTGACCATAAGAATGAAGAGTCATTGCTAAGTCATTTGTTGTTCCAACATGGATATCAGGTGAGAAGAAGAGGAGATGTTTTGGTGAATCCCTTGTTACAGATTCAGATTGAATCGATCTCCCATCATTGAATGATCCATAGATGAAAAGAGAAACAAGTGTGAGAATATAGATGACTGGAAATAGAATCAAACGAAAACCTGTCATCTCCAATTAATAATATGAACATTTCTCACAATTCAATTGAATTCTTCATCAGATAGAAATCATTCAATAGTAGGATTATCCTAATTCAATAATTGAAGGAATCAATCCTTTCAAAGAGTTCTTTCGTGGTGAATTATTATGCTACTCACATTCTTTTCGTTTCTATATGTTGTTTCATTGCTATGGAAGACTCAACTATCAATTTCACTTATGAAAGGGAATTATGTAATCATGCATCAATCTTTGAATACTACCAATTTGGTTGTTCAACTTGATGATGCTGTTCAAAGATGGTCAATCAATAACACATTCCATTATGCTGTTGTTGGTGAGAACTATTCTGTTACTGCAATTTCAACCTTTCTTGACAGTGAATATGAGTTTATTCGTCATTTCATCTTTGTCACACCTAGTCTCAATGATTATGCAGTTCAATCTCATTATTGTATTGAATCATAGATCTTAGTGAAAGAAGGAATGAGAGCAGCTTATTACAATCGTAGTCTTATTCCTCCACATAATAGTAGTCTCGATTATACATTACACCATCCTAAGGGTATTAAGATGCTAATCACACGTCATATACTTGAACTGGGTTATAGTCTTATCTATATCGATACTGATTTGTATGTTTATGGTGATTTGGATTCAGCATTATCCTCTCTACCATATATGGATGCATACTTTGCTACTGATAGAAGATGTTGTAGAAAGCTCTGTGATGGGTTTATGTTTCTTCATCCCTCTCAGGAGTTAATTGACATTATTTGGGATTCATTCAAGTACTATCCAATGTTCCAGTATCATGATCAACCAGCATTAACCAAAACACTTCATGAGAGAAGGTTCAAATATGGACTCATTCCTTTCTCAATTGTTGAAAATGGATTTGATTTCTTTAGTGATAAGAGTTTTGGACCAATATCAAGTAGTATCTTTTGATTCCTGAGACTTAGATAATATGACATTTCTAGCCCTTCACAATGATTTCGTTTTTTCAATTCCAGCCAAACATTATCGAATGAAGGTGATGGGATTGTATAAGCATAACTACAATCAAGAATACTCTACAAAAGGAAGAAACTATCTCTATATTCAGAATCCAATTCGTAATCATTCTTAATTGATAATGAGGTAGATAAAGGGCAACTAGCATGTATAGTGAAAATGGCCAATCATTTGAATCGATCTCTTATTGTTCCCTATATGAAGTGCAACAAGAAGACTAACTCAAAGTACTGTAATGCATGTGATGAAGACAATTATTGTGCTACTAGCATATTAAAGAATTGTCTTAAGCCATGGTTTGAGAATGTAATGACCAAACAACAGTTACATGTAGACCTTCTTTGAGAATCGATATGTTCTTCCTGAGGTTAAGAAATCGTTTGATAATGATCCAGTTATAGAGTACAATGTTAACACGATTTGTAACTCTGTTCCTCTATCCCTAAGTAATTCCAATGTTATTGTTCTTAAACTACTGTTACGATTGTGTGTTTGTGAATATGATTCCATGTTTTGTTGATGGAATTGATTCTCTAGGATTGGGTGATTGATCAAAGTGCTTGTCATAATCAAGCTGAATCAATACTATTCATCATTCCTATCAATTAGATGAATCTAGTCATAGTGAATGAGGACATACAACAATCCCAGATATCTACAGTTACTTGTTGATGGATTCTGAATAGAATTATGAGCTACAATCACCTCATTATTAGTTTCAACTCCTTCAATAGCTAGAATCCTCAGAGTGTTAATAGGATAGAGAAAAAGGGAATAAGAATATGATTAACATTTGAAAATAATAATGATAGAATAAGAATTGTAGATTCATATTTACACGAATATTCAACTAATCAATTGAATTATCTTGATAGAATTCATTTCTATCCAATAATACTACTAATCAAACAAACAAATGAATAAACAACACATGGGAGAATCTTTGGAGACTCTACACATAGCTCAATCCATAAACGATCCATTTCCTTCTCTCCTTTTGGTTTCTCTGACCATTTGACTCTCTTCTTTGATCTATGAATCAGAATGTCTGTTATAGAATACTGAGGATGAGGAATGTTGTATCCAAATGAATCTCTTAACAGATAAAACTGGTAATCTACTATTCATTTGTTCCTCTTCATCTACGTTCCATTATCAATCTACGGAAGAATTCCATTTTGTTATATCCAAAATCAACAAAATAGGGATTGTAGAAAGCATTCAACACTGAACGACGGAAAACACCATATCTATCTCTCATTTCTATTGTTCCTCTTACGGTTCCATATCAGCAATCCTAGATATCCTTCTTGCTCTTGTTGAATTCCATTTCAACCATTCATTCACATTCTGATAATTCTAGATTATCACTCTAGTTATTGTTGTACATGAAATCGATTTCGATGTTCCATAGCTTTCCCAGCAGAAATCGCTTTTATCATTTCCTCTCGATTCATTGGAAATCGTTTCCATCTACACTCATGATACAAACCAATAGATACTCATCAATACAATCTTCATTTAAGCATAGCTTCTGAATCGATTTGGAAGGTCCAAACAGATGAATACAAAGAAATGTATCAAATCGATTCAATAATGATTGTTGATTCTCAATATCTTGTCTTGTTTGATCTATTCTAATAGATGAACAAGAACAATACTTGATAAGAAGAGATCTCCATCAACAACCATGAAATGTGTGGTAGTAATAGACTCAATTCCAATATCACGTAACAGATTCAAAGGATAGAAGGTTTCATTTGTGTATTGAACTTCAAATGGATCTGAAGATTCAATGAAATATGGAGTCACTTCTGTTGTATCGACTACATACAGAATGAACTCCAGATTATGATTCTCATATTGTGATAACAATGTCCATGCTGTATCAATCTCCTTCATACTCATAAACACCACAATGATAATAGGACCATTCCAACGTTGTAAATGGAAGGGAATACGATTCACTCGATCCAATGAAATCTGTATTACTACAGTCACTCCAGTATACTCTCTATGAACATCTACTATTCAATTCCTATCTTCAAAACAACAAGGCATTCGTCTCCATGAAGAACAAGTCTTTGATGATGGACTGTATCGAAAGAGAGAATACTTCTGACAATGTGAATACTTATTCCTATCTGAGCAATTCTTTGTTAGAACTGTCTGATAATGGTTGAGAAACTGTTGAAAACCTAGATATAAGGGAATGAAATCCAATACTCTCGCAATGCTCTGAAACAACAATTGGATCATTGTTGATAAGATTCCTAAAGAGACTTTTATCATTTCGATAAGATTCCTTTCCATAGTTGTAGAAATGACTATAGTACGAATCATAACAAGAAAAGGAGTCAAAGTATGACTTATTGAGACAAATACTATCAATCTGATGAACTAGTTTCCATAGATCCTCTTGATTGTTAAGTGGTTTTGGTGCTTCCACCTTTTTAAGAGGAACTGTAGTTAATGGATTACCATTCACCTTATAAGGAGACAATCGAAAAGGATAAGAAACAGGATTATGTCTCAAACAACAATAATGAACAATTGGAAACAAGAGAATCAGTTCCATACCCACACTGTATATCGAAGTGATAACATAAGTCAAGAGAAGTCCAAAGAAAGAAAGAACAAATAGCATTGAAACACAATTTGATAATTGTATTCACTATTATTGAAACAAACATGATTATTCAATATCAGTATTCAATCTAGTGTATCTTCTAATAGATCAAACCAATTCATATCAATTACATCTGTTTTCGAAGAATGCATTTGTTACAGAATAGATACAAAACAACAACAATAAGACAAAGAATCAATAGTTCAGTGACAAAGGGATGAACTCTTCTCCATATTGTCATTGTTATTGTTTCATCCAAACCAGTCAAACACTCTCGATGGATTGAATACTCTCTTCCATCCATATCAATATGACAAGTCACTTGACATCCATCTTCTCCTAATCTACTCACATAGATTCCATTGATTGGTTCTACTACTTCAATCTGATGATTCTTGATGATTGAACAGATACTAGGTCTGTGAAGATTGGTATTGAGTGTGAAATGAACCTTTGAATCTTCCTTCCAAGAATCAAATGTGAGAATAGCATCTCTGGTTACAGCCACTTGTTTCACATCATTCAAAGATTCTCTCATTGTCACATGTGCTACACTCTCACCATAACAATACACTGTGTATTCAGTTGATGGAATGAGATTCTCTAAACGAATCGATTGACTCTTTGATACGAAGAACCGTTTGGATTCCATCACTTCACTCACCATTGGTGTTTGAAGTGGATTCAAGAATGTTCGACACCAAACATAACTAGGAATAGTCACATTTGTGAGAATCACTAGTTGATCAGATTCAATCTCTCCCAGTTGAGTCTGAAGAGATGTTGTTTCTCCAATCATAGTGAATATCACAGGTATCTCTGGAATGAAATGATAATGGAGAGTTTGATTCACTATCAGACATGTGAGAGATGTCACAAGAGTCATTTCATTTGGAATCAATGTGAATGTTGACTTTGTTATTGAAACCTCATGACTCTTTCCATCCATCATCTCATGAAGCAATAACAGAATAGGAGGGATAGGATCGTGTTGATAGTTGATATGACAAGTGATTTGATACTCTCTCCTATCAGAAACAGTTGCCAATACTTGAATTGTCTGTGACTCGGTTACAACATTGATATTGACAGGAGAATCACTTTTGTCATTTGTGTAGTTTTCAAAGGAGTGTGGCAAATCTGATTATCAGTTCAATTCAAATCAATTACTAAAGGAGAAAACAAAGAAAAGGAGAAGGAGAAAGAGGATCAACTTCATCAGAAAATGATTCTGTTATTGGTCATTCTATTCTCTTTATCTCATTCTGTTGTGATTTGTTTGATTTGTCTTTCTGAATGATGAATAGCTCATGATTGTTTGTTAAGTGTTGCAGTGAATGCATATGGAGAGGATTATGACAATGAGTTTGTTGAAACGATCCATTCTGAGATTTGTTGGATTGAGAACATATACTGGATCACAGATATGACCTATGAGTCATCAATCCTGAATAGAGATCTGGATCATAAGAATGTGAAGATAACTCGATCCAATGTTGAGAAGGAAGGATACTTATCATTTCTATTACCACTATTGGAGAATAACACCTATTCATTGATTATTGATATGAATGATATGAAACGACCTGTGAATGATGGATGGGTGGATTTAGGATTGAGAACTATGATGAGTGAGACCAATTCAATCTATTCTTGTGGTACATATTCTAATGCTGAAGTAGCTCTTGGTTGTCTCTTTGTTCCTTCTCTCCAACTTCGAACACTATGGACCAAAACTGAATTGAGAGTGAATGATGAGAGAGCAATGAATCGATTATGTCAATCATTTCAATGCAAGTATCATTCGAAACTCCTTACACACAACATCAATACTTCACAGAAATCCTTCACTGGAAAAGTGTATTCAAGATCCACTTGTATACAAGAATTGGATATTGATGATATGATGTGTAATAGTAAGCATCAAAATGATGGAAGTGTGAGTCTCTATTTCTCTCTTTACAAACGAAATCTTCTGATGAAACAAATGGAACAAATAACCAATTCAACGATTTCAATCAATGAGTTCATTATCTATCAAGGAGAGATGCATCAGAACTACAAGGAAGTGAAAGAAAGATATCCTTTCTTGAAACACTTATGGACTACCAATTGGAACAATCCTTTCTTTCTTCGTTTCATGGTTCCTCTTCTTCTCCGATCTTATATCATTTACAACATTGATGATGATGTGTATGTTGGGAAGAATACTTTGAAATCTATGATGAATGTGGTTGTAGAAGATGATGCTGTGACTGCCTTCTTTGGAAGAAAGATCACAAAGCTTGTTTACAATCCATCTATCTTTGAACAGTCAGGAATTAGTCAAAACAATAAGAAGACTGTTGTTGATTTCCTTGTAGTTTCATATTGTTTGAAATTGGAGTATGCCAAAGTGTTTTGGCGATATCGAGGAATGATGATTCGAAATGGTGAAGACATTCACTTATCCATGACCAATCATTTGGAATGTAAACGAAAGTCGATCATTCCTCAAATCATTCCTGAATCCAAACCAATAGCTCTTCTAGATGATCTAGGAACCAGTTTGCTGAAAGACCATATGATCAATCGAGGTGCTCTGTTACGAACATGGATATTACTTGGTTATCAACCAATCAACAAAAATACTCTTGTTCATTATCCCAAGTTTAGTAACCAAATGAAATCCTATTATGAAGCCAGACTTAGATACTCTCTTGTTTCTTTCAATCCTGTCAATCACAACATATATCCGAAAGAGTTTCACAAT
>OJMO01001760.1_pt1 | contig 12940 bp, 11 predicted proteins | sample 1597241 | NCBI WGS metagenome assembly OJMO01 (sample SAMEA2452129, study PRJEB22498) | human gut metagenome | biome: human feces; feature: human gut; material: feces | place: Australia | collected 2012 | reverse complement strand
GGCGTCGCAAGCGGCAGGAGATATAAAAGACTTTGTTCGGATCAACATAAAGAGAAGAGTGACCAATATTTGGTCACTCTTTTTTTATGTTGATTGTTTTTGGACACTTGCCAAGATAGTAATAATGTGCGAATGATAGCAATGACACTTGAATATCTTTAAGAGATTGCTAACTTTGCCATATATTGTCTTTTGGAATATAATATGCCTGTACAAAGTGAACAGATTCTGGAGGAAGGGTTGATCAAAACCTTGATTGAGAACAGTTATGAACGTGTCATTCTCAATGATGAGAATGAACTTAAGTCCAATTTCAAAGCTCAGCTTGAGAAGCATAACACAGACGAGCTCAAGCGACACGGCCGCACGTCTTTCACTGAGTCTGAATTTGACAAGATTCTGCTTTATCTTGAAGGTGGAACGCGCTTCGAGAAGGCCAAGAAGCTTCGTGACTTGAAGGAATTTGAACTCGAAAACGGAGATCGTGTCTGGATTAATTTCTTCGATTCCAAGAATTGGTGCAAGAACGAGTTTCAGGTGGCGAACCAGATAACAGTTGAGGCTAAGAGGAAGAACCGCTTTGACGTTACTATCATTATAAATGGTCTTCCGCTTGTGCAGATTGAGCTGAAGAAAAGGGGCGTTGAACTGAAGCAGGCATATAATCAGGTTCAGAGATACCAGAAGACCGCATTCAATGGACTCTTTGACTACATTCAGCTTTTCATCATCTCCAACGGGGTAAACACCAGATACTTCGCGAATAATCCTAATGGCGGCTATAAGTTCACATTCAATTGGACGACTCCAAACAACGAACCGATAAACAACCTTGAACTCTTCGCCGATGACTTTTTGGCGAAATGCACTCTTGGCAAGATTATAGGCAAGTACATAGTCCTTCACGAAGGAGACAAGATGTTGATGGTATTGCGCCCGTACCAGTATTATGCCGTGGAGGAGATTCTGAAGAAAGTGCAGGAGTCCAATGATAACGGGTATGTATGGCATACAACAGGAGCTGGAAAGACGTTGACCTCGTTCAAGGCTGCGCAGCTGGTTTCGGAAGTCGATGGCGTTGACAAGGTGCTGTTCGTGGTGGACAGACACGACCTTGACACTCAGACACAAGCGGAATATGAAGCGTTCGAGCCAGGGGCTGTTGACAATACTGACAACACAGGCGAACTCATCAAGAGACTAAGCGGAAATTCCAAGATCATCATCACCACCATACAGAAATTGAACTGTGCGGTCACGAAAGACTACTACAACAAGCACCTGCAAGACATTCGTGACAAGAAGGTCGTGATGATTTTCGATGAATGTCACCGCTCTCACTTCGGTGACTGCCATAAGAATATAGTCGGTTTCTTTCACAATCTCCAGATTTTCGGATTTACCGGAACACCGATTTTTCGGGAAAACGCCAGACAGGAACATACCACAGCGGAAGTATTCGGGAAATGTCTGCATAGATACCTGATAAAAGATGCCATAGCTGATGATAATGTGCTTGGTTTCCTTGTTGAATATTATAAAGGACAAGAAGATGTGGACTTGGAATCGGAAACAAGGATGCGGGAGATCGCGCGGTTCATATTGAACAACTTCAATCATTCTACCTTTGACGGTGAGTTCAATGCGATGTTCGCTGTCCAGTCTGTCCCGATGCTCCTTGAATATTACAGGATATTCAAGGAACTGAAACCGTCGATCCGCATCGGCGCGATATTCACTTATTCGGCGAACGAGAGCCAGGATGACAATCTTACTGGAATGGGACAAGGCTTTGAGGATGAGAAAGTGACCGCCGACAAGCTGCAGGAGATAATGGATGACTACAACAGAATGTTCGGCACTGCATACGATGTGCCTCATTTCAGTCTCTATTACGATGACATCAACGAGCGTATGAAGAAGCGCAGGCCTGATATGGAGCCTCTTGACCTGCTGATTGTCGTGGGTATGTTCCTGACCGGATTTGATGCCAAGAAGCTGAACACCTTGTATGTGGACAAGAATCTGGAATGGCACGGTCTCCTTCAGGCGTTCAGCCGTACCAACCGCGTGCTCAACGAGAAGAAGCGTTTCGGCAAGATAATCTGTTTCCGCAACCTGAAATCCAAGGTGGACGCCGCCATCAAACTTTTCAGTAACAATGAGCCGAATGAATATATCGTCAGAAAACCTTATCTGGAAGTCCGTAAGGATCTCAATCAGAAGATGATTGATTTCCTGAAGAAATATCCGGATCCGGCTTTCATCGACTCTCTGAAGAGCGAGCGTGACAAGAAAGACTTTATACTTGCTTTCAGGGACATCATCAAAGGAAAGACCGAGATCCAGATTTATGAGGATTATACCTCGGAAGATAAGTATTTTGCTATGTCTGAGCAGGAGTATATGGACTTCCGCAGCAAGTACCTTGACATCACAGTCGGTGTTGTGGACAAAGACGATGCTCGGACCGGAACTTTAGAAGAGCCCGAAATCCCTTATGGCGATTCCAAACTTGAAGACATAGACTTCTGCCTTGAGCTGCTGCACAGCGATGTCATCAATGTCGCATATATCCTTGCCCTCATTGAGGATCTGAATCCAGAGAACGAGGATTATGAATCCAGACGTCAGCATATTCTTGACACTATGATAAGGGATGCCGCGATGCGTAACAAGACAAAACTCATTGACGGCTTCATCAAGCAGAACATCGACAATGACAAAAGCGGCTTCATCAGAGCCAAGGCGGACGGGAACATTGACCTCGAAGGCCGCCTGAACGACTATATTTCAAAGGAGAAGTCGAAAGCCATCGCCAATCTGGCCGATGATGAGGGACTTGACAAGGAGTCGTTGCAGAGTTTCTTCAAGGAATACGACTACCTTCAGCGCGAGAAGCCGGAGATCATACAGGATGCCATAATGAGAAAAAAGGTTGGCCTTATCGAACGTAGGAACATCTTCAAACGGGTTATGGCCAGACTTCGTGGCATTATAGACACTTTCAGTTGGGATTAAAAAGACAAACACGATATGAGCGAAGAATTACAGCAGAAACTGCGCACACAGCTTTGGACAGTTGCAAACACACTCAGAGGCAATATGTCCGCCGGTGATTTTATGTACTTCACCCTTGGATTCATATTCTACAAGTATCTTTCGGAGAAAATCGAGCTTCGCGCCAATGAGATACTACAATACGACAACATAGACTTCAAGACCGCCTGGGAAAGCGGTGATGAAGAATTGAAGGAGGAACTGAAAGCGCAGTGCATCCAGGACTTGGGATATTTCGTTGAGCCTGAATACCTGTTCTCCACCATCATATCTATGATTCAGGGAAAAGAGAATATCCTTCCGGCTCTTGAGCGCTCTCTGAAGAAGATTGAAGACAGCACCATCGGACAGGAAAGTGAGGATGACTTTGGTGGCCTGTTCTCCGACATTGACCTGGCTTCGCCGAAGCTTGGAAAGACGGCTGAAGACAAGAACAGGCTCATCAGTGATGTCCTTGTCGCGCTCGACGGCATTGATTTCGGTCTTGAGGATGCGCAAGATATTGACATATTGGGCGATGCGTATGAATATATGATCGGGCAATTCGCCGCCGGAGCAGGCAAGAAAGCCGGTGAGTTCTATACTCCGCAGGAGGTCAGCCAGATTCTGTCGGAAATCGTCATCACCGGAAAGAACAGGCTGAAGACCGTCTATGACCCGACTTGCGGTTCCGGTTCTCTGCTCCTTCGTACCGCCCGCGAAGGCAATGCCGACGAGATATTCGGCCAAGAGAAGAATCCTACCACATTCAACCTTGCAAGAATGAATATGCTTCTTCACGGGGTTAAGTATAGGGATTTCGACATACATAATGGGGATACGCTTGAGGACGATGAGTTCGGAGACAGACAATTTGATGCGGTGGTGGCGAATCCTCCGTTCTCAGCCGAGTGGTCCGCCGCCGCGAAGTTCAATAACGATGACCGTTTCAGCAAGGCCGGAGTTCTGGCTCCGAAATCCAAGGCCGACTACGCTTTTATCCTGCATATGGTCTATCACCTCAACGATGGCGGCACAATGGCTTGCGTGGCTCCTCACGGCGTGCTTTTCCGAGGCGCGTCCGAGGGCAAGATCCGTGAATATCTGATCGAGAAGAAGAACTACATCGATGCTATTATCGGTCTCCCGGCGAACATCTTCTACGGCACAAGCATCCCGACCTGTATCCTCGTGATGAAGAAATGCCGCAAGGAGGATGACAACATCCTGTTCATCGATGCCAGCAAGGAGTTCGAGAAAGTCAAGACCCAGAACAAACTAAGGCCTGAGCACATCAAGAAGATTGTCGATACCTACCGTGAACGCAAAGAGATTGAGAAATACAGCCACTGCGCGACCCTTCAGGAAGTCCGTGACAACGACTATAACCTGAATATTCCCCGCTATGTTGATACATTTGAGGAAGAGGAACCGATAGACATTCACGCGGTGATGAGCGAGATCAAGGATTTGGAGGCAAAGCGTGCCGAACTTGACAAGGAGATCGATGTTTACCTGAAGGAGTTGGGAATATTGTAGTTTTTTTATTTTGATGAATGACTAATATGAAAATTGACGATAAAACGAGCCATAATAGCCCGTCTCTCAGATTCCCGGAGTTCACCGGGGAGTGGGAGAATACGACCTTAGAAGAATGTGTGGATTTTTTGGATGGTCAGAGAAAGCCGATAAAAAGTGATGATAGAAAAGGTGAAAAAAGGTTGTATCCTTACTATGGAGCTTCTGGTATTATTGATTATATAGACGAGTATATCTTTGATGGTGACTACATCCTACTCAGTGAAGATGGAGCAAATATAATTGATAGAAATTATAGAGTTGCTTTTATAGCAAATGGGAAAATATGGGTAAATAACCATGCCCATGTTTTACAACCACACAAGGAAATGAATATAAACTTTTTATCAGAGGCCCTTGAACGAATTAATTATGCAATATACAACACTGGGACTACTATGCCTAAGCTTAATCAAGAAATTTGCCGTAAGATAAACTTGAACGTGCCTTCATTATCTGAACAAAATAAGATTGGAAATTTATTATATTTGTTAAACGAGCGCATCGCGACACAAAACAGGCTCATTGAGGATTTGAAGAAGCTAAGGTGCGCGATTATTGAAAAGATGTTTAAGCAGTCAAAGGCCAATGGCCGCTTGGGAGATTTTATAGAACAAGTCTCCGTCCGCAATAAAAATGGCCTTTACAGCAATGTTCTATCAGTTAGTAATAAGCAAGGTTTTGTAAAGCAGTCTGAGCAATTTGAAGATAGAACTGTCGCTAGTGAGGATACGTCTAATTATAAGATTGTTAAGAGGAATAATTTTGCATATAACCCAGCGAGAATCAATGTTGGTTCCATCGCACGCTTAACAAAATTTGATGTGGGCATTGTCAGTCCGATGTATGTCTGTTTCAGAACAAAGGCTAGCATTATTCCTGAATATATGGAGGCATTCTTCACTTCCCAACAATTTTTCTACGAAATGATGAAACGTCTGGAAGGCAGCGTGCGTTTGTGTCTCTCTTACGAGGGGTTATGTAATATTCCTGTCTATATCCCTGACATGAATAAACAGATAGCGATGGGGCAAAACATCTCATTGATTTTAAGCAAGATCGGCTTGGAAATAGAATATTTAGGAAGACTGCACCAACAGAAGCAATACCTGCTCCGCAAGATGTTTATATGAACATCTGATGAAGTAGATATTGCTTTTCCGTACGCATAGCGATCAACATTCGTCCCTCAATTTCGGTTTTTCTTTCAAGCAATGATAAAATATTCGAAATTGTTCGCTGTTGTTCTATGGCCGGGATTATCACTTTGAATTCAGCCAAATCTTTCTTCTGAATATTAGGTAAACCGGTACCTATGCGAAGTTTCATTATGGAATCTTCTTTTGATTTCAGGTAATGATACAAGTATAATGTTTCCACATCCGAAACTATGTCCTGAATAGTATAACAATGTCCACCACTCCAAAATGGCATTCGATTGAATTGTACATAACCACAAGAATTTCCACCCTCACTTATAGATATGGTGTTAGCTTCTACATTATAATTGTCATAATAGCCAGATGGCTCTGTTCCTCCATTCATAACATAGTATTCTCCAACCTCCGCAAGAAAGTCTCCATTAATTTGCTTACCCTTAACGATATTGCTTATGCCTGATAATGGGATGACAACTCCTTTAACTGATTGAAATAGTTTATTTGAAATCGCGCACATTAGAGATTATGAGGAAATATGCGAGATTGATGTGTTTTTTTGATGTCAAGAATGATTTGTATTGCGTTTGTCAATACGTTGTATTATTTTTGTGTCAAAACCAAAATATTAATATTATGGCACAGTCAACATTATCTATGAGAGTGGATGAGACTCTGAAGAAGAAGTTCGATATGATATGCGATGATTTTGGATTCACCAGCACCGCGGCCATCACTGTCTTTATGAAAGCTGTTGTACGGGAAAGAAAGATTCCGTTTGAGATAAAGGCATCTTCAAAGAGACAGATAAATCAGGATGCCTGGAACGCATTTATCGAAATGAGAGCGCAGGCTAAAGAAGCCGGTGCTCAGGATATGTCTCTGGATGAAATCAATGCGGAGATTCAGGAGGTGCGCAATGAGCGATAAGATATTTGCAGTAGTCGATACCAACGTACTTGTTTCAGCACTGATTTCAAAATCAATAGATTCCAACCCGATGAAAGTCTTTCGGGCTATTGTGACGGAACGGATCGTCCCACTGTATAATGATGAGATTCTTCAGGAGTATCGGTCTGTCCTTTCAAGGGAAAAATTTCATTTGGATAAAACCTTGATTGAGACAGTCCTTAAAGCAATTGTGACAGATGGCCTATGCCTTGACAGAACTCCTGCGGTGGAGGTAGAGTTTCCAGATCCAAAAGATGTCGTCTTTTATGAGATAGCATTGTCAAAAGAGGATTCTTACCTCATAACTGGAAATATCAAGCATTTCCCTATCAGACCATTCGTGGTGACCCCGGCTGAAATTGTTCGAATCCTTGAATCAAGACAGGACTAAAATAGGCAGTTTCCAGTACGACCTTTCAGAGAATAATTTAGGTGCGACTCGATGATTCCACAATATGCCAATAACTATCAGGAGAGTCCCTAATCTTCGGCCAACTGTCGCATCAAAAATCGGCCAACTGTCGCATCAAAAATCGGCCAACTGTCGCATCAGATTTTATTTAATATCCTTGTTTTTAACAAGATAAATCATTATTTTTGTCCAAAATTTATTGTTGGATGAATGGATATAAAAATAGAGTGGCAGACCGCCTGCTTGCAGAGAAACTAGAAGCCTTCGGGGCCGTTCTCATAGAGGGGCCTAAGTATTGCGGAAAGACGACGTTGGCATCGCAACAGGCCGGAAGCATTCTATCAATGGCCGACACTGACACTCTTGGCCAAAATCTAGCACTGGCGAGAACGAACATTTCAAGGCTTCTTGCAGGAGAAACCCCCAGACTTATTGATGAATGGCAGATTGCGCCTCAATTTTGGGATGCGGTAAGGAATGAGGTCGATAAGCGTAACGAGGACGGTCAATTTATGCTCACAGGTTCCGCTGTACCGCCAAAACCGAAGAAAGATGAGAATGGAAACATCATTGAGGAAGAGAATATCCATCACACTGGAACCGGACGTATCTCCCGCCTGAGACTACGTACAATGTCCCTATGGGAGTCGGAGGATTCCACCGGAGATGTCAGTTTGGAGGAATTGTTCATCAATCCGGACACGGTTGATGGTGTCAGTGACATTGACCTGGACAGGCTCGCATATCTGACTTGCCGTGGAGGTTGGCCTAAGGCTGTTCTGAAAAAGAGTGAGAAGGCGGCGTTGGCCCAGGCATTCGACTATTATGATTCTGTTGTAAGCAATGATATTAAACGGGTTGATGATATTGACAGGGATGAAGAATTGACAAAGCGGATTATGCGCTCATATGCCAGAAACCAAGGCACACAGGCAACTGTCGGAACCATCCTTGCGGACATCAAAAGCAACGGAGATGAGCGGATGTCAGACAGTACTGTTTACAGTTATATCAAGGCGTTAAAAGAAATTTTCGTTATCGAGGATTCTATTGCCTGGAATCCAAACTTAAGGAGCAAGACGGCAATAAGAACTTCAGACACGCGGTATTTTATTGATCCGTCAATAGCCACTGCGGCATTGGGTATGGGGCCTAAGGACTTGATAAATGATATGGCGACATTCGGGTTTATTTTCGAGACATTGGCCATAAGAGATCTTCGCGTATATGCGGATGCACTGGATGGCAAGGTCTATCATTATAGGGACAAGAACAACCTTGAATGTGATGCGGTCATACATCTAAGGAATGGTTCTTATGGATTGGTAGAAGTGAAGATAGGCGGAACCGAACCAATCAGAGAGGGTGCGGAAAGCCTTAAGACATTATCTTCAAAAATCGATTCTACCAGAATGAAAACACCTTCGTTTATGATGGTTTTGACTGGCATAGGCAACTTCGCCTACAAACGTCCGGAAGATGGAGTTCTGGTTGTTCCGATAGGTTGCCTAAAGCCGTGACATAGCTCCCAACCTTGGCTATGCTCCCTAATCAAAGGGATTATGGTGAAGCTCCAACAACAAGGTTTGTCAAAAGGCACTTGGAAGAGAGTTCCTCTTAGTAGTATCTTAAAAGAAAGAACGGAATTGAATGAAGGGCTTCTTCCTGTTTATTCAGTCTCTGTCAGTCAAGGCGTTGTCAACCAAATGGAATATCTTGGTCGCTCTTTTGCGGCGAAAGACACAAGCAAGTATCATGTTGCGCATTTCGGAGATTTGATATATACGAAAAGTCCAACCGGCTCATTCCCATATGGTATTGTAAAGCAAAACAGCAACCGATACAAAGTCGCGGTGTCACCGTTATATGGTGTTTATACTCCTGCGAACTACTTTACCGGTGTGTTCCTTCAAGAGTATTTCAAGAGCGAGGTCAATACCTTTAATTATTTACACTCTTTGATTCAGAAAGGTGCGAAGAACACCATAAATATTACTAATCAGCGATTTTTGGATAATTATATTCTTATACCAACGGACTCAAATGATTTACAGCAAATCTCGAATTTGTTGCTTCGGCTGAATGCTAATAAGGATCTTATGCAAAATATGCTTCAACAGTATCAAGAGCAGAAACAGTACTTGCTTCGTCAAATGTTTATATGAACATATGACGAAGCAGATACCTCTTTTGTTCTTGATAAAATGAAAGAACATCCTTTTCTGTCTTCAACTTTGAGTACATTGCTTGATATATGTTACATACCTGTTGTTGTTTTTCTAAACTCGGAAGCATAACAATAGTCTTTCCTAATTCTTTTTGATTGATACTTGCTTGAGATACAGCTTTGTTGCAAATAGTCTTAAAATGTTTGAGCATTCTATTCGTGTTTAATAATATATACAAATAGAACGGAACGACTACGTTGCGGAATGGAATTAGTCTTAGCAAGTTCATTCCATGATACAGGTTGTAGTCTTTATCAATGAATGCCGTATTACCAATGTATTCAACACTATTGATATTGCTAAATAAAATATCTCCAACTTGTAGTCTGTAGTTCTCGGATGCATCAAAAGGCGCAACATAACCAATCCTTTCAAGATTAATATTGTGTGCACTAATTGTTTCTATTCGAGACACGCCTAACCCTTTTCCCCCTTGAAGCTGATTGCCAGAGTAACCACTTCTTATTTCACAAACATCACATAAACTATATTCAAGACCAGAGCCAGTAAAGATGGTTCGATTAATCCCTTTGATTAGGGACTGCAATCTGTCAATGAGCCTGTTTTGGATAGATATCCTTTCATCTAGATGAGAAAAAAGAGCGGCGATTTTAGCTTGCTCGATTTGTGATGGAATAGATATCGTAATCTTTTTAACTATATCTGCCGAGAGATTCCCTTGGCCGCCTTGGAGGTAAGTATTTAGAATCTTTTGAGCGTGTTTTTCCCAGACGGATTTAAAAAATACTGGAGCGACATTAGTTCTTATGCAAAGGATGGCTTGATTGATAGCACCGCGCATCTGGCTAATCGATATATCACCGCTATTGGCGCCATAAAGAGCCAATAGGATGTCTCCTACCTCAACCATCTTTGCGGATGAGTTCTTATAACCTTCCTGTGTTAAAAAAAGTTCTGTCTTGTCAGAATGGATTTCTCCCGAACGAATAAAAGGTATTTCACCACCATAAAAGTCTTTTCTGGAAGAAGATGGAGTGCCTCCTGAAAAGAACTTGCCAATATCTCCAATCCTTTTATTCTCCCACTCCCCGGTGAACTCCGGGAATCTGAGAGACGGGCTCAAAAGGCAAGATTATCTTTAATTGTTCAAATGAGTGGCGGATTTCGGGCAACGTTTTCGCCACATAATGATTCCATAGCGTGTCACGTGACACTCTTCGGCAACGAAATCACACTAAAACGTCGCTGGATAATCCACGCTTACCACAACGGTGGCATTTCCCTTAGATAATGCTGCCGTCGAATGAACTTTTGACGTCGACGGGAGCAATATCGCTTTTTTATGATCCTTTAGCTGTGTGTAAAGAAGATTTTCCACAAGACTTAAATCATAGTCGATTTCCCGTTCCATTATAATTACCTTTCACAAAATTAAGAATCATTATGGAGACAAAAACCATCAAAGAGATCGCATTGGCTTGGAAAGATGACAAGCGATGCTATGTAAAGCGGTCAACATTCGCTGCTTATGTGCTTATTCTGGAGAATCACATCTTGCCTTCATTTGGCGAGTGTGATACTCTGAATGATAGTCGGGTACAGGATTTCGTCTTACGGAAACTGGACAGCGGACTCTGCGTCAAGACGGTGAAGGACATTCTCATTGTTTTGAAAATGGTGATGAGGTTCGGCGTGAAGAACGGGTGGATGAACTACTGCGAATGGGATATCAAATATCCGACGACAGAGTCCAGTAATGAAATCGAGGTACTGACGGTGGCGAACCATAGGAAGATTCTCGAGTTCGTCAAGTTGAACTTCACGTTCCGTAACCTCGGAATCTACATCAGTTTGACTACGGGGCTACGCATCGGTGAGATCTGCGGATTGAAGTGGTCCGACATAGATGTCGTTAACGGTACGATAACAGTAAGGCGCACCATTGAGCGCATATACATCATCGATGGCGAAAACAAACACACGGAACTCATTGTCAATACTCCCAAGACAAAGAACTCTTGCCGAGATATACCGATGTGCAAGGAACTGATGGCGATAGTCAAACCTTTGAAGAAAGTTGTCAATGATGATTTCTACGTGCTGACCAATGAGGAAAAGCCAACGGAACCACGGACATACCGCAATTATTATCATCGACTGATGAAACGCCTCGGAATCCCACGTCTGAAATATCATGGGCTCAGGCACAGCTTCGCGACACGTTGCATCGAGAGTAATTGTGACTACAAGACTGTCAGTGTGCTGCTCGGACACGCCAACATAACGACAACCCTGAATCTGTACGTGCATCCGAATATGGAGCAGAAGAAGCGTTGTATTTCCAAGATGCTTAGATCACTGGGGAAGTAAGTCTTGGAAAACCCGACGAATATTCTTGAATCTGTTCCAATTACGGGAACATATTCTTATCTTGCGTGATATTGGAAAGCGTTTATGTTTATGGACAGGAGGATATTCATAACATATTTATTGATTTGTGTCTGCGCTCTTTGCGGGGCGCGGGAGAGACAGGAGAGACACAGGTACGAGATTCGCTTTGACACTCCGGCCTCGCTTCGGCGGCAGCCGACGTGGTGTGGGGGAGAGGATCCGGAATGGGAGTCACGGTCGCTGCCGCTCGGGAACGGGAGCATCGGGGCCAATGTGCTGGGGTCTATTCAGGCGGAGAGGATCACGCTCAATGAGAAAAGTCTCTGGAGAGGCGGTCCGGGAACTTCCGGCGGGGCGGAACATTATTGGAATGCCAACAAGGAGTCGGCCGGAGTCCTTCCTGAAATCCGCGGCGCTTTCGAGGCTGGCGATTACGACAAGGCGGCGGAACTGACCCGGAAGAACTTCAACGGGCTTGTGGCTTACGACAGTTCGGAAGAGAAGGAATTCCGTTTCGGCAGTTACACGACTGCCGGGGAACTGAAAATCTGGACGGGGATTGATTCGGCCTCTGTCACGGATTATCACCGGGTTCTGTTACTTGAAGATGCCGTGGCACGGGTGACTTTCAGCAGCGGAGGGGTAAACTATTCAAGGGAATATTTCATCTCGTACCCGGCGAACGTGATGGTGATGCGGTTCCGTGCCGACCATCCCGGAATGCAGAGTCTAAGGCTAGAATATTCACCTAATCCCACCGCTGACGGCAGTGTAAAGCCTGACGGGAAGGATGGCCTTGTATATTCAGGAAGATTGAAAAACAATCAGATGGAGTACGCCGTGCGCGTCAGGATGACGGTCAAGGGTGGCTCGTTTTCCAATAGGGGCGGTGTGCTGGAGGCTTCGGGTGCGGATGAGGCCGTGTTTTATCTGTCCGCCGACACCGATTACAGGATGAACTATGATCCGGATTTTGGCGACCCTAAGGCCTATGTCGGAGTGGAGCCGTCAGTGACGACCGGAAGAAGGATGAAGGCGGCGCTTGCGAAAGGCTACGATGCTCTGCTGGACGAGCATATTTCCGACTATTCCTCATTGTTCGGTCGGGTCGATCTGTCGTTGGGAGGAAATTCCGCTCCAGTCGATCTGTCCACTCCTGAACGCCTTGAACGTTATCGCTCTAGTGCTTCCGATCCTGGTTTGGAGGAACTTTACTACCAGTT
>OJMO01001755.1_pt1 | contig 12971 bp, 8 predicted proteins | sample 1597241 | NCBI WGS metagenome assembly OJMO01 (sample SAMEA2452129, study PRJEB22498) | human gut metagenome | biome: human feces; feature: human gut; material: feces | place: Australia | collected 2012 | reverse complement strand
GAGAAAGGCGCAGTCGATGCCGAAACCTCCGGTGAGGTCGGTAAAGGTGCCGGCTGATGCGAAGGTACTGTTCTGCGCGGGATGTTCTTGTTCTGTATGTAGCAGGTTAGTTATAATCTCCGCTTTATACTGTGCCGTTGCTTGGGAGGAGCATTGTTCCAGAGAAAGGTGGGCGGGGTAGAGTATATGCTCGTTCTCGGCCCATGCGGGTATCTTCTCTTTGGCAATCTGCCAGCCGGAAATCTGTGTGATGGCGGCGGGCATGTCTACCGAAGGGTAGCGGCGTGCCTGCAAGGCAAGGCTGCGCACGTCGTCGCGGCGATGCTCGCGGATGAAGCGGAGGGTGTCTTGGGATAAAGGCATGGCTTGGCTTATTTATTCTGATGCAAAGTTATCTCAAAAAGGACAAAGTGGGGCATAAATTCGCAGCTTTCTGTCTGATTATTTTTCAGACACAGATGACGCTGATAATACAGATTAAGAATATTAAAAATCCGCGTCATCCGCGTCATCTGCGTCATCCGCGTCAAAGCGATAGCAAATTTAAGTTTCCGGACAAGCTGGGGGTGAGAGTTAAGGGATGACCCGGTATCGCTCCTTTGCCGTCTGCCTGCTGACGCGGTTGAAGTGCCACCATTCGCTGGGTAGCGGGTGGAATCCGGCTTCTTTCATTACCTGCCGGAGCAGCAGCCGGTTTTCACGTTCTTGTTCTGTCAGCTTGCCTTGTGCCACGAGCACGGCTTCTTCTGTGATGTGGGCTTCCCTGCCCAGATGGTCTACCGGGGTGCCCATGGGCAGAGGGGTTCCTTTATCGTCGAGTATGCTGATGTCCACTGCCAACCCGTAGTTGTGCAGGCCGCCGCCGCGTGAGGGGTTGGAGACATAGATGTATTTGGAGGTTCCTTTCACTACGTTCCACATCTTTTTCTGTACCGACATTGGACGCGCCGCATCGTAAATGATAAGACTATAAGACGGGTGTAGTTTCTTTAAGGCTTTTTGTGCTTCTATCAGAGCGTATGCCGCATCCGGATGTAGGTAGGCTTCCGTTAAGTTGTCGTAAAGCACTTCGCCTGTGAAATTATCAGCCTGTGTATACATCAGTTTTACAACGAGACTGCTATCCAGGTCAGCTATATTGACGAGTCCTAATGAGTCCATGTAGAGAGCCATTTCGCTTCGTTCCGGTGGTGAGATGATGGAACATTCTTCGCATGGTTGTATATCCTCCGTCGTTTGTTCGTATTCCATGAGGGGAGTGCTCTCCTTTTCCTTATGACTGGAAAAGAAGGAGCATCCTGTCAGCAGTAAACAGAAAATAGCTAAACTATATTTTAGAATAATCATTCAACCTTTTGTATTTAGTGTGCCAAAGATACTTCTTTTTGGCTTTAGCTCCAATAAGCTACCTCTCTTACCGTTGGATATTAGCTACTGCTTTCTTCAGATTGGCCACTCCTTTCCATGCGTCAAGCAGGTGCAAAACGTGTTTGTCTTCGGCTTTGCTATGGTTGATGGATAACAGCTCCGCATATATTTCCAGTAATTTCTTTAAGTCTTTGACAGGCTTTTCTGGAAGTCCGGCCAACATTGCCACGATTAGTTTCTCCAATTCCCGGTTATGCAGCGGACTGACGTTTATCATTTGTTGCTGTATCAGGTCAGTGAGTCTTTTCAGCGGTCCCCAGCCGGTATGTTGATGCGAACCTAAGATACTGCCTATGCGTCCACTGTCTATGGAGCCTTGACCTACACGCTCTATCCAGATTTCGGCTGCATAGGAACGGGAAGTTTTATCGGATACCAGCATGCAAGTGGCTTCCAGCAGATAAGACACTTCGTGCCATGTATGCCTTAACTGATGAAGCGCTTCAATAGCAGCTTGGGTGATACCTGCTTCCCTTACCTCATTTAACGTCGGGGCGTATATGGCACTGCGGATGCACCATACCAATAGTGGCTCCGGTATATTGGGAGTTAACCATGCCAAACGTGGTAAGTCGTTCTGTATGTCGTCAAAACGTTCTATCTGTGGGTACATTTCAACCAGTAACGGATGCGGATCGTATGAATAGTAACTGACTCTTTCATTATATTTGTCTTTATTGATGACATGAGAGTTCTCGCTTTCCGGAATATCGAAAGTAAGAGTTGAACAAATCCATTCTACCGTTTTCTTGTTATAATCCGTGTACGAGTCAGTATACTGATAGGTTCTCCATTTAAAGTTTCCAGTCAGAAATTCACGTGGACTTTTATTGTAAGAGAAGTCTTTAAATTCAGAATAGATTGTTTCCGGTGATTTCATTAATCCTGCCATCATCCACCAGGAAGGATGATTGAAAGGTGGTTGGGGGAGTACATCTTTTTCTCCCAGCAAAAAAGTGAGCAGGTGCCGGTATTCTCCTTTCAAACTTCGGAGGAGCAGAGGAAGCTCTTGCGACGAACTTTCCAGTGCCACTCGTGAAAGTGCTGTTTGCATATCCATATCGTCCGGTTCGGCATTTGCCTGCTGATATTGTTTTAACCTTTCTATCAGGGTTTCCGGAGCGATAAACATCGGTGTATGAGTGGGAGTGGACAATAGGGGCAAAGGTTTCTCCTTGCTTTCCAGAAGGTCTAATGTCCGGCATAACAGTTGCTTATGAACGGGGAACTTTATTTTTTTGTTCGTTTTTTCACGAATGGTGAGTTTTTGCAGATTACGATACCCCCATTTGCCTTTTTGAAGTTCGTCTTTTTGTACCATTTTCAGATGTAAGTTGTTTAACTCTTGGGCTTCTTCAGGGAAACGTTTAATCAGCAGTTTGGCATAGTCAAGGAGGAAGGTGGCCATTAACTGGTCTAATATACCATTTCGGGAACTTCCTCCGCTCATCAGCAATTTGTAGGCACGTTGGAGAATAGGGGTCCATTGAGAGATTTGTTTTGCTTCCTGTTGCCGGTCCCATTTCACTAAGGCTCCGAGTAACAGGTCGAAGTGATAGATCTCGTTCACGTCGAGCACTTGGCTGGCTAGAAATATCAGGTCTTCAGTGGAAGTGATTTCCTGTATCCGGTTGTCTTCACGGATGATAGGGAGTATTGGCTCATACGTGAAAGAGGCGGAATCTTCCGGCTCATTATTCTCCAAATACGCTTTCAGCTCCTTTTTAGTATTAGCCAACATGGTTTCCGTATATATGGAAAGTATCTCTTTTAATGTAGTAGATGCCGTCTCTCCATACGTCTGAATCAGTTTGACTATCTTACTTTGGGTGGATTCTTCCCGGCTCATCAGTCCTTGTGCGGCTGCACAACAGATAGTGTCGCGATGTTCTTTTCTTTCTTTTGCCAGCTTATGGAGTACTGCCAGTGTGTTTTGGTGAATCGCTTTCACGTCCGAAGCAAAAAGCACGGAAGTCTGACTTAGAAACTCTTCAGCCTGGAATTGTGGGTGAGTGCATAAGTTCTTCAGCAGTCCGAGTATGATATTTACCGGACGGCTGTGAGGGGCGGACAGAACGGCAAATATTTCCGGTTGTAGTGTCAGTTGTTCTTCTGTGCTGGGGTTAAGTGCGGTAAACATGCCTGCAAACCAACTACTTAGGTTTTTGTTCAGATTCCGGTTGACGGCAAGCAGAGATTCTTTTAATACACGCATACGATCTAGTTGACCGTGTTCTACGAAGTATCTGAAAGAGAAATAAGGCTGTCCGCTTGTACGATTATCCGTCCAGTTTTGTCCGCAATCGTATTGGAACAGATACCAGATATGTTCTTTGAGTGTGATTGCCCGCTTTTGCAGGAAATCGGTATTGTTCATGTAGTTCACCAGATAACCGGCGATGGTTTGTGGAGAGGGTGTTAGGGTGAGTACTCCCTGTTCTATCCAATCCATCAGAGTTTCGTAATTCATTCCATAGAAACCGCCGAATTCCCTGCTTTCACCCTCTTTGAAGAAACTGTCGATCCAGGAAGGAATGTACCATGGGATCAATTCATTCAGTTGTTCCGTATAGATTCCCCATTCGTGTTTGCGGAATTCTTTTAGCGAATAGATGACGAGAGCGGTAAGATTGATGATACGATGCTGTTCGGGAGTTCCGCGTGTACCGTATGTGTTCTCGTTAAGTTGCACGAATTTATTGTAGTGTTCTTCCAATTTGTTAAGGCAGGGAACAAGCGTTTTTCGTTCTTCCTGCGTTAATCCTTGCAGAAAAGGGATGATGGCATCGCCTTGTCCTTTTTCTACTATCTCGTTGAGGCGTTCTTCTATGGTCATAATCATGAATTTGTTATAGGTTGTTGAGTGAAGTCGTCACTTTTTTCAGGTTGCTGTTTGTGCCCCATTCTTGTAGGCGTTGCAGGATTTGTTCGTCTGTAACCTTACTGTGGTTGATGGTCAATAGCTCCAGATAAAGTTCGAGCAGTTGTTTGAGTCCGGTAACGGGTTTGTCGGGCAATCCGCCTATAAATTCTGTGAGCAGTGCTTCCAGTTGCTGGTTGTGGAAAGTACTTCGTTTGTACATGCTTTCGTACACTTGTGTGGTGAAGCGTTTTAGCGGAGCAAGTTCCATCTGGATGAGGCGGGCCAGGATTTCTCCTACCCGGTGATTGTTTATTCTTCCTGTGGATACTCCTTCTACCCATAATTCGGCTGCATAGGAACGGACTGTTTTGTCTACAAAAAGCAGCGAACCACTTAGTAGGAGCAAACTCATCTCTTTGAGCGGGCAGTGGAAAGACAACAGCATGCGCAAGGCACAGGCGAGGGTGCGTTTGCTGTCTTCCTGCGGAGTGCCGAAAGTCATGTAGCAAGTGATAATTTGGGCTATTAATGGTTCCGGGCGGTTGGGAAAGCAGCATAACAAAGGTTCCATGTAACGGGAATCATCCATGTTATATTTACTGTTGATAATCAGATGTTCCTGCCATAACTGGTGGCTGTTGTATTCAGTATATGTATGCCATTTGTAGAACTCGAGTTGGAGCAGACGCCTGTCTGTTTCGTATGATTTCTCTTTGGGTTTTACCTCTTTCCACTCGTAGTCTCCTGTCAGATAGTTGTGCGGTAATGTGTTACAGGCGAAAGATTTGAATGCTTCGAATTCCGTCTCCGGTGCTTTTACCAGTCCGGCGGCCACCCAGGCAGTCGGATGATTGTAGGGCGGTTCGGGTAGCGTGTTTTCATCCAACAGGAACAGAGAGAGATGCAGGTATTCATCTTGCAACAGTTGCCGGGCGGTGGCGATGGCTTCTTCTTTGTCTTCCATGGCACATCGGGCAATAGCTAGCTGGAAATCCCATGGACAGGGTTTCGTTTCTGCTTTCTGATATACGGCAAGCCGGCGTACCAGTTCGGTAGCCTGTACGTATGCCGGGGTATGGGTGGGAGTAGAAAGTAGGGGGAAGGCATTGCCTCCTTTTATTTTACGGATCACATTTAGCCATAAATGTTTGATGGGCGTGAAACAGGTTGCGTTGCTGTAGCCGGGTTTCCAGTCGGCAAGTCGTTTGAAAGAGCGCTCGTCATAAGCTCCTCTGTTTTCATCTATTCCTTTCAGCCTTTCTTCCAGTCGGGTGAACATATTTCTCAAAAATCCTGTGTTGGAGGTATCTTTCTGTGCCCATAAGCGTTGATATTCCAGTAGGAAGGTAGCGAGAAGATCTTCGTATGGCTCCCAGCTATTGGCAACGATAGTGGCAGCCCGTTGGAAAACAGGTTCCATCCGGTTGAGATCTTCTTTGTCCAATTGGGGATGGAAGGCAATGATGGCGGCAATGGTTGTTTCTATCTCCCAACTTTCCTCCATATCGAACAAACGACTAAGCTGGAACAGGAAATCTTCTTTGTTGGCGGGGAAGGGAATAAAGTTGTCTTCCCTGCAGATGCGTACCGTTTCTCCTACACTTGCATCGGGTTCAAGGGTATCTTCCGCAGGCTGCGGTTTGAAAGATGAGAGTATCGCATGCACGCTTTGAAACATCTCCGGTTGATAAGATTGCAGTGTTTCCTGGAGATTGGATGAAGAGACGTCTCCATATTTTGATATAAAATTAGCGGCTTTCTTTTGAAGGCTTTCGTCTTTCTTCAAGAAGAGTTGGCAGAGAGTGATGCAGCAGGGCTCTTTCATCTCGGGATGTTGTGCGACGATCTTTTCAAAGAGGGCGTAAATGGTAAGCAGCGAGTTTTTGGGGCTGGAGAAGAAAAGGGTGGTTGCACGTTCGATGAATTCCTGATAACGGAATCCTTCTTCGGATGCAATATTTTTCAACTGTTGCAACATCACGTTCACCGGTTTGGTATAGGAAGAGGTGAATATTTGCATCATCTCTTCTTGCAAGGATAACAGTTCTCCGGTAGTTGGTTGCAGAGTTTCGAAGAATCCGGCAAACCATCCTGCCATATCTTTTTTGAAACTCCGGTGGAAGGTGGCGAGTGTGGCTTTTAATAGGCGTTCTCTATCCAGATGGCCGTCCAGCGAAAAGCGGTAGAGAGCGGCACTGATACTTTCATCCCGTGCGGTAACTCCTTTTTTATAAGCCTCTTTGGCGCAATCATCTTGATAGCCGATGGACGATTCGTATTCGAAAATCGTCCAGATATGTTCTTTCAGGGTGATGTCCCGCTTGAGTAATAACTCACTGTTGAAAGTATCGTTTCCTTTAGGTTCTTTATTTCTGATACGGGTAATCCAGGGGAGTACATGTGCAATGCGGCTTGGAGCGATTTCTTTGAGGTATCCCATATCCATGAGCTGCATCAGCTGTTCGTAATTGAGATCGAAATTAAACCAAGTTTTGTCATCATTGATAAAATCAGTCAGCCAGGTGGGGTAGTAGAGCGGGAGTAGTTTGCAAAGCATATCAAACTTTACATGATATGCCATATCCATCTCCCGTTTGTTGGCGCAGACAAACTGGACAGCAGATAGAAAATGTGCCCGTGCCGCACTGCAGGTTGTCTCACTACTGAAACCGGCAAACTTACTTTTTATCCATTGTAAATCCCGGATAACCGGCAGCAGCTTCCGTCTTTCTTTCATTGGTAACTCCAGTAATCTCTTGACAAAAGGGATTAATATCTTCTCTTCATTCTCCGGAATATCCACATAAGCCTTGGATAATTTCTCGAGTTCTTTTTTTAGTTCTTCCATTGTACTAGTTTCTTTACTGCCAGAATATGTTTGCAAGCTCCCCGTTCTCCTTGATTGCTGCTGAACCAGGTGCAAGTGCAACGCTCCTTCTCGCTTTCTCTGTCGAGAATGACCGTATGTCTGACACCTCCGCTTCCTGCCACGCGTGCTTCTGTCCGTTTCTCGTCATTCGATATGATTTCTACTTTTTCTTCTTCCAGTAATTTTTCTGCAGCTATCATTCGAGGATTGAGACTTAAAATACGTTCGGTTTTGAAAGGCAGGCGACGGTAGAAGAAGCTGTTTTCATCCAAATCGAATCCTAATAACCCCATGGCTGCCAGCCGTGCCGCGAGGGAATCTACCTTCTCCAGGTCAATATGTTCCTCTATGGCAAAAAGAGTGGGGTTGAACTGTTGGTTGGCATAACTGTATTTATCCATTGCTTCTATCCATCTTTCGGGGACATCTTCGAGCAGAGATTCCAGTGCGGCGCCTTCTCCGGAAAATCCTCTCCAACATTCGCGGGAAAGAGAAAGGCTGAAGCGTACCGGACCGAAATAAAGTTGCCAAATGGTAGATTGCATGGTGGGATGCGCAAAGACTTTCAGCTCATCGGCAAATGGAAGCAAGGGCTCGAGCAGACGTAAGCGATGAAGTCCTCCAATGCAGACGGCATTCATGCTTTTCACCGGTGAAAAGGCGGGTTTTTGACCGCGCATCACTAAATAATAGTCGCATTTCACACTACTTTTCGGAAGAGTCTGGAAGAGTTGTAAGGTTTGTATGCGATTGAAGGAGTAGAGCTGTTCCGCAACGGATTGATAAATCTGTACCGTAGTCAGCCCTTTTATCCATTTCACGGGAAGAGGTACTTTTCGTTCTATCACTTTCTCACCTTTATGATAAAGTCCCACCTCTTTGGAACCGACCGACATTACCATATTCTCCTGTCTGCCTATTCCTCCTAAGGCAGAAATCATTCCGGGATTAAAATCTACGTTTGTTGTCCCGTTTTCCAGAAATTCTCCGTCGTGTCCGTCAGGAAGCACGTCGACTCTGGCATATACACCTGCACAATTAGAGAATCCTTCAAAACGCAGGCGGTCATTTCCTGCGGTTACAATCGGATCTTTCAGCATGGAAAGCTGTGACGGTGTCAGATTAAAACTGGACTGCACAACATTGGATAATGCGATGAGGCAGCGTGCTGTCATGTAGGGTTGTGTCAACTTTCCCCAAAAGAAACAGGGTGTTTCTTTCTTTTCTATTTCGCTGTATTTGGCAAGAAACAGTTCGTCCTGATCGGCTGACCGTTGCAGTGCGGAAGGAGCTGCATATTGGTAAGAGATGGTATCAGTCATAGATAGTAAATCTGAATTTGGTTGTATATTCTCCAAATATAGAAATTAATTCTTAGTGAAAAAAAGAAGTAGGAGAATTTACATCGCTTTGGAATACTGATATTATAAAATATCGTCAAATGAAGCATTTATGCCTCTTTTGGCAGCAAATATTAAATACAATTCTTTATAGTCAGGCACAATTTTTTATACATAAAACAACTATTATTTATAACTATTCTTAATTTCTACGTTCCTTTTTGCCGGAAAATAATACTTTTGTTCCCATAATTAGAATGTTTTAGTAACAGATTCTAAATTAAGTCTTATGAATTTTTAAAGATGAAAAAGACAGCTGTTTGTGAAAATCGCTAATATTGTTTGTTTTGTTTGTGTTATCCCATTTTGAGTCAGGTGTGACTTCAAAATGGGATTTTCGCTATAAAGACAGTCTCAAAACCACCTGAATACTATCAAAAATGACCTAAATTCTATCAGTGGATAGATTTTCCCCTAAACAATGTCTGTTCTTCACCTGCCACATTTGTTGAAAACCCGTAAACTTGCAACATCAAAATGATGATAACGAATACTCACAATTTAAAAATAACGTATATGAAAAGTTTAAGCTTCAGGAAAGATCTGATAGGAGTACAGGATGAATTACTCCGTTTTGCATATAAACTGACAACCGATCGTGAAGAAGCAAACGATTTGTTACAGGAAACCTCATTAAAAGCATTGGATAACGAAGACAAATATACCCCCGACACAAATTTCAAAGGATGGATGTATACTATAATGCGGAACATCTTTATTAATAATTACCGCAAAGTAGTGCGCGATCAGACATTTGTCGATCAGACTGAAAACCTCTATCACTTAAACCTGCCGCAAGATTCAGGTTTTGAAAGTACGGAAAGAGCTTACGATTTAAAAGAAATGCACCGTGTAGTCAATGCTCTGCCGAAAGAATACAGAGTTCCGTTTGCTATGCACGTTTCAGGATTCAAGTACCGTGAGATTGCAGAAAAGCTGAATCTTCCGTTAGGTACTGTAAAGAGCCGCATATTCTTTACCCGTCAGAAATTGCAGGAAGAATTAAAGGACTTCCGCTAAACGTTTACTATCAATTTTCAGTTGGTATCAATAGGTATAGGGCAAAAGGATCTCGTTTCCTTTTGCCTTTTTTATTTTATGTGTTGGAGGTTTGTATTTGTTATGGGAATTTTTTCAGTAACTTTGTCACTGTTTAATTGACTGCTCTGACTTATCAGTCAAGGATAGTCGATTTGCTTCTCTAAATTGTCGAAGAATGAATAAAGATATAAATGTTATGATAAAAGCGATCATGCTCGATGTGGATGGAACATTGGTAAGTTTTGAAACTCATAAAGTGTTGCCATCCTCTGTTGATGCCCTTAGGAAGATTCATGACGGTGGAATTCGAATAGTCATTGCTACCGGTAGAGCGGCAGGCGACCTTCATGAAATAGCTGATGTTCCGTATGACGGAATTATTGCATTGAATGGTGCCGACTGTGTTTTGCGGGATGGCACCGTGATAAGAAAGCACCTTATTCCGAAAGATGATTTTAAGAAAGCCATGGAAATAGCAAAGACCTTTGATTTTGCAGTCGCTATTGAATTGGATGAAGGTGTGTTTGTTAATCGTCTGACTCCGACTGTCGAACAGATTGCTAAAATCGTGGAACACCCTATCCCGACCGTTGTAGACATTGAAAACCTGTTTGAAAAGAAAGAGTGTTGTCAGCTTTGTTTTTATATCGATGATGAGATGGAACAAAAAGTGATGTCGTTTCTGCCTAATCTTTCCTTGTCGCGCTGGCATCCTTTATTTGCTGACGTAAATGTGGCAGGAATAAGTAAAGCAACCGGCCTTTCGGTATTTGCTGATTATTATGGGATCGGAATGACGGAAATAATGGCTTGCGGCGATGGTGGTAATGATATTCCTATGTTGAAAGTTGCCGGAATCGGAGTGGCTATGGGAAATGCATCGGAGATAGTCAAGGCTTCAGCCAATTTTGTTACTGATACGGTGGAGAATGACGGGCTTTGTAAAGCGCTGAAACATTTTGGAATTATTTAATATTGGGTACTCTATAGCTTAATATTATAGGTGTTATTCCCCTATTGCTTATTCTTCGCCATTTCTGCTTTGTCCGTTGCTGTTGTTTTTACCTGTTTGGGAACAATTAGTTATCTTTTATTCTAGTTGGAGGATGGCTATAAAAAGGAAAAATTCCTGCAAGTGAAGCACTTACAGGAATTTTTCAGTGGACCAGCCTGGGCTTGAACCAGGGACCTCCAGATTATGAGACTCTAATACTAACCTTGTATAAGGCAGATTGTCAACACATTAATTATCTCTATGTAAGTTCAGAGGTCAACAATAGGTCAACATTGAACTTACTCTGCAAAGTTAGCAATAATTCCTCATATCAAGAATTAAATCACTGTTTCTTATTATACCCAAATGCAGAATTTTTTATATATGTGTACCTGCTATGCTATATTTAAAACTTCGCTCCATGTATTATATTCTTCCACTGCTTCTTAGTATCTTTACTGTAGATAAATCAATTACCAACCTATTTATTGCTACACAAATATGCAAGTAACACCCAAGAAGACTAACACAATTCATTATTTACCACAAGAGATTAGAGAGACTAGATTAACAGAGGTTACATATTTACCTATTACAAGGGAAATGTTAGAACAACTATTCTCAAATTCAGCTAAGAAGGATAAGCATAAATTAGTTAAGAAGAGAAGGAGGTAATTAATAAGGCAGCAATTAGAAGGTAAAGAGAGGTAGTAAGTTAATAAACCTACGACCTCTCTTTGTTGTTAAAACTCAAACCCAATCTTGAGATTGACAGAACCACATGTCTTGTTCTCTTTGGTTGAACCTGTATACCCCTCGTTTATGTCTATGATATATCCAAGTCCTACATTAAGAAACATATTACGTCCCAATGCAAAGCTTGTTCCCACGGTTGGATTGGTGTAGAAGCCATTATTACATGAAACATCATATCCTGCTTTCAACTGTACAAACGGTGAAACCTTCTTGTCATTGAAGTTGTACTTGGCATCTGCATAAATAGGGAAGGCGTTATCTACATAGCCGTCTGCGTATTGCGGATAATTGATATACCCTCCACCTATACCAAGGAAGATGTTTGAATTAAGTTGATAGCCTATGGAAGCTGTGAAACCAAAGTTCATGGCACTCTCTACGCTTGATGCACCGACTGCGAAATGTCCTTCTACTGCGTACCTCATACCTCTCTGTCTTTCGGGATTAACACTGTACACATTACTAATACAGAGAGTGAAGGTTAATAATATAGTGAATAGTCTGATTCTCATAGTAGTTATTTCCTCTGATATGTCATTTTAGAATATTCCTTGTCACCATCTGACTTCTCTTCATAACATTCAAGTACCAACTTGGTAGAAGTCAACTCTGTAACTTTCAAATCATACACATCTGTATCTGAACCATAGCGTAAAGATAGAAGACCATTACTTAATGTCCATTTACCATTACCAATAACAGAGTTATCTAATTCATATTCAGTGAATGTTCCGTCTGCTCTAAATGTCAAATGTCCATAATCATAACATTCTCCTTCGGGGACTCTCGACCACTCTTCATCATATTCGGGATATGCAGGATTCTTCTCATATCCTTCTTCATAAACCAATATCCACTGACCTACAAGTTTCTCGGAAGTAGGAGTATCATCATCGTCATCATCACCACAAGCGGTAAAGTTCAAACACAACACAACCATTAACAAGGTCGTTCCAATAAATCTCAATGTTCTCATAATTGATATAAATTTAATTCTGCCAACCTGTTCCCCTACGGTAGGCATTATTAAATAAAGAAGGTGCAGGGAACTATTAACTTCATCCTATTGACTGGCTTCTCGCATTGCCTGTAGTATGGATAAAGCAACAGCAACCCCACACCTATTTAGAGCTATGAAATCCCATAAAGGGAAACATAATCAAACAGATATGGGTGCTATTGCTATCATCTTCATACTACTTCCAAATCTTGCGAGAATTTGTCAATAGAAGATAATATCAATAACACCTTTCGTAATAAATACAAGTCAACCTTAACGCTAAAGGCTGAAACTGCCACAAAGTTACGAAAGATGTTTATATTTGCAAGAACTATTGTTCATTAATCATTGAGAGCTGTCTCTACTCAATAATTCAAGGTTGGTATGAAACTTGCCAAATCCCCATATAAGTAGAAATTCTGAACTTTCATACCAACCCAATTATCAGAAGCTAAGACAATCATAGGTATTAAGTAGTTCCTCTTGCCTTAATCCCAAGTATCTTTTAGTAATTGATACACTGGAATGATTGAATAGCTCCATGAGCTTAACAAGTGCAAGCTCTGAATTATCACTGTTCATATTATAAACCTGTCTGCCAAAAGTCTTTCTAAGAGAAT
>OJMO01001741.1_pt1 | contig 13057 bp, 12 predicted proteins | sample 1597241 | NCBI WGS metagenome assembly OJMO01 (sample SAMEA2452129, study PRJEB22498) | human gut metagenome | biome: human feces; feature: human gut; material: feces | place: Australia | collected 2012 | reverse complement strand
GAAGGTGATGTAGTATGGGTAGTGGGCGAGAGAGATGATGTTTATCATTTGTTGGGTAAGAAGAAAGAGATACAATATTAATATATATAAGTTGTGAAGTATTTATATCCCTGTGATTAGCATGTATGGCCTTGCACGTATACGTGTAGGCTCATACATATTTTCACTTCGTTCTGATGGAAAACAAGGGGGATATTAATACTTATTAGTATCTATTCCTCTTCAAAGTCAAAATCGAAATCAAAGTCATCATCGTCCGGCAAATATTCCGGTGTGATAAACTCATCCATACTGCGTCGGTCTTTCTTTGTAGGACGTCCGGTGCCACGGGCGCGATCGACAAAACCGCTGATTTTACTCATTTCCAATAGTTCATATTGTTCCGGTGAAGTAACATTCTCCAGAATTTCAGGAATAAGTTTTGCACCGACACGTTTTTCTATTGCTTGTAAAACTTTGAAAGAATAAGTGATAGGCGGTTTGCGTACCTCTATCACATCTCCCGGTTTTACCGTACGTGCCGGTTTGACTTGTGAACCGTTTATGCTTACACGGCCCTTTTTACAAGCTTCTGCAGCTATTGTGCGCGTTTTAAAGATGCGTGACGCCCACATCCATTTATCTATTCTTGCTTCAGCCATTACTTTTTATTGTATTGGTTCATGGTTATATTAATACCGGCCAGGCAGAAACTTTTGATTATTTCACATGCTAATTCCACACGTTCGTCCATAGTTTTCATATCTTCCTCTGTAAAGTGTCCCAATACAAAATCTATTTGCCCTCCGCGTGGAAAGTCATTGCCAATACCAAAGCGCAGGCGGGCATATGCTTGAGTTCCTAATGTGGCGGCTATATGCTTCAATCCGTTATGACCGGCATCACTTCCGCTTGGCTTCATGCGTAGGGTACCGAATGGAAGGGCCAAATCGTCTACGACCACCAGGATACGTTCAAGGGGAACGTTCTCTTTGTTCATCCAGTACCTGACGGCGTTTCCGCTCAAGTTCATGTAGGTGGACGGTTTCAAAAGCACCAATTGCTGCCCTTTCAGCGAGAGGGAAGCCACAGCGCCGTAGCGTTTGTCCTCAAAAACAAGATTGGATGCCTTGGCCAAGGCATCCAATACTCTAAAACCTATATTGTGACGGGTTCCGGCGTATTCGTTTCCGATATTGCCCAAACCGACAATTAAGTATTTCATTCGCTGTCTATGGATTAATTGTCAGCAGATGCGGCAGATCTTGCGCTACGCGTCATCTTAACTTGGCAAACGACAACCTCTTTGCTAGTAACCAACTCCAAACCATCAAAATGCAATTCACCGACTTTGATGGTCTTACCCAATCCCAAGCTCGTCACGTCGATGTTCAGGCGTTCGGGAATTTGAGTATAAACAGATTTTACTTTCAATTTACGTACGGATGCGGCCAAACGTCCACCGGCTTTCACACCTTCTGCCAAACCGTTCAGTTTGATGGGCACTTCCATTATGATGGGTTTGGTTTCAGTGATTTCGTAGAAATCCACATGCAATACGTTGTCTTTTACCGGATGGAATTGAAGCTCTTTCAATACTGCTTTGTATTCCTTACCGTCAATGTTCAAATTTACAACATAGATATCCGGGGAGTAAATCAGGTTGCGCAGTTCATCGTTTGTCGTGGTGAATGCCAATGCGACTGGTGCGCCGTTTTCATCTTTTGCTTCTCCGTACAAATTGCAGGGAACAGCATTGGCTCTACGGATGTCACGGGCAGCTTTCTTGCCGAATACAGTTCTTACTGTACCTTTTACATTAATTTCTTTCATTGCATTAATTTTTTGTGTTACTCTAAATTAAGTGATTTATGCTTAATCTCACCATCACACGATGTGTGCATCTTTCGATGATGCTGAAAAGCGGTGCAAAATTACGGCTTTTCATTGGCATGGCCAAATGTTGCGGGTGTTTTTTTCATATTTCCATCACGCAGTGTAGTCCGGCGAGGAAACTTCCGAGGGCGGATTTGAGGTTGGCGGCTTTCGGTAGCGTTTCCTCTTGCGGTACAGCGGTGCGTGGCGTGTTCGCAGCTTTTTCTGCCTTTCGTTTTTTGTTCCACCTCCTTACGGCATGATGTGCAATTCTTTTGAAGTCCATAGTGGTTATGTTTAGGGTTCATTTGCAAATATACGAAATGAAAAAGCCTTTGTCAAGTCCTTCACCGTAACCCCGTTGATTACCAGATGATTTACATTTGTAAATTGGAGACAGTATACTGTTTCCTCATTTTCCGGTGAAATCCCGGTGAAGGATGTAAAGTCAGAAAGTTCACCTTAAAACATTGGTACAGAGGCAGTCTGAAGGATGCGAACCTTTCCGGGCGAAAAAATATTTGTGGGAGGTGGGGCAGGGCGTTTGGTACAGCAAAGCCCGTAAAACGGATGTCGGCACGTCCGGAAATCGTTCTCAGCGGATTGAAAAATCGTTTGCAGCAGGACGGAAGATCGTTTAGCGCAGATTGTATGGCTGTTTTTACATACTATAAGGTAAAAATGGGATAGGCATATTATTGGGTAGTGAATTTATGCTTTATGTTTACTTTGTTGCAGAAAAATTTGATGCAGGGCGATAATTACAGGATAAGGTCTAATCCGGTGTTTTCATCAGATAGGATTATTATAATCATCCATCCGATGCGTAACAAGGTATTCCATTCTTTATTTTGTACTTTATTGGCTTCCGTATGGTTACTTAGAAAAAGATATATGTCCTTTTTTATTTCTTCGGGACTTTCTCTTGGTGTAAAAATGGAATCGTGGTCAAGTAACTTGAATAAACTTCTTTCTTTTTGGTGTAAAGAGGAAGGCAAAGAAAATTGTGTATTAGCCATGCGTTTTTGAAAATAAACAACTAAGTCGCTTTTTTGTTGTGTACTAAGGACTTGATAAGTCCGTGCAATATAATCATTGATAACATGGAGGGATTCTTCAAGAATGTCATCAGTATTGTTCTCAATGAATCCCCGTTGTGCCAAATGCTCTATTACCCAACAAAAACCAGGTAAGCCGTTCTGAAGTGAGAAATCTGTTTTTATGTTATTAACAAGCAAGGCCGTATGTTCTATAATGGAGTATGCCGTATCTAAATATGTTTTTCGTTCGGAAATTCTTGCAAATTCTGCTAAATATAGAGAAATGCCGCTCATTCCCATTAAGCTAATTTGATGTATTTTTCCTTGCCTGATAGAATTTACCAATGAGATGGCGATGTCATTTCCCAGTTCTACAAAATAGTTGTACTGGCTTATTTCTGTGATAAGTAAATTCTTTTTTTTAAAGCATTTTACCGGTAGTTTTATGTATTCAAAAGTGTATATATGAGTGTCTAATTTGTATTTTTGAATGTATTTACGGCATTCTATTTCATTTTCTTTTCTTCCGTTTTGTACAGGTCTGGTATGTATAGCTTCTATGCAGTCAATGATGGCCATGTCTTTTTCATTTGAGTTTATTAATAGCGGCCAATGCCATTCTACTCCCCAACCGCTTTCATTAGCATTGAATGTAGTAAGAACTTTCTTTAAGGCTTCTTTTGAGAAACAGGGAAGCATCATTTCGATGAAATTAGTGTAATGTAATATACATAATTTATTTCGTAAGGTATGGGGATAAGTATAATATGAATCAGTCAATGCCGGCTGTGCGATTTGGAGATTGTATTTCCTCATCATACGAAATAGTATCCTGATATTCTTTTCATTTATGGAAATGTCGTCATCAGGAATGAAAAAGTAATCATATTGCTCAATGTATTCCGGGTGTTGCTGTAAATACAAATAAACTAATCTTAATTTGTATCCTTTGAGTGAACAAATGAATTTAGTATCATTTTTATATTTGTCGTACGATTCGTCATATACAATTAGGTGTAAGTCAATTTTTCTATTATTTGCAACCCATGTTTTATGTAGACTGTTTTTGCCAATAGCAGATATGATGCAATTTTTATTCTTCATGTCGTATTCTTAGAGCCTGTTTAAATTTTCCTGTTTGAAATAAAAAGAGTGCTTCTTCTTTCCTCGAAAATGATTATTTTTAGTTACCAAACTTCAAATAATTATGTATTCGACGGATTTAGAAGAAACACAGTGGCAAGTTATCAAGAAAATCTTGAACGTGCAAGAAAGGAAACGAAAATATGATTTGCGTGAAATATGGAATGCCATTTTCTATGTAGTCAAAACCGGGTGCCAATGGCGTATGCTTCCCTCAGACTTCGCTCCTTGGGAGTTGGTTTACTACTATTATCGCCAATGGTCTTCTTGGGGTGAATTTGATTTGTTATTGAACAACTTACGAGAAAAAGTACGTGTGAAAATGGGGCAAAAAGCAGAAGCAAGTTTGGGTATCATGGATAGTCAAAGTGTCCGTTGGGGTGATAATCGTTCTCTTAATGGCATTGACGGGAACAAGAAAGTAAAAGGCGTTAAACGTCATGTGGTGGTAGATAAAAATGGCTTCCTGCTTGCAGTCATGGTGACGATTGCATGTGTGCATGCTAGCAAGGCGGCTTATCTGTTGGCAAGGTGTCTGAGGGAACTCTCTTGCAACATCAAAGTCATATTGGCAGATACCGGATATCGTGGAGAAATAGCTGAGAAGATTAAAAATGCTTTTGGATACATTCTTGAAGTTGTCGTCAGTGGTGATAAGCTAAAAGGCTTTAGACCAATAGGTAAAAGATGGATTGTGGAAAGAACCTTTTCATGGTTTGACAATTATAGAAGGCTATGCCGAAACTATGAGCTAACTTTCGATTCGGCAGAGGAAATGGTAAAACTCGCATCCATCAGGATGTTATTGAATAAAATTTAAACAGGCTCTTAATATGCATACATTTTATCAGCTTTATGGAGTGCAAACACCCGAGGAGGCAAAAATACGTTTGGAACATGAACGTTTGGAAGAGGGCATCACGGAACCTCATAATTTGGAAGAAAAAGCCATTTCACTTGTGGGACGTACTTTGTATGAACGTTTGATTAAGGGGTATACCGAGAAACAATGGGGATGTAAGGCTACAGAGTTGCCTTCTTTTATAATAGAACGGTTACCGGTGAGGTTTACTTATGATAATAATTATTTCAATGACCCTTATCAAGGGATTCCTGTGGAGGGATATACATTGTGGGTAAATAAAATGTTAGATGGGGTGGAAGTCAGATTAGGGGTGGATTTTTTGCATGATAAGGGGTATTGGTTATCGCAATGTAAGAGGTTGGTTTATAGCGGCTCTGTAGATGCTCTTTATGATTATCAATTGGGAGAACTGGCTTATAGGAGTTTACGTTTTGAGGATACCCTATATGATATGGAGAATGTACAGGGATGTGCTGTTATCAATGAGACGGACATTACAGTTCCTTATACCCGTAGTATCGAGCATAAACATTTTAATTTTGGTCGTCAACCTTGTTCTATTGTAACCCGAGAGTATCCACAAGAATGGGATCGGACTAAGGAGGCATTTTATCCGGTCGACAACGAGAGTAACCGGAATCTGTATTTGCGTTACAAGGAATTGAACGGCAGGATGAATCCCAAAATATCTTTGGGGGGCCGGTTAGGGGATTATCGTTATTATAATATGGATGAAGTGATTAAAAAGGCTCTTGAGTTTAAAATATAGAATATAAATGATATAAAGGAATGGTATACAAACAACCATTCTTTTATATCCAATTTCTCCCCTAAAGTGCTTGATGCTTTGATAGATGGATTTTCGGTTTATTGGTTTTCATATTTTATCCATTCTTTACATTTTTCCATCATTTCTTTTTTACTGCAAGCTACATTGTCTAATAATTCGTTCATCATTTTATTGGATTGCGGTTTGGAACGTAGTTGCCCATTTATGTCTCTTGGGTGGGTTAAATGGAATAATTCTCCTTTGGAACGGTATATTTTGTAGTCTAATGCTTTCCAACGATAATAACGTTCTCCGTCTTCTGGGCCCCATCCATAAAAATTTTCATTTTCGAATCCGGATTGTGCATATTTTTCACGGTTTACGAAAATAGCTCCTCCTAACATGATTTCTCCGTACAGTAAACACATTTTGGCCTTATGTCTTTCTAAAACAGAAATCTGCTTTTTTTGCAGATAAAGTTCACGTATAATAAATCCTGTGTCAAGGAAACTTTTTTCGTATGGATAAGCTATATCATATTCTTTTGAACGTAAATGTGTTATACTGTCTATAATCTGTTGTTGGTGGATGATGACATCTGAATCCCAAATTCCGATATAAGGAGTGTTTGTAGATGTACTCATGTAGTTCAGATATTTGGTCCGGTAAAAAACCTTGTCTCTGTCTTCAATGAAAATATACTTGACATCTTTGCTAAGTAGTTTAGGAATAAATCCATTACTATAGTTCGATGCTTCCAGAATAGTGATGTTCGTATCAAAACACTTGCGTAAATGTTTGACGGTCGCTATCAAGTTCTCTAACCTTATGATGGAGTCTAATCTTATTGGAATGATGAAGGTGACATCTTTTAAATCTGTTTTCATATAACTAATAGTTTATTTGTAAGCCATTAAAATTCCTGTATAACCGTGCATTAATCCTAAATGCTGTTGAAGATATTCAGGATTGTTTTTCATTAGATTCCATGCTTGTGAGTTATAAATTTTATGGTCAAACATGGTCTTGTCTATATTGAAATGGTAAGGAGTGTTGAGTTTGTTGATTTGTTTCATTAACCAGTAAGCTCCTGCAGCTCCATTATCAAAAAATATATGTTGGTCTTTAAGCTCTTTTATGAGCATTTTTATTATATCTATGTCATGAAATATAAAATCTATGTATTTATGCCATAGAGAATGAATCCTTTTATTATTTATGGATAATAATCCAAATAATAAATAGATTTTATTGAGGTTTTTTTGGGGTATTATTGAAGTTATTTCTGATGACATTTCTATTAGCATACGTTCGGCTTTATAACTGGTCTCTTGTATCGTAAGTGATTTGCTTAATGTGTAAAGTAAAAATGGAAGTTTATATCCCATTAAAGATGGGGTGTAGGGTTCCAAAAAATATTCTATATTTATTATTTCATGAATATTATTTAATAAAGAAACACACAAATTAGAATAAAGAAATCGATTTTCTCGATTCATTTCTCCATTTTGTAGATAGGTTTGGAAATAGTACAGAACTTGTATAAGTATGTCGATACTGAATCCTTGTTTCTGTTGATTTAGTTTTTGATATAATATATTGTTGAACTCTTGAAATATCTTGTTTGAATTTCCGCTTATAAATTGATTGTTAGTAAGGTATGTTAGCCCTATGGCAATACCAGATAATCCATGTTCTATATCAATTTCATGGATTTTCGATAAATTATTCGTAATGTCATCTAAAAGTAACTCTGCCTTTTTCGTTGATTTATTTGATGAAATTGTTTTACTGTATTCAAATAAGAATATACATATTCCCATCTTCCCATGTGCTAATCCGATGGGATATTTTTTTATATATTCGTCATTGATGTTTAATATGCATGTTATATCTTTCATACTGTTGACTTTTTAGAATCAGCCGACAGTACTTTTAAGTACGTCGACTGATAAAAATGATTTCTTTGTTAAAATGTGTGTCTATAGGAAATGGATCCCCCAGTTATTCCTCCGCTACCAATGTTGAAGCTTGCAGAGAAACTTCCATTACTGATTCCAATAGGTCTTCCACCTATTAATTGAGCACTTTCATTATTGGTTAGCTGATCCATTTTGCTCAACTCTTTTTTTAGATTACTGATTTTGATTTTTTTCATTTGTTTTATTTTAAGAGTTATTTATAATTCGGTGGAATTCATTTGTTTTTAACCTCCTTTCTTTCTCCAAGATGAATCCACATTTCTTTAAAATTAAAGATAATATTATCGTTTTCCTTGAATATAAAGTTTCCTATATCGCCATCATGGTCATATTCGTCTTGTGTCAAAACAAATACCTCTTTCAGGGACTTTTTTACGATGTTGGTTTGTACGGGTTGCAGGGGGTACACGGACAAGATTGTTGGTCCGTTAAAATCCAAGGTTCTAATTGTTTGGGGCGTATTACTCTGCATTGGAAGTTTATGGCTGTTTTTTTTGTAAAAACTATTATTGATATGTATAGAAGATTCTGAACCGGTGTCAAAGAATCCGGTAAAATTAATATCATTTATTTTTATTTTTAGATAAAGCCTGTTATTGGGTAATTGCATCGGGAGTTTCATTGGAAAATTAGAACTTTTATAGGGAAGGGTTATGTTCATTTTTTTTGTATTGATTTGACATTCCTCAATGAAGCGCAAACAAGACATCCCGAGAATTAAATCTGTATTTTCCAAGTGGTTTATCGTTGCCTTTACTTTGTTAGAAAGTATGGAGTCTTCTATGGAGAATTTATGTTTCTTAGATGGGAGAATGGTTATTGGATAATTATAAAAAATATAGTTTCCTATTTGTAATGAGTCTATAAGTCCTCTTATACCATAAGTTGTTCCATTGATGAGTATGCTATCATTTTGTAAAACTCTTATTTTTAGTCGGCCTACTGAAGATTCATTTATCACAGACATTGACGAACCAGTGTCGAATATAAATGAAGCATCAATACCATTGCATTTTGACATACTGGTAATAGTATGTGAAAAAGGCATATATGTATATGCAAAACAAGTATCAGGCCGGATTTTTTTTACTTGAAATTTCGGATGGTTTGTTAAACTTTGATATGCGGCTTTACGTCCGGCTATATCCTCTTGTATTTCTTTTGGAAATCTTTTTGAATTTAATAAGTTTGTGCAGATGGATTGCGAACTCTGATAGTCATGTAGGTTATCATAGTTTTCAAGCAAGATTCCATTGAGAAAGAGAAACCAATTATCATCTTCTATTTCTTGTTCCAATAATTTCTTTAATTCACTTATTGCTTTTACCGAGCGGTTCATATTTGTATTAATCAAGATTTGGGCTATTTGCGCTGTTTCTTGACTTATATTATTTTTATGGTTCTGCATGACTTCGTTTGCAGCACTCCAATCTTGCATATTGATAAGTTCTGTTACTTTTTTGTCATAGTCTTTTTCTTGACCGTAAATGAGGTGGTAATGGAATAGGATACTTAATAAGAATAATATATGATAGATTGTTTTCATTTTAATAGAATTTATTTAATTATATTCGTGTTTAAAATAGAAATGATTTCAGAGTAATCGTTGTTATAATAAATCAGGTTTTCTCCTTTTAATGCTTTTAAAATATCTACAATTTGTATTGTCGTTATTCTTTGTGAACATGCAGAATATAATCCTTGTAAAGTCTGTACTTCTTCATTACAAGCAGATAATATTTGCCAATCGTAAGATGAGTTTTCAAATTCTAGTCGATTGATTTCTACTTTATTGTAGTATTCAATGTAAACAATTGTGTTTTTATCTTTTTTTATCAAACCATATTCATATATGTTGTTTAAGTAGTTTTGTTCAATCTTTTGGAAATACTCCCATAATGGGTTGGAACTTCCTTTTAATCTTTCCAATATAAAAAAGTATTCATCATTATTTTTTAGGTATTGGTCTGGAATTAATTTCAAGATATAATTTCCTTCTTTCCATTGTGCGAATGTCGTTTCTATCTGTTTTATAGTATTTATAATACCTGCTATTATGCGTAATACCTAATTGAGTGTGTGTATGGTTTAACTTGTTATATGCAAGAAAAAATCTCAAAAAGTGTAGATTTTCGATGCACTCAGAGATGTCATTGTCAGTTTCTTCTAACAAATTCCTGATGATATTGGCTCCTCCCACGTGTATGTTGAATAAATCGGCAAATTTGATGAAAAGAAGGTTGCTTGCGAATGAGTTTTTCTTTTCTATTCTTTTTAGTAGATTGTCACTGAGTGATTCATATCCGATTTGTACGTGGATGTATCCGGCCAAGGACATTTTTTTTATGATCCGTTCATGTATGCCTTTGGTGACGATTTCGGCCAAAATGATAGTAAATTCAGGATATTCGTCTTTTAGCTCGATTAGCTTGTCCAATAGATTCTCATAAGAGTCTAAATCCTTTCCAATGACATCATTGTCTACGAATTGGAACTTGTAGACATTGTGTTGTTTCATGTCTTCCTCCAATTCGGTAATTATGGTTTGAGTGGGTTTTGTCCGATATTTATAGCCCATGTTCAAATAGCAAAAATGGCATCTGTTCCAATGGCAACCTCGACTGCTTTCTATGGGCAATACAGGTTGTATTTCGTCTTTCCAGGGCATTTGGTAGAGTTGGGTAAAGTACTCTGTAAAATCGGGGCGCACAGAAGAATCAGATAAGTCAATGAAAAGACGGTTGGAAACAGGGGATTGACGAATCCTGCCTTCTTCCCGGTAGAAAAGGTTGGGCAGGGTATTGTAGTTTTCAAGCTTGTTTTGTAATGTGCATGCCAATAAATAAAGTGGATTTTCCCCTTCTCCCCATAATGCAAAATTGAATTGTGGGAAACTTTCCATGTATGCTTGGGCGGCTTCTTTGGTTCCTATACCTCCAACGGTAATAGGGACTTGGGGTGCTATTTCCTTTAACATCTCACCGATGATACTGGAACATATCCATTGATATAGATTGACGGACATGCCCCATAGCAATACAGGCGTAAAGTCATAAGAGGTAAGTTTTCGTTTGACTTCCGTTTCGAATTTGTCTGCATATTCTTGCATGTGATTGTCGTAGAAATCGGGGCTGATATTTCTATATTGAGGCTTTATGGATTGAAGAATGATTTTGATATGATTTTGCACGGATTTATCTTTACGCTTAATTGCGATGTAATTATAAAACAAGTACAAACTCTCTTTATCATTTAATGTATGGTGAGGATTCCAAATGAAGTCCTTTTGCAAATCATGGAGCAGAAGGTTCCAATAGATGATTTCCACGTCGAATCCGTGGTTTTCTAAATAACGTTTCAAAATGGACATTGCCGGTGATGGAAGTTCTATCATGGCAGGGGGCATCCAGTTTAATATAATCTTGTTCTTCATCATATCTATCGGGTTAATGTGTTGACAGGCACAAATGTATATAATGGTATTTTAATATGCAAGGAAATCGCTTCTTTTTTATGGAATTATGTTTTATAACATATATGTGAATTTTAATATGCAACTTTTTTGATGGATCGATGGCTTTGCACTATATTTGTGCATACTTTGATGATTAACCTGACGTGTAGCTTATATGAAGACATTTCCCCATTATACACAGTTGGATGCCATGGACTGTGGCCCTTCTTCGTTGAGGATGATAGCCAAATATTATGGTAAATATTATTCGGCACAAACCCTGCGTGAGCGTTGTTTTATAACTCGTGAGGGGGTGTCGATGCTGGGGATTAGTGATGCTGCGGAATCTATAGGATTCCGTACGATGGGAGTGAAAATTACTTTTGAGCAGTTGGTGGAGGAGGCTGTGTTGCCTTGTATCTTGCATTGGAATCAGAATCATTTTGTCGTATGTTATGATATTAAAAAACGTGGAAGGGGAAAATACACGATTTATATTGCGGATCCGGCCTCGCAACGTTTGGGATATACGAAAGAGGAGTTCTTGAAATGTTGGATCAGTACCCGCAAGGAGGGAAAAGACCAAGGAGCGGCTTTGTTATTAGAACCTGGGCCGGATTTTGGAGAAGTGCCGGAGGAAAAAGAAGATACGACAAGGGACTTGGCATATTTTGTCCGTTACCTGACACCTTATAAAAGGCAGTTTGCCCAGTTGATTTTAGGGATGGTTGTTGCCAACGGATTGCAAATGGTGTTTCCTTTCCTCACCCAGTCATTGGTGGACGTAGGTATACAGGATAATAATTTGAGTTTTATTACGCTGATTTTGATAACCCAACTCATGTTGTTCATAGCCCAATTGGCAGTGGGTTTTATCCAAAGTTGGATTTCATTGCATATACATAGCCGTATTAACATCTCTTTGATTTCAGATTTCCTGATGAAGTTGATGAAACTTCCGTTGCATTATTTCGATACGAAGATGACGGGGGATATAATGCAACGTATTGGCGATCATGGGCGTATTAAAGGGTTTCTCATGGGAAATTCCATCAGTATAGTGTTTTCCATCGTTAATTTTTTCGTGTTCGGGGCTATTTTGGGGTATTATCATCCTTTGATTTTGGGAATATTCCTGTTTGGAAACACGCTTTATGTTTTGTGGGTTTTGTCCTTTATGAGGTACCGTCGGGAACTGGACATCAAGCGTTTTAATCAAGCAGCCAGTGAGCAAAGTAAAATTATCCAGTTAATACAGGGTATGCAGGAAATCAAATTGAATAATTGTGAAAAACAAAAACGTTGGGAATGGGAACGCATACAAGTAAAGTTGTTCAAAATCGGTATAAAGGGATTGAGTATTGGGCAGATACAACAAGTGGGTTCTGTGTTTTTTACACAAACTACAAGTATCATCATCTCATATTTGGCGGCCAAGGCGGTCGTGGAAGGAGAGATGACATTAGGAATGATGATGGCGCTCACTTATATTATAGGTCAAGTCGCAGCCCCAATAGGCAGTTTCATAGGCTTTGCCCAGGCATTCCAAGATGCCAAAATAAGTCTGGAGCGGCTCAACGAGGTGCATGGGAAGGAGGATGAGGAACAGACTATCTTATCGAAAATCGATACACTGCCGGAGGTGAAGGATATTTTTGTGGAAAATCTAACCTTTAGTTATAGTGGGGCTGACCGTGATTATGCTTTGGAAGATATTACATTGACTGTACCGGAGCGCAAGGTGACGGCTATTGTTGGCGCGAGTGGAAGCGGAAAAACAACGCTTATCAAACTTTTACAGGGCTTTTATGAACCGAATAAGGGGAATATAAAGATAGGGGAAACCCCGTTGAGTATGATTAACCCCCATTTATGGCGGGGAAAGACCGGAAGCGTGATGCAGGATGGTTATATATTCTCTGATACCATAGCCAAGAATATTGCGGTAAG